>Ga0105352_1000380_pt1 | contig 26621 bp, 24 predicted proteins | sample EN8Hudsemesocosm_FD_83507 | JGI IMG/M metagenome (GOLD analysis project Ga0105352, IMG submission 83507) | Methane-oxidizing microbial communities from mesocosms in the Hudson Canyon - EN8B Hudson Canyon | ecosystem: Environmental > Aquatic > Marine > Cold seeps | place: Hudson Canyon...
GGCGAGCTGATCTTGTGAATAGTGACAAAGCAATTACCGTATTCAAATCAGTAGGCGCGGCTATTGAAGATTTGGCCGCAGCTATTCTGGCAAAAAGTAGTATTAACTAATATTCCTCATGTCGGGTCATAACAAGAAAACGGTAGCAGTGGTTGGTGCTGGTGTTGTTGGAATTTGCAGTGCTTTAGAGTTGCAACGTGCAGGCTATCAAGTGACACTCTTTGACAAAACACCACCTGGTGAAGGAGCCTCTTACGGTAACGCAGGCTTTTTAGCTAGGCAGTTAATCAGCCCTCTTGCTGAGAATATGAGTGTTTTTTCTGCGATCAAAATGTGGATTAGCCCCAATTCACCACTTTCTTTACCCCCATCACAACTTATTAATCTAGCTACTTGGTTGGTGCGTTTTATGCAACAAACATCCAAGAAAAACATTGAATCTTCAAAACGTGCTATTAATGCACTTAACGAGTTATCTGTCGAGTCGTGGAAAAGATTATTGACCGATATTGATGGTTTACATTTCTTGCATAAGCCTGGGTATTTATTGTTATGGAAATCCAAGAATAAAATGCAAGATGCCAAAAACCAACTAGACATGATGCAGCATCACGGCATTAACTGTGAGCTTATAAATAGTGAAAAAATTAAGAAGTTGGAGCCTGAGCTTGATGAAAACCTATCACACGCATTGTATTTTGAAGATGCGTATCAAGTGAGCGATCCTTACAAACTATGTCAGGCAATATTTTCCAAATTTATTGAACGAGGCGGTGTGTTTGCTCAGCAAGAGGTTGTTTCAATAAAACAACAGGACAATACGATTTGCCTAACAACTTCGAAAAAAATGTTTTTTGATAAGGTGGTTATTTGTGCTGGAGCCTGGAGCAAAAAACTACTAAATCACCTTGGGCTAAGTGTTCCACTGGTTGCAGAGCGTGGTTACCATGTGGACTTTCAAAAAAATAATTTGAATCTAAAGCACCTTATTGCCTCGGCTGAAAATCGATTTTTTATCAGCCCTCTAGAGTCAAGCATAAGAGTTGTTGGTATCAGTGAGTTGGGTGGTTTGAAACTCGGTGCAATCAAAAAGCGTTTTAAGTTGTTAAAAAACCAAAGTGCCGGCATCATTCCAAAACTACGATCTAGCAAACATAAAAGCTTATGGATGGGGCATCGCCCAACCCTGCCAGACTCGCTGCCAGTAATTGATTGCCACCCAAATAACCCAAATATTATGCTTGCATTTGGCCACCAACATCTTGGCCTAACACAAGGTGCAGTCACTGCAGAAATACTGGTTCAAATGATGCAAAACGAAAAAACCTCAATAGATACAAAGCCTTATTCTGCCACACGGTTTTAAGCAATAATTTCCTAATTTATGGGGCGAGGCGCAGCTGCAACTACTCATAGCCTCATCTTGCTCTTGTCACTTACACTTAGATTGTCAGGTTGTTAATTCATGGGTAGAATTGAGATCAAATAAATACGGAAAAGACAATTTTGAGGTAACTACTCAGGAGGTCTCTCCAGCCTTTTACCGTCGAAACCAGTGATGAGGCGCAAGTAGAAGAGTTGGCATCAAGCGGCAGAAAACTTAAACAAGGGCAATTATAAAAATTAACCTTTATGTTTAAAGCTACGAGCAGGAAAGGGCAAGCCTAAGATTAAATACGCAATAATCTTAGCCAATTGGGTTGGCCAGAAGAGGCTATTGACTAAGCTTTCTGGCCCACCCTTAAGTCTTAAATTTAAACGTCTTTGCCACTTGAGAAGTGGAACTCAGCGCCTTTACGAATCCCTGAAGGCCATCTTGAGGTGACGGTTTTTAACTGTGTGTAAAAACGTATACCTTCCATGCCATGTGTCCCAGAGCTGCCGAAAAGTGAACGTTTCCAGCCACCAAAGCTGTGCATTGCAACTGGCACAGGGATTGGAACATTTACACCCACCATGCCTACTTGAACGTGGCTAGTGAAGTGTCTGGCGGTATCGCCATCACGGGTGAAAATCGCCGTGCCATTGCCGTACTCATGGTCACTAACAAGCGCCAAAGCTTCGTCATAAGTGGAAACACGCACGATACAAAGAACGGGACCGAAAATTTCATCGGTATAAATCGACATATCTGAGGTAACGTTATCGAATAAGCAACCGCCAATAAAAAAGCCTTTGCTATTTTCACTGACACTCGTACCATCAACCACTAATTTGGCACCCGCTTTCACACCAGCATCAACATAGGAAAGAATTTTTTGCTGGCTCTCTTTAGAGATTACAGGCCCCATCTCCACGCCTGCCTCATCATAAGCGCCAATTTTTAGAGATTTAATTATTGGTGACAGTGATTCAATGAGTCGATCCGCAGTTTCATCACCGACGGCAACAACCACAGAAATTGCCATACAGCGTTCACCTGCTGAGCCATAAGCCGCACCAATAATAGCATCAGTGCTTTGCTCCAAATCAGCATCGGGCATGACAATCATGTGATTTTTGGCACCACAAAGCGCTTGAACGCGCTTATTGTGTCGACAACCTTCTTGATAAATATATTCTCCAACCGGAGTTGAGCCGACAAAACTGACTGCTTTGACATGCTCGTTACTTAAGATTTCATCAACAGCCTCTTTATCACCGACAATAGTATTAAGCACGCCGTTTGGCAAGCCTGCCTCGTGCATCAATTCGGTGAGTCGCAAACCGCATGAAGGGACTTTTTCGCTAAGTTTTAAGACAAAAGTATTGCCGCAGGCAATGGCAACCACGTACATCCACATTGGCACCATCGCAGGAAAATTAAAAGGCACAATGCCGGTACAAACGCCAAGCGGTTGGCGTAAATTGTAACTATCTATTCCAGTTGAAACATCGGCAGTAAAATCTGATTTAAGATGGTTGTTAATTGATGTGCAGTATTCGACCACTTCTAGACCACGGCCAACTTCGCCAACGGCATCGGCAAGGGTTTTTCCATGCTCTTTAGATATAAGTTCGGCTAACTCGTCGGTGTGTTTGATAATCAATTCGCGATAATTAAACATAATTTGTGCACGCTTTGATGGCGTCACTTTTGACCATTCGCCAAACTTCTCATTGGCAACTGCAATTGCTTTCGCGGTATCACTTGCGCTTGCGCCAGCAATTTTTGTGGTTACTTCTCCTGTGGCAGGATTGAAGATTTCAAAATCTCGCCCGCAAGTGCCCTTTATGCTTTCGCCATTAATAATGTGTTGTAAGTTGTGAGTAGTCATAAATATTCCTTGAGTAGTCATAGATCTTTCTTAAAGTTGGTGAAAATATACACATTTCTATGTACTTGATGTTAAATTATCGCCACCCTGGTACAGCAATCAGAATGATTCTGTGTCAGTTGTTGTTCGGATTGAAGATTTCAAAATCTCGCCCGCAAGTGCCCTTTATGCTTTCGTCGTCAATGATGTGTTGCAAGTAGTTAATAGACATGATAATTCCCTAAGTTTATTTTTGTCGACAATATACACCTTAATTGTAGATAGTTAAAAATGGATATCTCTGCTATAGAGAAATATTCATTATTTGATTTAACTTCTATTAAAGTCTAAGACCTAAGTTTTTCCTGTACTTTAGCAGCACCGTTAACAACCGCGGCAACCAGAGTGTCAATTTGCTGTTCGCTGATGACAAAGCTCGGTGAGATTGCAATGGTGTCGGCAGAAGGGAGACCCCTAAGTAGAACTTTTTCTTTCCTAATGGCGCTTTGCAGGGTTGGTGCAGCTTTGTCAGAGCGCTCAAAAAATGTTTTAGGTGATTTGCTTTTGACAATTTGCAGACCGGCTAACAGTCCGGCACCTCTCAGTTCGCCAATAATTGGACAGCCGCTGAGTTTTTCTTTGAGTTGGGCGTGCATGTAAGCACCGGTTTCTTTGGCGCGTTCTACAAGGTTTTCTCGCTCCAATATTTCAATATTTTTTAGTGCAACAGCGCAACCTGTGGGGTGGCCGCTGTAGGTATAACCATGGAAAAAAGCGCCGAGTTCGTCTGCTGTTTCTACTAAAACGTTCCAAACTTTGTCGCCAATAAAAAGTGCCGATAAAGGGAAATAGCCCGACGTTAGACCTTTGGCAGTTGTCATTAGGTCTGGTTTGAAATCATAATATTGATGGGCAAACCATTCACCCGTTCGGCCATAACCAGTAATAACCTCATCTGCTAAAAGCAGAATGTCATATTTATCGCAAAGAGCTCGCAAGCCTTTGAAGTAGCCTGTTGGAGGTGTGATGACGCCGCCAGCTCCATAAATAGGCTCTGCAAAAAATGCTGCCACCGTATCAGCGCCAGCGTCAATAATTATTGTCTCAATTTCATCCAGCATCCGTTTGGTGTACTGTGTTTCCGTTTCGCCCTCGTTGCCATCCACGTAAAAATGTGGTTTTGGTGCCCTTAGAACTCCTTCAATTGGTAAATCAAAAGCAGTGTGAAACGCCTCAATACCGGTGACACTGGCAGCAGCCAGGGTTGTGCCGTGGTAAGCGTTAACTCTGGCAATAATTTTCTTTTTCTGAGGCTTGCCCCTTAGATTGTTGTAATAGCGAACGAGCTTCATAGCTGAATCAATACAATCTGAGCCAGATGTGCCGTAATGCACTCTGGAAAAAATGCCGCGCGTTAAGTCCAATAGTTTTTCGCTGAGTTCAATCTGTGGTGTATTTGAAGTGCTGGCAAAGCTGTGGGCGTAGCCCATTGTGCTAGCGCTGTCCATCATTGTTTTGCCAATCTCCTCTCTGCCGTAGCCAATGTTGACACACCATAAGCCTGCCATGCCATCGATTAACTCTCCATCGTTGTGCGTTGTAATGTTGGCGCCTTTGCCCTCAAGACAGATAGTGGTGCCGTTATTCAGTACATCATTGATCGATGAGGCGGGATGGAAAATTGATTTTTTATTAATATCAACTAAATTTTCGTATTGTTTTTTTGTCATAACGGCTGGTGGTGTAAATAGGTTAAGTATAAAAAGCTTCTAACTGGTAGATTATAGACGAAGTAATATCGTTTAATTACGTCATAAAGAGGTGTAATTATTAATAAAATTCTTTAATTGTGTATATTTATCAGAAATATATAACTTATATGTAATAATATCAAGAAATAAATATAAAACCATTATGAGCGCATTATCACCAAAAATTGAGCACTTATTTAGCCAGACAGGCGATAAGCAGAGTGACATGTTGGCCGAGCTTATTACTTGGTGTGATATTAATACTGGCAGTACAAATTATGCTGGTTTGATGCAATTATCTGAAGTGTTGCTCAGCAAGTTGTCTTTGTTTGGAGGGTCAGAATTCGTTCGCTTGCCCGATCGAGTTGTTGTCAATGACCAGGGGGAAGAGGTCTCTTTTTCGTCACCGCCTATTGTTAGGTTGAACTTAGAGCATGAGGGCAAACCATCAATTCTTTTGGTTGGGCATTACGATACGGTTTACGATGAAAATCACGTCTTTCAAAATTGTACAGATCTTGGTAACGGCAATATTAACGGCCCAGGCATTGCTGATTTAAAAGGCGGTTTGTCGGTGATGTTTAAAGCGCTTGAGTGTTTGCAAGAGGTCGGACTAATGGAGGAGATTGGTATCGAAGTGCTTTTAAATCCAGACGAAGAAATTGGCTCACCGTGCTCGGGCGCATACTTGGTTGAGCGTGCAAAATACCACGATGTTGGCCTTATTTTTGAACCTTCTTTGCCTGACGGAACACTTGTGGGTGAGCGTAAAGGTTCAGGCAATTTCACCATCAGAGTGAATGGTAAATCTGCCCACGCCGGTCGTGATATTGAATCTGGACGAAACGCGCTTGTTCATTTAACAAAACTGCTGAATGAGATTAACGCATTGCATGGCCAAAAACACGGCTTAACTGTCAATATTGCCAACATTCAGGGCGGCGGCGCTCTTAACGTAGTGCCAGATTTGGCGGTTGGTCGCTTTAATTGCCGTATCGAGAGCAATAACAATATTGCTTGGCTAGAGGATAAACTTGCCGCGATGGTTGCAGGATACGACGCAGTTGAGGGCTATCAAGTAACTCTTTTTGGTGGTATTACTAGAAGACCTAAACCACTCACCAAGGCCAATCAAAACCTACAAAATTTTATTACTGAAACAGGTGGTTTGCTCGGTATAGATGTTGCTTATCGAGCAACTGGCGGCGTTTGCGATGGTAACAACCTATCGCAAAGTGGACTGCCAAATGTTGATACGCTTGGTGTTCGTGGGGGCGACATTCACAGTATTAACGAGTATATGGTAATTGACAGTTTGGCGGAGCGCAGCAAATTTGTCGCATTGATACTAATACGTATGGCAAATGGTGAATTCGATTTTATTCGCGATAGCGAAAAGTTAAGTAAGGCTTAAGAAGATGCAAATTGTTAGACCGATTAAAACCCAAGATTTAGAGAAGTTGTTCGAGCTGGCGTCTAAAACAGGCGGTGGCATGACTTCTATGCCAGCAGACTACGATTTATTGAAAAAGCGTATTAGCACCAGTGTTGAGTCCTGCAAAGGCAACTCAAATGGTAGCAATGCAAGCACCTTCTTTATGGTGCTTGAAGATGTTGAAAGTGGTGATTTGGTCGGTACGACGGCAATCTATACCAACATTGGCCGTGAACACCCTTTTTATTCTTATAAGGTGATGCGTGTGACCCAGCGGTGCACCGAGCTGGACAAGGTTAAAGAAATCAGATTGCTTACATTGACCAATGACTACACCGGCACAACAGAGATTGGTTCGTTATTCCTGCTTCCGGAGTATCGTTTTGGCGGCAACGGCATGTTGTTGTCACGTTCTCGCTATATGGTTATGTGCAATCATCCTGAAAAGTTTGACGAGAAAATTATTGCCGAAATGCGCGGTTATCGAGATGAAAATGATCACTCTCCTGTGTGGGAGCACTTAGGCGTACATTTTTTTGGCATGGCTTTTGATGAGGCAGATGTTATGTCATCAGGTATTGGTGATAACAGCTTTATTGCAGACCTTATGCCCAAGTATCCTATTTATATTGATCTATTGCACTCTGAAGCGAGAGAGGCTATTGGTAAAATATTTGAAGCCACTGCACCAGCGCTGCATATGCTCGAAAAAGAGGGCTTTCACTACAATGACTACGTGGATATTTTTGATGGTGGGCCAACGGTTGAGGCCTATAGAGAGAATATCTTCACCATCAAACATGCACAACCATTGACGATATCAAGCTTTCAAGATTTGCCCGAAACGAAAAACAAAATGTTGATTTCAACAACAACATTGATTGACTTTAAGGCGTGCCTAGCTGACGTGCTGGTTAAAGGCGACAGCGTTGTCATCAGCGAATCTTTGGCAAAAGTTCTAGGTGTGGGTATTGGAGACAAATTGTCGGTTGCACCAGGCAGGGTTGGTTAGGGTAATTTATGATTAATAACGCATGCTATATAAAAGGCCAGTGGATTCTTGGTAGAGGCAAAGAATTTACATCGATCAATCCTGCCGACTCGTCTATCGAGTGGCAAGGACGCGCAGCCGACCCAGAGCAAGTGATTGAAGCTACCCAGGCGGCTAGAGGGGCGCTTAACACTTGGATGGATTTTGGTTACGAAAAAAGAGCTGAAATTGTTCGTCAATACGCCAAGCTAGTGACAGAACATAGCCAAAAGTTGGCGGAAATGATCAGTCGAGAAATGGGAAAACCGTTATGGGATAGCTTGAGCGAAGTTGGCGCGATGGTTGGCAAAATTGCACTGAGTGAAAAAGCCTATCAACAGCGTAGTGGTTATCAGCTCAACGAAGGTGAGGCATTTAATAGTGTGCTGCGACATAAAGCTCATGGTGTTATTGCAGTCTACGGTCCTTACAATTTTCCTGGTCATTTGCCTAACGGTCACATTGTGCCGGCATTGCTGGCTGGTAATACGGTGTTATTTAAGCCTAGCGAAATCACTCCAAAAGTTGGTGAAATGATGATGGCACTCTGGGAAAAATCTGGCTTGCCAAAAGGTGTTCTGAACTTAATCCAAGGTGAGAAAGAAGTTGGCATGGCGCTTGCAAGTGCTGATATTGACGGTCTTTTCTTTACCGGCTCATCTCAGGTTGGCAAGCTTCTTCACAGAAAATTTGGCGGCCGTCCAGAGGTTAATTTGGCGTTAGAGATGGGCGGCAACAACCCGCTTATTGTTTCAAATGTTGATGATATAGAGGCGGCTTGTTTTCATATTATTCAATCTGCGTTTATTACTTCAGGCCAGCGCTGCACTTGTGCACGTCGACTAATTCTGCCTGATGGCGATGAGAAGGCGGACGCACTACTGGCAAAGCTTGTAGAAATGACGAAGAAGCTTAGAGTCGGCCTATGGAGCGATGAACAAGAGCCGTATATGGGCCCAGTGGTTAGTGGTGATGTTGCAAGTCATTATCTGTCTGCAGTGACCGACTTGGTTGAGCGAGGTGCTGAGCCATGTTTAATGCCTGTGCAGCTTAGAGGTGTTGACGCGTTAGTCACGCCTGCAATTATTGATGTTACCAATGTCAGCGACATTGAAGACGAAGAGATCTTTGCGCCACTATTGCAAGTCTACCGTGTCAAGGATTTTGACGCAGCTATTACTAAAGCCAACGATACAAAATATGGTTTATCTGCGGGCGTGATTTCGGATGACAGGGCGCTCTACGAGCGCTATTTAAGTCGTTCTCGAGCGGGTATTATTAACTTTAACAGGCAAACGACTGGCGCCAGTGGCGCAGCCCCTTTTGGTGGTATTGGCTCTAGTGGCAATCATCGTCCGAGTGCGTTTTATGCGTCTGACTATTGCGCTTATCCGATCGCTTCGGTTGAGACTGATGATGTGGCTATGCCAGCGCAATTGCCCCAAGGTTTTTCTAAGGATAATTAATGAGCTATATCGAATACAATTTTGACGGCTTAGTTGGCTTGTCCCATCACTACGGTGGACATAGTTTTGGCAATGTCGCCTCTAGTGCCAATAAAGCTGCTGTATCCAACCCAAAACAAGCCGCTTTACAAGGCCTTAAAAAAGCTAAAGCATTGGCCCAGATGGGTCTAGAATCAGGAACTTGGGGTCAAGCAATCTTACCACCACAGGAGCGTCCATTTCTACCGGCTTTAAGACAATTGGGTTTTTCTGGTTCGAATGCCGATGTTATCACTAAGTCGGCAAAAGCCTATCCGCAAATTTTTGCTAAAACTTGCTCTGCGGCAAGTATGTGGACTGCTAATGCTGCAACGATTTCACCATCTCTAGATGCATCAGACAACAAAGTGCATTTTACTCCAGCGAATTTGGTGACAATGTATCACCGTGCTCTTGAGCACGAGACTACGGCTAATGTTTTGCAAGCTATTTTTGCAGATACAAGTTATTTTGTGCACCACAAAACACTACCTCAAAATATGATTTATGGCGACGAAGGTGCGGCTAACCACACACGTTTTTATAGCAATCATTCCGAGCCTGGCGTTGAGTTTTTTGTATATGGTGCTGCGTCTTTTTCCGGTTCATCAGTTTCAGTTAAGCCAGCTAATTATCCAGCCAGACAAACACTTGAAGCTTCTTCGATTATTGCGAGAAGTCATAATTTGGCTGCGGATAAAGTAGTGTTTGCACAACAACATCCCGACGCAATCGATGCGGGCGTTTTTCATAATGACGTCATTGCTGTCGGCCACGGTAACTTTATGATGTGCCACGAAATGGCTTTCTTGAATAAAGAGGCAACTTATGCTGCGCTCAAGTCTGCGTTTTCAGGCAAGCTTTATATTCATGAAGTGAGCAACAACGATTTACCAATTGAGGATGTGGTGTCTAGCTACTTATTTAACTCTCAATTGATTGGTGATGCAGAGAATGGCATGTTTATTGTTGCACCGCAAGAGTGTGTTGACAACATGCGAGTGAAGTCAGCTATCGATAACATTATTGCGGGCGACAATCCTGTGAGAGGCGTGCATTTCTTCGATGTTAAACAAAGCATGAGAAACGGAGGAGGGCCTGCGTGTTTGCGTTTGCGTGTGTTATTGTCACAACAAGAAATTGATGCGGTTTCTGCGCGAGTAGTGCTGGACGATGCTTTATACAGCGACTTGACAACCTGGATAGAGAGTCATTATCGCGACCAACTGACGATTAACGACATGGCGGATCCGAAGTTTTACGAAGAAGGTTGCGCGGCGCTTGATGAGCTGACGCAAATTATGCGACTCGGCTCGGTTTACGATTTCCAGAGGGTTTAGTTAATAGCTATTCAACTATTTGAGATGACCCCTCTCAAACCTCTAAGAACGTTTTCTGTTTCACTCCAATCGATACAGCCGTCAGTGACAGAAACGCCGTATTGCATTTGACTTAAGTCACTTGGGATGGATTGATTGCCGGCAAATAGATTGCTCTCAATCATAATGCCGAAAAGCGACGTATTGCCATCAACAATTTGCTGGCCTATTTCACTAACCACTTTACCTTGACGACGGTAATCTTTGTTGGAATTGCCGTGAGAGCAGTCCACCATAATACGCTCAGGTAGATTGCTGTTTCTTAGCATTTCACCACAGCTTGCAACGTCTTCCTTGCTGTAATTTGGTGTTTTTCCGCCTCGTAAAATAACGTGTGCCGCTTTATTGCCTTTTGCTTTAAAAGTTGAAATTTGGCCCTGGTCGTTAATTCCTAAAAAGCTTTGCGGTGATGAGCAGGCTTTAATCGCATTGATAGCCATTTCAAGATTGCCATCGGTGCCGTTTTTAAAACCAACCGCCATTGATAGGCCGCTAGACATTTCTCTGTGCGTTTGGGATTCTGTTGTTCTTGCGCCAATTGCACACCAAGAAACCAAGTCGGCCAAATATTGTGGAGTAATAGGGTTGAGCGCTTCGGTTGCAGCCGGCATACCTAGGTCAGCTAGCCAAGTTAGGAATTCTCTGCTTTGATACAGTCCCTTGTCTACGTCAAGCGAGTTATCCATATCTGGATCACTGATTAATCCTTTCCAGCCAATCGTTGTTCTGGGTTTCTCGAAGTAAACACGCATGACCAAATAAAGAGTGTCTTTCACTTCCTCTTGCAGTGTTTGTAATTTTTTTGCGTACACCTTTGCAGCGTCAAGATCATGAATCGAACAAGGCCCAACAATGACCATCAGTCGCTTATCTTCACCCGAGAGTATGTTGTTAACCGTGGAACGACTTGCAAGAACATTTTCTCGTGCTTGCTCACTTAATGGTAATTGCTCACTTAAGGCAATTGGTGAGGCAATAACCGTCTCACTTTCAATGTTGGTGTTGTGAATTTTGTTACTCATGTCGTATACCTGCAGATCTTTGCAATGTCTCAAAACACCATATTTAAACATAAAGCTAAGTTATGAGGAGTGTTAACGACAATTTTACGAAACTTATGCACTTTGAGTGAATGGTGGCGTTAAGTGTTGCGCTAACAGCACTGCCAAGAAATTTACTTTACATATTAAAATGTCGACCATGCGACACACCCTATGCTTACAAGTGAGTGCAACGCATGGCGTAAAAATTTAGCAAATTATTGAAATGAGGTGTTTAAGTTGTTGAAGTTGGCTAAAAACAGCCATTTAAGTGGTTAAATGTGCTATTTTGGAGGGCTTTTAGGTTGCTTTTTAGCGTGCTAGCAATGCATTTAAGGAAATTTTGAATTTTTTAAATATGAGATAAAAAGTTAAAATTTTATGATATTTACTGTTAAATTGACGCTCTCTAGTGTTGTTTTTATTTAACATCCAGCCTATGTCTTGTATGCCTTTAAAAATACAACCTTGCGATGACTGATAGCGCATCAAAAATCTCTGCAAACCGCCTTGGTATTGTATTAATGATTGCCAGTATGGCGTTTTTCACCATGGCCGATTTGTTTCTTAAGTTTTCTTCAGAGTTTGTCACCACCGGCCAAATTACCCTAGTTTTAGGGGTGGGCGGAACGTTTATGTTTTGGGTTCTGCTTGCACGCAAAGGTGAGACTGTATTCAGCCAAGTTTTCTATGAGGCCCCTGTGATACTACGTACAGCAGGTGAATTGGTGGCCACCTTGTTTATTATATTAGCATTGACCTATGCCAGCTTTACGGCTGTGGCGGTTATCTTGCAAACATTGCCATTGTTATTAACTTTATGCTCTTTTTTGTTTCTAAAAGAGCGTGTTGGTATTCATCGTTTATCCGCTATATTGTTGGGCTTTGGTGGCGTGTTGTTAATTATTCGCCCTGGCACTGATGGTTTTGATGTGTATTCTTTGCTGGCCATATTGGCGGTCATTGGCATGACCATGCGTGATTTTGGTTCGCGTTTGGTGGGCAATCATGTTTCTAATGAGCGACTCGCTATTTTTGGCACTTTAGGACAAATAATTCTTGGTATTGGTTTGATGGCTTTTGAGGAAGAACATTCGATGCCATCTCTAGAAGTCGCTCTGTATTTAGTGGGCATGGTTGTGTTTGCCAGTGTGGCGGTCTTGCTGGTTACTAAAGCAATGCGAACGGGAGAAATATCTGCCGTTAGTCCTTTTCGCTACTCGCGTTTATTTTTCGGCTTGTTAGTTGGCGTCTTTGTCTTGGGTGAAACGGTTGATCAAATCATGATTTTTGGCTCAGCAATCATCATTTTCGCTGGCTTGTATTTATGGCTACGTGAGCGCAAAATAACTCAAAATAATTAAGCCAAATCTGGTGGAGATGGCGGGAATTGAATTGATAGTTTAATTAGTTGATTTATATGTATAAATAATTAATTATATTTATTTTCTACCCGTATTTCTACTCGCTTTTGTTGGGGCTTATCTAATATTATATACAATCCATTTTGCGCTCCTCTTTGGACTTTTAATCCGATGGTCGAGCGTCCAAGTCGCTCACGCCCCACCATATCCACTAAGGCCTTACAGAGATGTAAGGCCTTTTTTACGCCTAATGATATTTCTTGGGTACACACGGGGTACACAAATAGAAGTATTTATTTCTACTGCCAGCAATCATTGTGAGTTAATTGATTTTTATATTCATGCCTTCACACCCGCCGGATGATTTTTATGCGAACAGTGAGCAGTGCGGTGGTGCGTTGCTTGACTTGCATGTCCACGATACTGATTTTATCAATTTTTGTTTTGGCATGCCACAAGCAGTTTTTAGTCAGGGTTATATAGGCCCTAGTGGCGGTGTTGATTATGTTTCAACACAATATATATAATCAGGCAAATAGGCCTATTGTTCATGCAGAAGGCACTTGGACTATGCAAGAAGGCTTTGGATTTACTATGTCTTATACGGCTAACTTCGAAAATGCCACACTGAAATATGAATTTGACTGTGAAGAAATGTTAACGTTATTTGTTACTGGTCATGAGGCAGAAACCGTAGAATTACCAAAGAGTATGGGCTATGAATTTGAAATCTTATTCTCAAAACTCGTGCTTTTGGTGCTCTGGGGATTTGGTATTAAGGAAGATCGTGCCAGCGCTTTTCTTCTTTCACTAGATAGTAAGCACAACTATAAATTGAAATATTAAGATACTATATCTATATATATTTACTTAAAACTAAGAAAAATAATGATATTTAACAGTATTTATATAAAATAATCCAAATATAGTGTTTTAGTTGTACTATAATTTAGTTTAAAGCAACTAATAACGCAAAATAGTATTAATATTGAGCATAAATCGATTAGAAATGACATAATAGGAATAGTATATTGTAACAACTGCAGTTAATCTTGGCTGTGGTGAACAATTGGAGAGAAATATGATAAGTAAAAAAATTCTGACCGGCGCAATGACTATTGCCGCTATGGCAGGAACAGTAGCTGTCCAAGCTGGCGAATTAACAGTCGCCACAGTTAACAACGGACACATGATTAACATGCAAGGGCTAACGCATCACTTTGAAGCGGCTAACCCTGGTGTTACAGTTAACTGGGTAACTTTGGATGAAGGAACTCTACGTTCAAGAGTAACAACAGACATCGCCACAAAGGGTGGTCAGTTTGATGTTATGACAATCGGTATGTATGAAGCCCCGATGTGGGGAGCAAAAGGCTGGCTAAATGCGCTAGAGTTTGATGCTTCTTATGACGTGGACGATATTTTGCCAGCTATGCGTGGCGGTTTGTCATCAGGCGGTAATCTTTATGCAGCACCTTTCTACGGTGAGAGCTCTATGATTATGTATCGTAAAGACTTGCTAGATGCAGCGGGAATGAGCATGCCAGATAACCCAACTTGGGGACATGTTGCAGATGCAGCAGCAGCAATGACTGATAGAGCCAATGGCGTTTCTGGTATTTGCTTACGTGGCAAGCCAGGTTGGGGTGACAACATGGCATTCTTAACTACAATGGCCAATTCGTTTGGTGCCAAATGGTTTGATGAAGACTGGAGACCAGCTCTAGATTCACCAGCTTGGAATCACGCTGTAAACTTCTACGTTGATTTGCTAAATGCATCTGGTCCTGCAGGATCAGAGGGTAACAGCTTTGGCGAGATCTTACCTTTAATCCAAACAGGTAAGTGTGGTATGTGGATTGACGCAACTATTGCGGCTTCATTCATATCTGACCCAGCTCAGTCAGAAGTTGCTGACGTGATTGCTTATGCACAAAGTCCAGTAGCTGTAACAAGCCGTGGTGCAAATTGGTTGTGGGCGTGGGCTCTAGCAGTTCCAGCTGGAACAGCACAAGCTGACGATGCTGAGGCGTTTGTTCAATGGGCAACTTCAAAAGAGTACGCTTTGCTAGTAGGTGAAGAACTTGGTTGGGGTAGTGTTCCAACAGGTACTCGTGCAAGCACGTATGAAAATGCCAACTTCCAAGCAGCAGCGAACTTTGCTGAAGCTGAGTTGAAAGCTATTTACTCTGCTGATCCTTCGTTTAGTGGGCAAGACAGAACTCCTTACCAAGGTGTTCAGTTTGCAGCTATTCCTGAGTTCCAAGAAATTGGTGCTGAAGTAGGTCAACAAATGAGTGCAGCTTTAGCAGGAACTATCTCTGTTGAGCAAGCTCTTATGAACTCTCAAGCCTATGCGGTAAGAGTAATGAGTAATGCTGGTTATTAATATATAGCATTAATACTACAGTTGTAGCGGGCCAGCGATAGACCTACTGGCCCGTTTTTTTTTGAATAAAATTGGTTGTGTACATATTAATCCTGTTTAAGTTGCTTGAGCCTCAGGTGGCCAACACGAAAAGTCAGTACAACAACAATTTAAGTTTATATAAAGCATTTCAATTATGAAGATCAGTGTCAACAAAATCTTACAAGCTCCAAGCGTCGTCCTATTATTTCTATGGATGATTGTTCCCCTCAGTATGACACTATATTTTTCTTTTCAGCGTTACCATTTGCTGTATCCAGAACGCTCCGGTTTTGTCGGGCTTTCTAATTATGACTTTTTCCTAACAGACCCGGCATTAGGGGTTTCGGTTATAAACACTCTTACGCTGGTGGGTGGTGTTATCCTTATTTCTGTTATTTTAGGCCTAGGAATTGCACTCCTATTGCAAGAAGCATTCCGTGGGCGCGGAATTATCCGAGTCTTGTTAATTTCGCCTTTCTTTATCATGCCAACCGTGAACGCTCTTATATGGAAGAACATGTTTATGAATCCAGTTTATGGGCTGTTCGCGTATGTCAGTGGGATATTTGGTTTGCCTGTTGTAAATTGGCTAGCTGAGTTACCGCTACTATCAATTATTATTATGCTTAGTTGGCAGTGGACTCCTTTTGCCTTACTAATATTTATGACGTCCCTTCAGTCAATGGATCAAGAGCAAATTGAGGCAGCAGAGATTGAGGGTGCCGGATTCTGGGGGAAGTTTCGATATTTAACCGTGCCACATTTAGGCCGGGCCATTGGAGTGGTTGTGATGATCCAGGCAATTTTCCATCTTGGTGTTTTTGCAGAAATCTATGTGACGACTGGCGGAGGCCCTGGCCATGATAGTACAAATACCACATGGTTAATCTTCAAGCAGGCATTGCTGGGATTTGATATTGGTGTTGCTTCAGCTGGTGGAGTATTCGCAATTATTGTTGCAAATATCATTGCATTTTTCTTAATTAAAACAGTTGCTAAAGGGATGGCGAAATGATTATAGGTTACCGAAATATGAAAAGAATAAAGCACCAAACTACAGTATTGGCTTGCTGTGTTCTTGCTGCAATATTCTTCTTTCCGATTTTTTGGATGGTTCTTACGGGTTTTAAAACTGAGCTTCAAGCAATTCAATTCCCACCACTTTTCTTTTTTGAGCCAACATTAGAAAACTTTGAGATTGTACAAGAGAGGAGTGACTATACTAAATACGCGCTGAACTCATTAATTACCGCCTTCGGGGGGACGCTGCTTGCCTTAGTCGTTGCCGTTCCTAGCGCCTACTCAATGGCTTTTTTTGGGGGTAAATATACCAAAGATATCTTGCTTTGGATGCTCTCAACTAAAATGCTGCCTGCTGTTGGTGTGCTGATGCCGATTTACTTAATTGCGCAGTCGCTGAATCTCCTTGATACAACAATTGTACTTATCTTTATTTTTGCTATGATGAACCTACCTATTATTATGTGGTTGTTGTTTTCATACTTTAAGGAAATTCCAAGCGAAATCCTTGAGGCTGGCAGAATGGATGGTTGTAGCACATTGGACGAGATTAGGCATATTGTATTGCCACTTGCTTGGGGTGGTATTGCCTCAGCTGCTCTTTTAAGCATCGTCTTATGCTGGAATGAAGCGTTTTGGGCAATCAACCTAACTGCTGCAGACGCAGGAACACTGCCAGCACTGATCGCATCATATGCTATGCCTGAGGGCTTGTTCTGGGCAAAGCTATCAGCAGTTTCGACGCTTGCTTGCGCCCCAATTGTTGTTTTTGGATGGTTTTGTCAGAAGCAGTTGGTGCAAGGTTTGACATTTGGTGCAGTGAAGTGATAAATCAAAGCCAAACTTCTTATCCCGACTTATCAAAGGTCACCATGCTTGTGACTGGGGCTAATGGAGGAATTGGTATCGATATTGTGGAGTCAGCGGTTAGAGCAGGCGCTCATGTATTAGCAACAGATTTGGTGATAAAGGAAAAGTTAGAAGCAATGAAAATGGGTAGTGATTTGGCATGCCGCACCTATGATCTTGGTGATGATATACAACGTGATGAATGCCTTAATTGGGCCAATGAAGCAGCAGTCAATGTGCTTGTAAACAATGCAGCAATTTTTGATATGGCTCCTTTGTTAGAAGCAGATCTTGGTCAGTTTGATAAGCTATTTGCTCTGAATGTACGAGCGATGTTTGCGATGATGCAAGGGGTTGCTAAAGGCCTAGTTTCTCGAAGTGAGAGTGGCGCCATTATTAATTTTTCTAGTCAAGCCGGCAGGCGCGGGAAGCGTTGGTGTCGCATTATTGTGCGACAAAGGCTGCTGTTATTAGCTATACGCAATCAGCAGCATTGGCTTTAGCTCCCCACGACATCAGAGTTAATGCTGTGGCTCCAGGAGTTATCGATACACCAATGTGGGATAGTGTAGATAACTTGTTTGCTCGCTATGAAGGTCTTGCTTTAGGTGAAAAGAAAGAGAAAGTCAGCAAGTCTGTTCCCTTAGGACGTTTCGGTCTTCCTTCTGATGTGACAGGAACTGTCTTATTTCTGGCGTCAAGCCACGCTCAATATATTACAGGTCAAACCATCAATGTAGATGGTGGTAACGTTTTCAGTTAGAGGTAAATATGTCTATTATAAAAAAATTAAAACCAGAGTTTGAAATCGTTGATACAGTTCAAACAATTCGCTATTTAGAGCATGGTTGGCCTTCATCATTGTGTCGCTGGCATCTTCATGAGGAATATGAATTGCATCTCATATTAAATACATCTGGAAAGGTTTTTGTTGGCGACTATGTTGGTCGGTTTACGCCTGGATCCTTGTTTTTAACTGGCCCTAGTTTGCCTCATAACTGGGTAACAGAAAAGAGCGAAACAGAAACTGTTCTTTTGCGAGATATGTTGATTCAGTTTAATCACGACACTATTGTTCAGGCTTGGAGCGCCTTCCCAGAGTTAAAGGAGCTCAACTATCTTCTTGAATCTTCGCGCTCTGGTATTGAATTTAAGGGTTATGATCCTGAATTGGCTAAATCGTATCTTGCATCTATTCGTGATAGCTCTGGCATGGTTAGACTAATGCATTTCTTACATTTTATGCAAGAACTGAATAAATGGCCACAGAAAGCATCTCTATCTTTGACTCAATTAAAGCCCGCCTTATCTTTGGATGACCAAAACCTGGTCCATGAAATTGTTCAATATGTAACTGAAAACTATCAGAACCAGATTGCATTGCCTGATGTGGCAGCGATTGCTCATATGAGTGAAAGTGCCTTTTCAAGGTATTTTATGAAAACTACGGGCAATCGATTTTCAGATTTTGTGGCACGGATTAGGATAGGGAGAGCTTGCACCCTATTGTGTGAGACCGATGACAATATTTCTACCATAGCTTTTTCTTCAGGATTTAACAATATTGCTAATTTTAATAGGCAGTTTATTAAATTAAAGGGAATGACGCCAAGACAATATAGACAGACAGTGCAACAGGGATTGATGAATGAGTAAAAGAATGACAAAAGATTTTGGCGGCAACCAAATACTACATAAAGCCTCCTACAACCCTAAAGATATTCAAGTTGGGGTTATACATATTGGTTTAGGAAACTTTCATCGAGCTCATCAGGCTGTGTATTTTCAGAATCTGATAAGCAAAATGAAGAGCACTAATTGGGGTATAGCTGGTGTTAATTTAAGGCCAGAGCAAAGCGACACAATAAGGACTCTGAATCGTTGTAATAATAAATATATTTTGAAAACAGTATCTGATGATGGTATTGCTAAATTTGATGAGATTAAGTCGATTTTGGCTGCTTACGATTGGAGCGTGCAATCAGATGAGATTTTGTGTCATTTTTCCTCAAGCGAAGTTCACCTAATCACTATAACGGTTACCGAAAGTGGCTATTATTTGGATAAAGACAAACTACTAAATACAGGCGCAAAAGATGTTCAGGAGGATTTATCTGGCGAAACTGCCAAAACAATTTACGGCTCTTTGCACCAAGGGTTGCGCTATCGGTTCGAAAATGGAGGAGGGGCTATAACTGTTGCTTGCTGTGACAACCTTCCAGAGAATGGCGCCTTGCTTAAACGATGTTTTGTGCAATATCTTTTGAAAGCCAATGATCAAGCGTTGTTAGACTGGGTTATAGACAATGTCCGCTTCCCTTCTAGCATGGTTGATAGAATAACACTGAAGATAGATGATAACTCATCACGAGAGATTAGAGAAAAATTTAATTTAGAAGAAGATTGTTCTGTAATCTCTGAGTGTTTTAAACAGTGGGTAATAGAAGATGACTTTGCGGGAGCTACCCCACCATTGGACTTTGTCGGTGTAGAAATTGTTGATGATGTGCGCCCTTATGAAGAAACTAAAATTCGCATACTAAATGGTGGCCATACTGCACTGTCTTATTTGGGAGTGTTGCGTGGCCATGAAACATATGATGCCGCAATAAAAGACCCTGTTTTATCTGTTTTTTTTGATGCCCTACAGACTAAAGAAATTATCCCTGCACTGCCTTCAAACTCTTTCATTAATTATGAACAATATTTAAAGACCACAAAGCAGAGGTTCGAAAATTCGCATCTTACAGACTCCTTGGAGAGGATTTGTATGGATGGCGCCAGTAAATTTCGTCTTTTCCTCATGCCTACAATTGAGTGGCATTTATTAAATAAATCTATCCCTATATATGCCATCAAATCTATCGCGAGTTGGTATGTGTTTTTGTGCAAAGTCGCTAGTAATGATGTAGTTATTAATTATGTGGACCCAGAATGGAACATGCTAACTCCCCTTTTAAACAAGGGTGACGAGGAAGGTTTTGCTTCTAGCTCATTTTTGTGGGGAGATGTTCCAAAAAAATATCCTGATTTTGTAAACACACTTGTTGAAGAGATGCAAATGATGGGCGAGACATATAATATTAGAAATCTAGACTCAGGTCTAAACTAGGAGAAAAATTTTGGCTGAAATAAAATTAGAATCAATACATAAAACTTTTGGTGATATAAGCGTCATTAAGGGGGTTGATATTGATATAAATGATGGCGAGTTCGTTGTTTTTGTGGGACCGTCTGGCTCCGGTAAGTCAACTCTGTTGCGAATGGTTGCGGGCCTTGAAGATATTACTTCTGGCGTGTTAAAACTAGATGGAAAAGAGATAAATGACTTGCCACCAGCTAAAAGAGAGCTGGCTATGGTATTTCAGTCTTACGCTCTCTATCCACATATGACTGTTTATCAAAATCTAGCTTTTGGTCTTAAGTTGGCTAAGGTGGATAAGACAGAAATTGATCAGCGTGTACGAAAGGTTGCTGAAGTATTGCAAATTGTAGAGCTCTTAGAGCGTCTTCCAAAGCAATTATCTGGCGGTCAAAGGCAGCGAGTTGCCATTGGGCGGGCTACCATTAGAGAGCCCAAAGTGTTTTTGTTTGATGAGCCTTTATCTAATTTAGATGCTGCGCTTAGATCAGATATGCGGGTTGAGTTAGCAGAGCTTCATGAGAAATTAGGCGTAACCATTATTTATGTAACGCATGATCAGGTTGAGGCAATGACTTTGGCAGACAAAATCGTAGTTTTGAACAATGGACTAGTCGAGCAATGTGATACGCCTGATGAGCTGTACAAAAATCCACAAACTGAGTTTGTGGCTGGGTTTATTGGTTCTCCAAAGATGAATTTTCTTAGGGGTGATATTTTGACTGGAACAAAAGCAGATGTTTTTGGTATACGTCCTGAGCATATAAACCTGTCGCCTACTGAAGGCAAAATAAAAGCCACTCTCAGACATGTTGAAAATTTAGGTGCTGACACACTCTTGTATTTCGATACGGAAGATTTTCAGAGGATTGTGGTTCGCAAAGAGGGATTAGATTCGCATACGTTTGTGAAAGGAGAGGTGTTGTTCATAGATTATGACGATACTCATTTACATATGTTTAAAGATGGAAAGCGAGTTTAGTGCAGTTAAAAAACAAACAAATCTCCTTGGTTTTGTTTTCCTCCCCTGCAGGAGTGTGGGGGAGTTTTTATTAGGTTTATTATTGAAGCATAGTTAGCTTTTGTCTATTCTATCCGCAATAATAATTGATATTTAACCTTAAATAGGCTCTATATAATTTTTTGGTAAATTCCGGATTGCTATATAGCTTTCACAAAATACACAACATAAGATAATGATTTTAGTAGCTGGCGAAGCATTAATGGACTTAGTCCAATCCAAAGAGATAACGACAAATATTAACGCCTTTCCTGGCGGTGCGGGCTTTAATGTTGCCTGTGCGCTGGGCAATTTGGGGGCAGCCGTCTCCTTTGCTTATCCCATTTCAAACGATAAAATGGGTGGTGTTCTTTTGGCCCAATTGACAAAGCATGGCGTGCACTACGCCCTAAACTCAAGGGCAATTTTGCCAACCCCTTTGGCACTTGTTTCAATCACTGGTGAGGGACAAGCAGATTATCGTTTTTACCGGCAGGGCACTGCTGATTCTGGCTTGTCAAACTACAACCCTCAAGACATGCTAACTTCAGAAGTGACCGCTTTGCATCTGACAGGCTTCACTTTAAATGATAAAGAGAATTTTGATTTTTGGTATAGATTAGCCGTTAATGCTAAAAAAAATGGATGCATGGTTTCTCTCGATCCCAACGTTCGCCCTGTGTTGATAACTAATCCAACTGAGTATAGAGAGCGTATTTGGCACTTGATCGATTTGGCCGATGTGGTCAAAGTAAGCGATGAAGATCTGTCTTATCTTGCGCCTGATAAAACTCTGGACGAATCAAGTGCGGTCATTGCAAACAGCTCAACGTTGGCAGTCATTACATTGGGAGAAAGTGGTTGTAATGTCCTTCATCACGGTGTCACAACACATGTTGATGCCGCGCCTGTTGATAATTTTGTCGATACTATTGGTGCAGGTGATTGTTTTAGCGCTGGCTACTTACTGAAAATGGCAGAACTGGGGTTGTTCAACGCTGGGTCTTTGCGCGGCATAAGCAAAATGCAGATTAAAAGTATTTTTAGTTTTGCAGCACTCAATGCATCGATTAATCGCTCTAGAAAAGGCTGTCAGCCTCCAGCCATAGAAGAGCTCATTGCCCAAACAGACTAATTACATGCAGTCCAATAATACAGTTGAAGTCTTATGCTCAAAGCTCGTGCTTTTTGGTGCCCTGGGGGATTTGGTATTAAGGAAGATCATGCCAGCGCTTTATCAACTTGAAAAAGCGCAGCTTCTCGATGACAAAATGACAATTTTGGCTGTTGGTCGACGGAGTTTCAGCAACGATGAGTATCTAACTTATGTCGCAGAACATCTAGAGATTTACGCGCCTTCTGAGGGGCTCGATAACCAATTATGCAAAAAGTTGCTTACAAGAGTAACTTATAACGAGCTAGATTATACTGAAGCACGTTCTTACGCAAACGTACAGTTCAATAGTCAAGAACAAGCTTTGCCAACGGTGTACTACTTGGCAACGCCACCAAGCTTGTATGGCGACATTTGTCATAATTTATTTGATTGCGGCGCCATTAATGACAGCTCACGTATCGTTTTAGAAAAGCCGATTGGCTATGATTTGCAATCCTCACAAGTTATCAATGATCAGGTGGGTAGATTTTTCACAGAGGAGCAAATTTTTAGAATTGATCATTACCTCGGCAAAGAAACTGTTCAGAACTTACTGGCGCTGAGGTTTGCAAATCCAATATTTGCAGGCTTGTGGGACCACAACTCGATTGATTACATAGAAATTACCGCTGCTGAATCGGTTGGCATCGAAGGTCGATCATATTTTGATGAGACGGGTCAGTTGCGAGACATGTTGCAAAATCACTTATTGCAACTGCTTTGTCTTGTTGCTATGGATCCACCAACAAGCCTTTGTGCAGAAAGCATCAGAAATGAAAAGGTGCAAGTATTAAAAGCCCTAAAGCCAATGACCAAAGCCTCGGTTATGAGTGATTTTGTTAGTGCACAATATGGTGAAGGCAACATTGCCAGCAAAGGTGTGCCTAGCTACACAGACGAAATTGGCGCTAGGGCAGACAGTGAAACCGAAACCTTTGTCGCCATTAAAGTTGAAATTGCCAATTGGCGCTGGTCGGGCACGCCCTTCTACCTAAGAACAGGCAAAAGACTCGCCAGTAAATCAACCGAAATAGTGATTCATTTTAAGCCTGATGCGCACTTCGTCTTTGACTCGGACCAACAAGACCACAGATCAAATCGCTTAATTATCCGCCTACAACCCCAAGAAAGTATTTCCTTGACGGTGATTACTAAGAAACAGGGCATTGAAAAAGGCTTGCGCTTGAGGCGAAAGAGCTTGCATCTTGACTTTTGCGGTACCGAGTCGACTGATAGGGTGCCAGATGCCTATGAAAGGCTACTGTTAGAAATTATTAAAGGCGATCAAAGTTTGTTCGTAAGGCGTGACGAGGTGGAGCTGGCATGGCAATGGTGTGATCGACTCATTGAGAGCAGCAAGTCATGCAATCAGACTTTACACAAATATGATGCGGGAAGCTATGGCCCGATTGTGGCACGGAAATTGATTCAAAGGCATGGACATGAGTGGCATGAAGACGTATAAACCAGCTTGTCTTGGCACCAATATTGATTGGTATAGTGCAGATTATCCTGAAAAGCTTGCTATTAAGCTGGCGGAACAGGTTGGCCATTTACTAGAGGCGGCTATATTAAAAGGCAGTTGCGCCAGTCTGGCCGTATCGGGTGGAAGCACACCGGTAAGGCTTTTTCAGGCTCTATCAAAAGCCAAATTAGACTGGTCAAAAGTTGTGGTGTCATTGGTCGATGAGCGCTGGGTCGAGGTATCGCATGTTGATAGTAACGAAGCATTAGTAAGAAAACATTTATTACAAAACAACGCCAGCCAAGCAGTTTTTATCCCTATAAAAAATAACGCCAAAAGTGCCAAGGATGGCCAGCCAACATGTGAGCAGGCGCTAAGTCAAGCCAAACAACCTTTTGATGTTGTGGTATTAGGCATGGGCAACGATGGCCACACAGCATCGCTGTTTCCCTGCAGTGAAGAATTGACTTTGGCAATGGATCCTGATTATCAGCATACCTGCATTGCTACCACGCCGACAAGCGCCCCTTATCAACGCATGAGTCTGTCGCGCAGCGCCATCAGTCGTGCCAACAATATCATTCTGCATATCACCGGCAAGGACAAGCTCAGCACTCTTGAGCTTGCTATGAACAACAAAGACGCAAGTCAAATGCCGATTTATGCTTTTTTAACCCAACCAATGAGTATTTACTGGTGCCCTTAGAACATTTACCTATGCCCACAGGAGGGCTATCTTGACCAACCAAGCCTTAGAAGCAATCACAACAAAGATTATTGAGAGAAGTAAGCCAAGTCGTGCTGACTATTTACAACGCATGTCTGTCATGGATAGCGGTAAGGTTTCCAGAGAGATGTTGTCCTGTGGCAATTTAGCGCACGGCGTAGCCGCTTGTGGCCAGGGTGAGAAGGAAACACTTAAATCCATGCTGCAATCGGACATCGGCATTATCTCCGCTTATAACGATATCTTGTCTGCTCATCAGCCTTATCAGAGGTTTCCAAAAATTCTTAAAGAAGCAGTGGCAGAGATGGGCAGTGTTGCCCAGTTTGCAGCTGGTGTGCCGGCTATGTGTGACGGTGTGACCCAAGGTCATGACGGCATGGATTTAAGCTTGTTCAGTCGCGATGTGATTGCCATGTCAACAGCCATTGCCCTGTCTCATAACTTATTTGATGCCGGCTTATGCTTAGGTGTATGCGATAAGATAGTACCCGGTTTATTAATTGGCGCACTCAGCTTTGGCCACCTGCCTTTTGTATTTGTCCCTGCAGGCCCGATGCCATCCGGTTTGCCCAATAAAGAAAAAGCTCGAATTCGGCAATTGTATGCCGAGGGAAGGGCGACTCGAGATGAGTTACTGGAATGTGAAATGGCTTCTTACCATGGCGCTGGAACCTGCACCTTTTATGGTACAGCCAACAGCAATCAACTGTTAATGGAAGTCATGGGCCTGCACTTGCCGGGCTCGTCCTTTGTGCCACCCGAAGGTGAATTCAGAGATGTTCTTACAAAAGCCGCTGCTCAACAAGCGGTTAAGCTAACCCGCTCAGAAGATAAGGCCAGTCTGGCAAAAATCGTCAGTGAAAAAACCATTGTTAATGCAATTGTTGCGCTGCTGGCAACCGGTGGATCCAGCAACCATGTTATGCACCTTGTGGCCATTGCCAAAGCCGCCGGCATCATCATCAATTGGGATGACTTTTCTGCATTATCAGAAATCACTCCCAGCATAACACGCATATACCCTAATGGTGAAGCAGATATCAATGTGTTTCATGCGGCAGGTGGTGTACCTTTCGTCATCCGAACTCTGTTAGAGGCTGGATTGTTGCATGAAGATGTGTACACAATACTAGGTTTTGGTCTTGCTAATTTCATCAAGGAGCCGATCCTCAAAGACAATAAGATTGACTGGCAAGATGCACCAAAAAGCTCCGCTCAATTGGATGTCTTGCGACCGGCAAGTTCACCTTTTGCTACAACAGGTGGTTTGACTCTATTAACTGGAAATCTAGGTCGCAGTGTGATGAAAGTTTCAGCGGTAGCCAAGGAGTGTCAACAAATAACTGCTCCTGCAATGGTGTTTGATTCTCAACAGGCTTTAAAAGATGCATTTGATCTTGGCAAAATGGAGAAGGATTTGATTGCAGTGGTGAGGTTTCAGGGCCCACAGGCGTGTGGCATGCCGGAATTACACCAACTGATAACTTATCTCGGCGTCCTGCAGGACCGGGGATTTAAGGTTGCTCTGGTTACAGATGGGCGCTTGTCTGGTGCCTCCGGCAAAGTTCCGGCTGCCACGAAGCTTTGGCCTGAGGCCCTTGACGGTGGCATGATCGCAAAAATACAAGAGGGTGATGTTATTGCGTTGGATTGCAACAAGAACCAACTGCAATTATTGGTGGATGAGTCTGAATTAAGCCAAAGAACATTCGCTCAGCTGAACGATAAAACAAGTGCTTATGGTATGGGTCGTGAGTTGTTTGCAGGTTTTAGAGCGAGAGTTAGTTCTGCCGAACTGGGGGCAACAAGCTTTTGAATGTTTAGAACAGCAAGGAAGATTTAATAGGGTGGTGAATATTGGCGATCCCACGCCCAACAAACCCAAGCAATTAAGCGGATGAGAAATATATGAATATCAACACAATCAATGAAATCTGCAAAAGTAATGGCGTCATGCCAGTTCTTAAGCTGAACGATGCACAACAAACCGAAGGAATAGGTCGGGCCCTCATCGAAGGGGGTTTAACAGTGCTGGAGGTTACATTACGAAGTGAATATGGACTCAGCGCCATTAAGCAACTAAAACAACTCTACCCCGAAGCAATCATCGGCGCTGGCACAGTAACCAATGTA
>Ga0105352_1000386_pt1 | contig 26415 bp, 27 predicted proteins | sample EN8Hudsemesocosm_FD_83507 | JGI IMG/M metagenome (GOLD analysis project Ga0105352, IMG submission 83507) | Methane-oxidizing microbial communities from mesocosms in the Hudson Canyon - EN8B Hudson Canyon | ecosystem: Environmental > Aquatic > Marine > Cold seeps | place: Hudson Canyon...
CGGTTTCAATAAAATTGTAAAAATCACGGTCAATTTCAAAACCGTTAAGCTCAACTCTGTTTTTTAAGACTTTTGAATCCTGAAGCAACATATATGTCATTAAATATACCCCTACAAGTTATTAAATAGTTAAAGTATATTCTTTTATACCTTCTAAATAATTAACAAAATATTACATAAAATTAACACTTTGTTACTTTAAAATCTCCCTTCAGGAATTGAAGTTAGCCAGCTTTACCTACGATGTAACTTTTTTGACTTTCTTGATGATTTATTTCTACTATGCCAAATTTTTGAAAATTTGTCAACAATTTATTTGAAAAAGTAATAATATGTGTAATAATATTCAGAATGTGAATATATTGTCAACAAAATAGACTTGTCGACAAAATTGGTGAGATACCACTCAATTCGTCGTACCGTCCACCTTGTTACTTTTATATCAGTGCATCTAGCCCAGCCTGAGAAACCACGGTATCTTGATCAGGGTCGCCCGAACTACAACCGATGCCACCAACGATTTGACCCTCAACAAACAACGGTAAACCGCCACCAACAACACAAAAACGACCTTGATGTGAAGACTGAATACCAAAAGCTGGGCCATGGTTACGAACAGCAACGCCATAATCTGCAGTGGGCTTTCTAGCGGCTGCAGCCGTGAAAGCCTTATCAATTGCAATGTTAATGCTTGTGATTCTTGCATTTTCCATTCTCGTAAATAGCATCAAATGTCCGCCATCATCCACAATGGCAATATCCATATCAACACCAATTTCAACGGCCTTATTAATTGCGCCATCCATCATTATCTTTGCATCATTAAGCGTAAGCTTTAGCACTTGTTTCATATTTTTTCCTTAATTACAATTACGCCATCTTCATCGGCATATATATATTCACCTGGTGTAAAAGTTACGCCAGAAAAATTCAATTCAATATCTGCTTCTCCGGCACCTTTTTTGACGCTTTTTAGAGGAAAAACTCCTAAAGATTTTACGCCAATATTCATCTGATTAATATCAGCAGAATCCCTAATAAGGCCAAACATTATGACACCTTGCCAACCATTCTCAACAGCTTTTGCAGCCAACATATCACCCAACATCGCACAGTGCTTCGAGCCGCCAGCATCAACAACCAAAACACAACCTACCCCATTCGAAAAAACTTTTTCTCTAACAAGAGAATTGTCCTCAAAACACTTAACGGTTTGAATGCGACCACTAAAACTTGTCTTGCTGCCAAAAGATTGATAACCGGGCTCTAGGTATTGAACATCAGGATGAAGTAAGTCGGAAATATCGCAAGTTTTATTCATTGTTTTCTCCATAAATATTGCACATTCTTTTTTCTTGACCGTATGGGTAATAATCTATCACCCCTTTTTCTTCAATTCTTTGCTGAATCGAGCACCAATAATCGGCGTCCAGTAGTTTCTGATAGTTGCGACTAAATATTCCTTTCATCTTTGGACTTGGGAACATAAAGTATTTAAATTCTTCCGGAAAAACATCATCAGGGCCCACGTAATACCAGGGCTTTGAAGCCATTTCTTGCTCGTGAGTTGTTGGCTCTGGAATTTTTCTAAAATTAGGCTTGCTCATCAAAGTGATCTCATCATAATCATAAAACACCACACGGTTTTGACGAGTCACACCGAAATTCTTAGTGAGCATGTCACCAGGGAAAATATTCGAGTTAATTAGCTCATCAATGGCTTGACCATAATCATTAATAATGTGCTCTTTTTGATCATCAGTTGCTGTCTCCAAATACAAATTAAGTGGCGTCATTTTATTCTCTATATACATATGCTTAATAACTAACAAATCGCCTTCTATTTCAATATTTGCAGGCGCTTTTGTTTGTAATTCATTCAGTAATGCGTCGTCAATATCTTTAAGTGGAAAAGCAACATCTGAAAATTCCCAAGTGTCTGCTAGGCGACCGATGCGTACGTGGTTTTTGACAAAATAATATTTGTCCTGAACCATTTTGCGTGTGCCCATTTTTGGCGGCGTAAAATGATCATTAATCATCTTAAAAACAAAAGGAAACATCGGGAAGGTAAAGACCGACATTACCATCCCCTTAATGCCGGGCGCAATCATGAGCTTTTCCTTGGTGATTTTTGAATACCTCAAAAAATGTCTATACAACAGCGTTTTTCCATGTTTATGCAGGCCAATTAAACTGTATAAATCTGCACGTGTTTTGCCAAGAATAGTGGTCTTAAGGTACTCAACAACAGCTGATGGATAGTCCGTAGTAATAAAAAAATACGAACGAGAAAAGCTAAAAATTGACCCAATACTTTTAGTTTCTAGCAACAGACTATCAACAAACAATCCCCGCTTTTCTTCATTCAAAAGCGCAATCAAAATAGGACGATTGGCGTGCAACTCCGTAACAATATTGCCAACGATGTAGGCGCCTTTTCCTCTGATAAATGTTGAATTGATTACCTGAATCTCAAAAATATCTGATTTAAGGTAATCAATTTGCTGGTACAGTTGCTCTTCTAATCGAGAAATATCTCGCTCCAAATCTTCGAACTCGCAAGCAAAAGAGTAGCTTGCCAATATTTGAGAGAATATATGTTTGAAGGTGCCAGAACGAACAATGTAACTGTCAACAACCGGCTCTTCCATATCAATATGAGTGATAGACACACTGGGTCTAGTAAAAATATATTGATTGTTGTAGAAGCTGCGCTCAAACAAGTGGCAAAACACGGAATTAAAAAACGTCTCTGCCAACTCTGGTTGTTGATGATTATTGATCAAGTCAACATAATACCGCTTAACACTTTTCCAAAAAGTCGGCTCTCGCTCTCTCTGCCCAAGACATGCTTTAAGCTCTGCGCAATAAAGATCGACCTGTTTATCGTAAAAATTAAGTCTACTCTTAGATTCTTTCTCGATTTGATCCCATTGACGCTTTTCGAAGCACTCTTTGGCTTTGATGGATGCACTTTTGATGTTTTCATAGTGCTGATTGAAGCCGCCCAATATTCTCTTAGCGACTTCTTCTGGGGTTGAATTGGTTGATGAGTTTCGCATAAAGTTTAGTGCCTCATCATAACACATTGAACCCGCCCATGGATTGGCTCAAAAAAGACGCCAATCCATAAGGGGGTTTTTATTAGAACTGTTCTTCTTCTGTAGAGCCAGTAAGTGCAGTAACTGAAGATGCACCACCCTGAATAACAGTTGTAACATCGTCGAAGTAGCCAGCACCAACTTCTTGCTGATGTGATGCAAACGTGTAACCTTTATCAACGGCAGCAAATTCAGGCTCTTGTACTTTTTCAACGTAATGCTTCATGCCTTCACCCTGTGCATACTCGTGCGCAAGATCAAACATGTTGTACCACATGTTATGAATACCAGCCAATGTGATGAATTGGTACTTGTAACCCATTGCAGCAATATCTTCTTGGAACGAAGCAATTTGGCTATCGCTAAGGTTCTTCTTCCAGTTGAAAGATGGAGAACAGTTGTAAGCAAGTAGCTGATTAGGATTTTCAGCTAATACTGCTTCAGCGAACTCACGCGCGAAGCCTAAGTCCGGCTTGCCTGTCTCACACCATACTAAATCAGCGTAAGGTGCATAAGAAACACCACGAGAGATAGACTGTTCAAGACCGTTCTTAACAATGTAGAAGCCTTCAGGCGTTCTCTTGCCAGTTAGGAATTTTTCATCAGCTGGATCAACATCAGAAGTTAATAGGTTTGCAGCTTCGGCATCAGTACGAGCAAGAACAACAGTTGGAACACCCATAACGTCAGCTGCTAGACGAGCTGAAATAAGTTTTTGAATGGCTTCTTGTGTTGGCACAAGAACTTTACCACCCATGTGGCCACATTTCTTAACCGCTGCTAATTGATCTTCAAAGTGAGCGCCAGCTGCACCGCTAGCAATCATATTCTTCATTAATTCAAATGCATTCAATACACCGCCAAAACCGGCTTCAGCATCAGCAACAATTGGAAGGAAGTAATCAACATGCTTATCGTCACCTTTCTCAACTCCACGTGCCCACTGAATTTCGTCAGCTCTTTTGAAAGTATTGTTAATACGACGCACCATTGTTGGCACAGAATCGTAAGCATATAGAGATTGGTCCGGGTACATAGTTTCTGATGTGTTACCATCAGCAGCAACCTGCCAACCTGACAAGTAAATTGCTTCAATGCCCGCTTTCGCTTGTTGCATTGCTTGGCCCGCAGTGATTGCGCCCATGCAGTTTACGTAGCCTTTCTTAGATGAGCCGTTAATCAATTCCCAAAGTTTATCAGCACCATTTTTCGCCAATGTGTACTCTGGCTGCACTGATCCGCGTAGACGCACAACGTCTTCAGCTGAGTAGCCGCGCTTTACGTCAGCCCAACGTGGGTTATTTTTCCAATCCTGCTCTAAAGCATTAATTTGCTCTTGTCTATTCATTATATTTATCCTAGTTTCAATGTGTTTGCATGTCGACAAACACTTCTTTTGTGGTGGAAAATTATACATTACCAACAACTTTTCTAATAATTATGCTCATCATGTAATTACACTATTTCACGATATGAAAGTAAATGCAAGGCATTAATTGGAGATAGACGCAATATAGGTATTCTGCACAATAATTACTTTCAATATTAATATTGTCGACAATATCTTTCTTTTATTAATTTCACCAAATAAATATACTCTTCCTCATGTGAAATAACATGTTAATAACAGTCATACAACAGTCTTTATATAATTTAATTGTGTTTATGAAAATTTTAATAAAATTATTATTGTAAACAATAGTTTGCTTATATCTATATTTCTTTATATAATCACAACCTATCACTATATGAAATTATATGACAAACGACACGCCACAGAAAAAACACAACGCCATTGAGAAATGTTTACAGATTCTCTCAATTTTCTCGATAGACAGAGCTCAGTACAGTCTCAAAGAAATTAGTGAGTCACTTGGCTTTAATCTCTCAACAACATACAGAATCCTAACCACGCTTGAGAATTATGGCTACGTTGTCAGACTTAGAGACAAGCAATACACTATTGGTACGCAAGCCCTATACCTTAGTGCGATCTATACCCACAGCAACCACCTTGATCAAATACGACCAATAGTTGACAGCATCCGAGATATTTCAGGTGAAACCGCTTCGTTTTTTGTAGAAGAAGATAGCAGGCGCATCTGCCTTTACCGTGCCCATTCTAGAGATGAAATTCGCCACAATATTGAACAAGGCACTAGACTCGAGCTTAACCGCGGCGCCTCTGGACGTATCATTCTTGCCTACGGCAAACGTAGAAGGGATAAGTCAGGCTTTTACAAAGATATTCGTGACAAAGGTGTTTTTCAGTCTGTTGATGAGAATAACTCCTCATTGTTTGCCATAGCTGTGCCAGTTCTCTCAAGCTCTTCAAAGTTTGTCGGCGCCTTAGTAGTTTCGGGACCAGTTAATCGCTTTAACAGTGGTCAGAAAGACGCTTTAACCAAGTTACTAAAAGCACAACTAACAAATATTTCCATTCCTTAATTTTTTTATCTATATTTCCGCATATTGCAAGGCTTCGTAAAAGGTAAGTGCAATGGTAATTAGACTATGAATTTAGGGATATTTATTGTATAATTGCGAAGTTTTATCCAGTCTTAGCGTTTTCATGGAAAAAACATACAATCCCCATCAAATAGAGGCGAAATACCGCGACATTTGGGAGCAGGGAGATTTCTTTTCCTCCAAAACTAATTCTCAAAGCGAAGATACTTATAGTATCGTCCTTCCACCGCCTAATGTAACTGGCAACCTTCACATGGGTCACGCCTTTCAACACACCATTATGGATGTGTTTACTCGCTACCACAGGGGTAAAGGCGAACAAACACTTTGGCAGCCAGGCACAGATCACGCCGGCATCGCCACGCAAATGGTTGTTGAAAGACAACTTGCACAGCAAAACGTTACTCGACACGAAGTAGGTCGTGATAAATTTATTGAGAAAATATGGCAGTGGAAGGAGCGGTCTGGCGGCACAATTACCTCGCAAATGCGCAGACTTGGCGCTTCAGTCGACTGGGATCGTGAACGTTTCACTATGGATGACGACCTTTCAGATGCCGTACAAAAGGTTTTTGTCGACCTATTCAACGAAGGCTTAATTTACCGTGGCAAGAGGTTGGTTAACTGGGATCCAGTACTACTAACAGCGGTTTCTGATTTAGAGGTAATCAATACAGAAGAGCAAGGCTCTCTGTGGCATATGCGCTACCCTATTGCAAACTCTGATGAAGTGTTAGTGGTTGCTACCACTCGACCTGAAACAATGCTTGGTGACTCTGCGGTTGCCGTACACCCTAACGATGAGCGCTATAAACACCTTATTGGTAAGCTGGTTAATTTACCGCTAACTGAGCGCCAAATACCTATTATTGCCGACGATTATGTCGATATGGAATTTGGTACAGGTTGCGTCAAAATCACCCCTGCACACGACTTCAACGACTATGAGATAGGTCAAAGACATAATCTTGAGGTAATCAATATTCTCACCGATGAGGCCAAAATTAACAATGACGCCCCTGCTGCTTATCAAGGGCTAGACCGCTTTGTTGCTCGAAAGCAAATCGTTAAAGATTTAGAAGCTCTCGATCTTCTTGAAAAAATCGAACCACACACCTTAATGACACCACGCGGTGATAGAACCAACACCGTAATCGAGCCCTATATGACAGACCAATGGTTTGTCAAAATTCAACCATTGGCAGACCCCGCAATTGAGGCGGTAAAAAATGGCGACATCCGCTTTGTTCCTAGCAACTGGGAAAAAACCTATTTTAATTGGATGGACAACATTCAGGATTGGTGTATCTCCCGTCAAATTTGGTGGGGTCACCGCATCCCCGCTTGGTATGATGAAAATGGAAAAATTTATGTAGCTAACAGTCTGGCAGATGCCCAGCAGCAAGCAGGCGAAGGTGTGACTCTTAAGCAAGATGAAGATGTGCTAGATACTTGGTTCTCGTCAGCACTGTGGCCATTTTCCACACTAGGCTGGCCTGAGAAAACACCTGAATTATCACGCTTCTACCCCACCAATGTTTTGGTAACGGGTTTTGACATCATCTTTTTCTGGGTTGCCAGAATGATTATGTTCGGCCTTAAATTTGCCGGCGATGTGCCATTCAAAGATATTTATATAACTGGCCTCATTAGAGATGGACAGGGTCAAAAAATGAGCAAGTCCAAAGGTAATGTACTTGATCCAATCGACCTTATTGATGGCATCACTCTTGAAGATTTACTAGAAAAACGCACCCAAGGAATGATGCAGCCGAAAATGGCTGCAAAGATCAAAAAACAAACAGAAAAAGAATTTGCCAATGGTATTCCTTCATTTGGTGCTGATGCATTAAGATTCACCTTTGCCGCACTAGCTTCTTTCGGTCGCGATATCAAGTTTGACCTAAAACGCGTTGAAGGTTACCGCAACTTCTGCAACAAATTATGGAATGCCTCGCGTTTTGTCCTAATGAAACTTGCAGGTCAACCCATTAATGAAAGTGCACCACTCTCTACATCCGACGAATGGATTCTATCTCGCCTACAACACACCAAAATTGCCGTTGAAAAACATCTGGCTGATTACCGCCTAGATTTGATGAGTCAAACACTTTATGAGTTTGTCTGGCATGACTATTGTGACTGGTACCTTGAACTCTCTAAACCACTGCTTGATGACGACAAGACTCGCGCCGGCACCCAAGCAACGCTGCTAAAGGTCCTGAGTGAAACCTTAACTTTACTTCATCCGATTATTCCGTTTATTACCGAGGAAATCTTTGAGCAATGTCAAACACTTACAGCCAATGATTCGCAAAGACTAATCACCACAGCCTACCCTGAGATTGACCAAGACCTTATCTCTGAAAACTCCGAGGCGGAAATTGCTTGGCTTCAAGGTTTTATTCTTGGCATTCGTCAAATTCGAGGAGAGATGAACATTGCTCCTGGCAAGCCTCTGCCTTGCTTTATTCAAAACAGCAATGACACAGATAAAGGCTACCTGCAGAGTAATCACTCAATTTTGACAACCCTTGCCAAGCTTGAAAGCATCACTCAATTATCGGATTCAGACGAAGCTGTTGAGTCTGCGACAGCCTTGGTGGGAGAGATGAAAATCTTGATTCCACTGGCAGGACTTGTTGACAAAGAGCAAGAAATTGGGCGACTTAACAAAGAAATTGAAAAATTAGTCAAGCAGCAACAGCAATTCTCAGGCAAACTCAATAACGAAAAGTTTGTTTCTAGCGCCCCAGAAGCGATTGTTGCAAAGGAGCGACAAAAGCTAAACTCGGTGGAACAAGCTCTCAGAGATTTACAACAACAATTGGAAAAAATATCGGCACTATGAAGTTAATCAAATTCTTATCATTAGGCTTAATAATGGTAACAACGATGGTTAGCGCCGAATCCTTTGTCTACATTACCGATCAAGTAGAGATTCCGATTCGCTCAGAGAGTACAACGCAAGGCAACAACCTCATTCGCACATTACCATCAGGCACCAAACTGTCTATATTGCAAGCGACAGAAGATGGTTGGACCCAAGTGCAATATGAAGACACTACTGGATGGATTATCTCAAGATACTTGAGTAATTCTCCGCCGGCACGGCAAGAGCTCGAAAAAATCAGCATAGAGAATAGTACCAATAAATTGATGGTTTCAAAATTACAAGGCGAAAAAGAACAGCTCGAAAATGAATTATTAAGCCTTAAAGACGACAACTCTAAGCTTGCCATTCAAAGCTCAAAGGCTAAGGCTGAAAAAGAGCATATTGAGCAAATTTATCAAGACGCCCTTAAGCTTGAGCATGAGAATGAAAAACTCATGCAAGAGTCATTACAACTTAAAACAGAACTACAACTCGCCAACAATAACAGCCAAATCGAACAAGACACAAGTTCGAGAAATTGGTTTATAGTTGGTGCATTGGTATTATTCTTTGGCATGATGATTGGGTTTATTCTGCCAAATTTAATGAAGCGCAAGCGCTACTAGCCCTGAGACTTTACTGGAGAAAACTATGAATTTGACAAGGCAAGCACTTACATTTGATGACGTATTATTGGTCCCAGCACATTCCACTATCATGCCTAAAGAGGCTGACCTAACTACGCAGCTCACTAAAAATATCAGGCTTAACACACCGATTCTATCGGCGGCAATGGATACAGTCACCGAGGCTAATCTTGCAATTGCAATAGCACAAGAAGGTGGTATCGGCATTATCCATAAAAACATGTCGGTTGCCGCTCAAGCGAAAGAAGTGTGGAAGGTTAAGCGATTTGAATCGGGCATTATTCGAGACCCTATCAGTGTAGACCCAAAAGCCACCATTAAGGATGTATTCGACCTTCAGGCGCATCACGGCATTTCTGCCTTGCCAGTCGTTTCAAACAATGTTGTTGTCGGCCTTATCACCAGTCGTGATGTTCGATTCGAGACTCGTTTAGACGCCCTAGTTGAAAGTGTCATGACTCCACAACAGAGCCTCATCACTGTTCGCGAAGGCGAATCGATGGAAAACGTTCGCTCATTATTACACAAGCACAGAATTGAGCGTGTTTTGGTAACGAATAAAAACTTTAAGCTTGGCGGCATGATTACTGTAAGTGACATTAAAAAGACAAGCGACTTTCCACTTGCTGCAAAAGACGACCAAGAAAGACTGATCGTTGGCGCAGCTGTTGGCGTTGGCGTTGGCACAGGTGAACGCATTGCTGCCCTCGTCGAGTCGGGTGTCGATGTTGTTGTTATTGACACAGCCCACGGCCACTCTCAAGGTGTGCTAGACCGCGTTAAAAAGACCAAAAAGACACATCCAAATCTTGACATTATTGCCGGTAATATTGCCACTGCTAAAGCAGCGCTTGATCTTGTTAAAGCAGGCGCAGACTGCGTTAAAGTTGGCATCGGCCCAGGTAGTATTTGCACCACTCGCATTGTTGCCGGCGTTGGCGTGCCGCAAATCAGTGCCATTTCAGATGTTGCCAATGCCCTTAAAGGCTCTGGCATCCCCCTAATTGCTGATGGTGGTGTTCGCTTCTCAGGCGATGCAGCCAAAGCTTTTGCAGCTGGTGCCTACAGCATCATGCTTGGCTCTATGCTTGCAGGTACGGAGGAGTCCCCTGGTGAAGTAGAATTATTCCAAGGCCGCTCTTATAAATCATACCGAGGTATGGGTTCACTAGGTGCCATGGGTCAGGCGCATGGCTCATCTGATCGTTACTTCCAAGCCGAACTAGCAGCTGATAAATTGGTCCCTGAAGGGATCGAGGGTCGCGTACCCTTCAAAGGCTCTATCCGACCTATCGTTCACCAAATTGTTGGTGGTATTCGCTCTTCAATGGGTTATACAGGCTGTGCAACTTTAGAGAAAATGCGTAATGATGCAGAGTTTGTGCAGGTGACTGCGGCGGGGATGACTGAGTCTCATGTGCATGATGTTACTATCACCAAGGAAGCGCCAAACTATCATCAGTAAATACAGGGTTTAATTTTCTGTATGTCTTTGTTGTCGAAAATTTCAGATTGATCGCTTATTAAATATAAGCTCACGTCCTTCAATTTTCTTACGCCTCGACATACAATAAAATCATTCGACTGTATTTCATTACTATACAACCCTTTAAAATGCGAATTGGTCGTTTATAAAGCCACAACTTCAAAGCCTTCACAACTCAATATTTAGATATTAAATGGCAACGCTACCTTTTTTTCGTCCTCAATAGCCCTGCGAAAAGCAATTAAATCAACACCCATTTTTTTCAGTGCTCGAGTTGCAATGCCGTTTTCCATTGATGCAATAACCTCTAAAATATGAACACCTGAGAGTGGCGCACTCCTATTTTTATTTAGCTGGTGAAGGTCTTGCAACAAAACTTGACCTGACGGCTGAGTATCATATAACTTTGAAGTTGGTTGCACAACTTCAGATGCATTCAAGTCTAAATCCATTGACTTGATATCAATTCCTATTTTATTTAAAGCATCAATGTGCTGCAGTTTTATTGCCTGGCTAACACCATCTGGCTCAATGTCTAGGCGTTTAAAAACACCTCTTGCGGCACCATCTGGCAAATCGAGCGCCGAGAGCATAAAGTGTTCTACGCCAGGCTTTTTATTGCCGCTAAGGTTTGCATGTTTTTCAGCCCCTTGGCATAACTCGCTGATGGTTTTCATGTCATCAATTTTTTGCTTTAGCCTTGTAAACATTTTATCCCTCCATATTTTTTAGATAACTCGCATGCTTTTTATGGGCCGCCTGTCTTGTTATGCCCAGAGATTCTGCTATTTGCGCCCAAGTCCAGCCCTGTTGCAACGCTTCCTTGACAGCGCTGCGCTCTAGCTTATCTGCAACCATTCGTAATGACGACACGGCAGCAAGAGCGTCTGCTGGTTTTTTTGGGCGTGGTAACGTTTTAATGTCTATCATGTGTCAATTATAGTTGACAGAAAATCACTTGTCAACTTTAATTGACAAAATCGAATATTTGAGATATACCAGTAAATAGTAAAAGAGGCTTTCTTATTCTAAAAGGTAAAAGCAATAAAAAAATAGCTGTCCGCTTTCAAAATTTGCTAAATATTAGTAAGTTTGAAGATGCATGCCACGTTGCCCGGAGTTTGCAATTTCCAGAATGGCTACATGGACCGATTGGTTACAGTTGTTTGATTCGTTTTTTTCTAACGTATAACGTTTTCTTAATCTTTGCCACCAAGTCACTACTCTCATCAATTATTTGCACATCAAATTCTGGAAAATACTTGTCGCCGTTTGCGGTATTTCTTTTTATTATCTCCAAATCTATCTCCGAAACCTTGATAACGGATGTTACTTTTTGCCTACTGGCTTTTACAAATTCGATATCTGCCGCCTTATCCCAAACCCAATACTCATCGCCCAATTGTTGTACCAAAATAAACATCAAATGCGGGTCAATCATCGAATAGAGATTGCCGCCAAAGTGCGTTCCAACAGCGTTTTTATTAAACCAACGTAATGACATTGACACATGAATCTCTTTCCAATCCTCACTTATGTACTTGACCTTTATTCCCGCCCCAAAATATGGCGGATAAAAATTTAGTAATCGTCTAGCTAATTTAGGGGTTAATTTCATTATAATTTACAATTCCGACAACAAAAGTTTGAGTGCATATTAATTGCACTGTTGTTATATTAAGTCTAAGTGTTTTTTTGGCCCATCTTTGTCATACACCACAACACCCTCAGGGATTATTTCCCACTTAGCTTTCGAGCCAACATAAATGTGTTTGCCAATTTCAATGCTTGGATCGCCGTTCACACAACCCAATGTGACGCCGTGCACAACGCCTTCGAAAACACCACACAGAGTTGAGCCACATTTACTACAGAACTGAAGCCCGAAGTCATGACTTCCAACATAGGAAGTGAGTATATCTTTGCCAGTTAACCACTTAAATTTTGATGGATCAACCAATGCGTAAGCTGATGCTTGAGAACTGAATGCTTTGCGACAACGGGAACAGTGGCAAGACCTTGCGTCACGAAGTCTGTCATCAACTTGGTATGTCACTTCTCCACAAAAACACTCGCCAGTTATTTTCACCTCATTCCTCATGATTCTTAATGGTGGCGCTGAACGACACTTTTAAGTTTGAAAGTATAGTAAGCTTTATTTTATGATAAGGCATCATGAGCATCAGCTTGGCTAATTTGTTTGTGCACTTTTCGCCATTTGTTCTTTAACTAATTCTGCGATTGCCTGATGGCTTTCACTCTGTAATGATAAGCCAGCAGCCACCCCCAATCTATTCAAATCGGGTTGATTTTGACTTAGTTTCCATTGTCCCGTTATGGAAGTAATATCAACTTCTAAGCCAACTATGGACAGAAGCATTTTCTGTATATATTCTTCTGGAGCATCCGAAATCGACCATGGAATTGCCTGTCCGGTTTCGTGTTGAGTGGTTAAATCGTTTAACAAATCCAATTTCCAATCCTCATCATGAATATAGGATAAAACACCCTTCACATGAACGGTCACATAATTCCAAGTTGGGACAACTTTGCCTGTTTCTTTTTTTGTTGGGTAATAATTTGGCGATATATAACAACTGGGGCCGTGAAATATTACCAATACTTCGGATTTATCCTTTAAGTTTTTCCATAGAGTATTCACTTTAGCAATATGGCCTTGCAGAATATTTTTTCTGTTGGATTGATCTAAAATAAAAGGAATGTGATTAGCCTCTAACCCCAACTCAGAATTAGTTATCAATGTAGCAAAGGGGTAGTTATTGATAAGATCAGTAAATTGAGTCAGGTCATTTTGCTCAAATTTCTTCGGTACATGCATATTTTTTATTCTCCTTATAACAGTGGCTAACAACTCTTTTGAGGCTTTACTTTTGGCAGAGCAGGTATTTTAGAATTTCTATTATTTGTTCAGGCGTTTGCGCCCAAGCTTGTGCTTGAGAATTGACTTCTTTTAATGGATGAACCAATGACTTGTCATGCAATGTAATGTATGGCTTGTTCAATGCAGCACAATAACCCGCATCAAAAGCTGCATTCCATTGTTTGTACTTGTCACCAAAACGAATGATTGCTAGGTCGCATTTTTCGATCTGTGTTTTCGTACGAATGGCATTTACTTTAGCAGATTTATGGTCGCGCCAAAAAAAATCACTCTCTGAGCCAAGACCGTCTCCTGCTGCATCACTAGCCTCATGATTAGTTACTGGTGAAGAGAAAGAAATTTCAAGATTTTCTTGAGAGCATCCTGTAATAATTTGCTCTCTCCAGTCTGAATGAATCTCGCCTGAAAGATATATATTAAATTTCATTTTATGTCCTTAGTTTTGATTTTTTTGACCGAACGCTAGTTTACAGAAATTCAACGCCACAATCAAACTACGGCAACGTTAACTCCTCTCTTATATTCCTTACAGTATCTCGAAAAGCACAACCCTGAGCATGATCATTAACAAGGCCCATTGCCTGCATAAATGCGTAGGCCGTAGTAGGCCCGAAAAACTTCCAGCCACGTTTCTTAAGATCCTTACTCAAATCTATCGAAGTTGAAGTAATGCTAGGTATAGGATGATCATAATCACCTTTACCTATATGCGGTTCTTTTGACTGCGGCTCCCATTGCCATATGTAGGCGCAGAGGCTTCCAAATTCATCAACGATTTCGATGGCCCTATGAGCGTTGTTTATCGTCGCCTCGATTTTCCCCCGATGACGAATAATGCCACTATTTTGTAGAAGACTGGCAATTTCGTCATCGCCGTAATGTGCAATTTTATTGAAATCGAAGTTGGTAAATGCTTTTCTAAAGTTTTCGCGTTTGCGCAAGATAGTTAGCCAAGACAGCCCTGACTGAAACCCTTCTAAGCAAATTTTCTCAAAAAGACGAAAATCATCAGTGGTTGGCCTACCCCACTCTTCATCATGGTATTTGCGATAATCTGGGTCGTCTTTTCCCCAGTAACAGCGAGTGATACCATCTTCTGCGGTATGTAAATTTGTATTTTCTGGTTCCGACATAAGCAAAAATTAAAAAAAGATTAAACTAATTGCAATAATCCACATGATGCCCCCAATAATAAATTCTAGCACTTTCCAAGCACTGGGCTTGTTAAATATTGGCGCTAAAAAGCGAGCGCCGTAACCAACCGAAAAGAAAAATATAAATGAAGCCATTGATGCCCCCAATACAAACTGATATTGTTCATTGGGATATTGGGTAGAAACAGCACCAAGCAATACAAATGTGTCTAAATACACATGCGGGTTAAGCCATGTTAATGCCAAACAAGTTAGAACTGCTGAAACAAGTGTTGTTTTTGAGGCGCCATTCGCATAGAGTGATTCATTATTCTTAAATGCCTTGTAAAAACTTATTGCGCCATAAACTAACAAAAAAATCGCCCCTGCAACCCTTGCAATCATACTAACAGCTGGCAAAATATTAACCATAAGCACAAAGCCAAATACACCTAAAGCAATAAGCAAGGCATCAGAAATTGCACAAATTAAGCACAATATAAAGACATATTCTCGTCTCAAACCTTGCTTGAGAATAAATGCATTTTGCGCACCAATTGCTAAAATTAGACCAAAACTAAGTGCAAACCCAGAGACAAAGCCGGTCATAGAGTAGTGTCGATATTGGAATTCATAATTCTTAGTTGAGACTAATACTTTACTTAACTATATTTAGATGCAGAATAAACCGCCAGAAAAGTGCGTCCATTTTCGCCATTAATAAAGCCACTACCCACTGCGCCAGTTTCAGCAGCGCTTGAGCAGCCAGCTTCAATCCATTTGCTGTTTTGGCGACAACCACCCTCTAGAAGATAAACAAATCCTGGTCTTTCATGCAAATAACCCAGATAAAGGGTATTTAGTGCAAAGCGGTAGAGTGCCACCGTCTGGTCATTCACTGAGCACAATGTCTTTACTGCAACACCCTTAGCTATTTCTGTTTTTATCCATGGCATCGAATCAGAATTAGCAAAGACAAACTGCTATCGCACTTTAGTCTTCGGTATCGGTCGCCACAGGTTTTTTCGTTCTACGACCGGGCTTGGCCAATATTTCCAAATAAAACGACTCCAGCCCTTCTGCTTCTGCTTCGCCAATGCATTTACTGATTTCACCCGGATGAATAGCTTCTGCTCTTTCTTGTGTAGGGCCGTATTTACAATCAAAGTCCCAAAAATCAACACCCTCAGGCAAGTCTTTTCTACCCTCTCTTTTTAGGTATTTTTTCACATCACGCCTGACCGCTTCAACAAGCCTTGCAGGTTTGATTTTCGGGTGAGTTAACTTGAATGTTTTTTTCATCGTCGTCCTTTTAGGTACAAAGTCTTTACAAGTTTAGTATTTTAGTTTATAAAAGACGGAAATAAAAAGTGCTTAACTAAGAAAGTAGCCTCCCGTAGTCCCCATCCATCGGTTTATCGGTGGCAAAATCTTTCTGAATTACAAGTACGTCGTCTCTATTTAGGTGAGCTCGGGCGCTCAGCATGTTTTTCAATGTCACCAGTTTCTTTAAACCAACATGCTCTAGAATCCCAAAAAATGTTTTTTTCTGGTGTCAACCCGGGATTGTCATCCAATGTCCCTGCGGGCACTATCATTGTTGCGCCACCTTGAACTAGCCAAGGCAAAGAAGAGCCACAGTTGCCACAGAAACCTGTCGCAAAGTATTTTGCTTTAGGGTGTTCAAACCTCTCAACAAACTCTTCACCCTCCAGCCAACGAAATTGTTCGGGCTCAACAAACAGATTGGCAGCATAGGCACTGCCGGTTATTTTTCGACACCGAGAACAATGGCAATAATAAAATTTCTCAAATGGGGGATCAATTTCGTAGATAGCACGACCACACAAACAGCTTCCTCTCATTGTCACCTCTATAGTTTGTTAAAAATCATAATCATATCATTAAACTAAATAAAGAGCGGGGGTCGCCCAAGTTGAAAATTAATGAGTTGAGCATCAGTTTAACCTACCATAAAACGTCATTCGAGCTGATTCTGACAACTGCACTCCAGGCTCTGTATTGTAAGCTAAAACGGATAATATTCTAACCCTACCACCTTCGGTAGGTGTGACTCTGTGCACCGAATTGCGGCCACGAAACAAAACAAGGTCACCCGGTTCAATCGACAAAACACTCGGCGTATATTCACCATTGAGCAAACCCTTTACACCTTCATAATTCATCTCGTCACTACCTGAATCTCTAAAATCACGAATGTATTCAAAAGAACCACCACCTTTCGGTTTTTGAATTAACAACGTTATTGCGAAAGCTGAGTTGTCAAAATGCCAACCCAACTCTTGACCTTCGTGCGCGTAATGAACGTTTACTGAAGAAAGATTGTCATCATACTTATACAATGCCTTTTCACCCAAAACCGCACAAAGAAAATCCCGAAATTCATTAGCACTATAAAGGACTTTCAGAGGTGACTCGCTTGGCACCTGGTCATCCATAATGCAGCCCTTTGAGGAGCTAACAGTTTGATTTCTTGAGTGCCCTGCCGGCAAAGACTCATCATTAGGCCTTAGATAGACATTGTGACTATTATTACAATAATAAGCAAGATGCTCATTCGTGTTTGCCTCTTCAATTAGAGTTTTTATTGTGCTTGGTAGTAGCAGTTTACTTAAAACCAATACACCACTTGCATCCAACTTTTCTTTACATTGAACTTGAAAGTCTTTGCTTTTGAAGGGATGCCTTTCAAAGTCAATCATTGCTGCCAATACTTCGTTCATCTATAACTCTCTTTATTATTAATATATGGATCTTTAGTCTTTTTTATCAATATCAATTATTAACGACCTTATTATAGGGTGGCACAACATATATGTATAATTAATAATACTTTGTTTTTATATAAGTAAATTTAATATATGCTTCGACTTCAACTCGCTGTATATTATCATTATTAATGAATACCATAATTCGTCTGAAATTGTAAAATAACACAATAAGACAGCAAACCAAATATACATCACAATGGTCCACTTTGGAAAAATATCAAAAGAAGAATTTCTGCGAGATTATTGGCAGAAAAAACCACTACTAATCAAACAGGCGCTGCCAAACTTCATTTCACCCCTTTCGCCAGACGAACTTGCCGGTCTAGCTTGTGAAGGCGAATTCGAATCAAGAATTATCACGGGTTCAACTGATGACAATAACTGGCAATTAGCCAATGGTGCCTTTGCAGAAGCTGAATTTTCTGACCTACCTAACGATAATTGGACACTACTTGTCCAAGGGGTTGATCGTTACGTTGATGAGGTTTACCACCTAGTCAATCATTTTGATTTTATTCCACGCTGGCGTTTTGACGATGTGATGATCTCGTACGCAGCAAAAGGTGGAAGCGTTGGTCCACATTTTGACTTTTATGATGTTTTTTTACTACAAGGCAGTGGTAAGCGCCGCTGGCACATCAGTACAGAGAATTGCACGCTTGATAACTATCTAGATGGCGCTCCACTCAGGGTCATGAAACAATTTGACGCTGAAGTCGTTTGGGACGCCGAGCCAGGCGATGTGGTTTACATACCACCTAAAGTAGCACATCATGGCGTCAGCCTTGATGACGACTGCATGACATTCTCTATCGGTTACCGCTCTTATTCACACCAAGAAATGCGCTTGGCACTAGATATTGGTAACACAACAGAAAACAGCGCATATTATCAAGACCCTGAGTGGCAAGAGAGCAACCCAACAGCGCTCATTCCTGAAGCGGCCTTGATTAAAGCCAAATCGCTTTTAGAAGGTATTGAGCTGCCCGATGGTTTTTTTGGCGCGTTCGTGACAAAGCTTGACCCGATGGACGAGCAGAATATGAATGAAATAATTGCTTACGCTGAACTCGAATCACTCGATCTCGAAGCGACTTACGAGCTGCAGCCATGTTGTCGTATTGCTTATCAATTAGAAGGTGATGACATTAATTGCTACATTAATGGCGAGTCATTTGATTGTGATAGTATTGACAAGGATGTGGTTGTCGAGTTTTGCAACACACGCAAACTCAAAGTTGGCGACCACGAATCGAGTAATTATCTACTCGCCTCCCGTTTGCAAATACACGCTTTAATTCGTCGACTGCGCTCTTAATTTTTCTTTAACGGCAAAGCACTCTTTGAAAAAGTTTGCTTTAACACGACTGTCGATTCGACACTAGCAATACACTTCAAACTGCCCAAAGACTTTTTCACAAACCTTTCATAACTGAGTAAGTCGGCAGCAATAATTTTTAATAAATAATCGTGTGCACCAGTGATAACACTGCATTCGGTAACTTGCGCTAAGTTTTCCATAGCCTTTTCAAAAACATCAGCATTATCATTCGAGTTTTCAGTCAACCTAACAAAAACATACACCAAGGCATTGAGGCCTACCGCTTGGGGATTGACTTGGGCTGAGTAGCCACTAATCACACCGGCTTGTTCAAGTTTTTTAACGCGTCTTAAGCAAGGGGTATCAGACATATTAAGGCGATTTGCCAATTCAGAAATAGCAATTCTCCCCTTGCTTTGCAAAATTGACAAGATGCTTAAATCTTTATTGTCCATACGAATATCCACTTCCTTTATCCTGTATTTGAATGTATTCAATAATAATATACATATCATTAGGGAAATTAACTAATTTTATACGAATATAGGGTTAATTTTAACTATTATCACTTTAGCAGCCCTGATATCATGCGCCACAATAATCAACACAAGTTAATAACCATGACATACAACACACGCACATTTGACCATTGGATCAGAACACGTTTCGTCGAACTCAATTCCGCACTTGAAGACCTTTATATGGCGCAAGATGATCGTGCCAACGTAGAATCTGTTGGCGAAGAACTGAAACAACAACTTGAAAGCGAAGGCAAAGAAATAATCAGCACATTATTATCAGAGGGAAATACCGACGAAGGCTTTGATCACGCATTTGACTTATTGGGAAATGTGGGTCTTTATATGGCCGCATGCCGCAGACACGAAATCACAGAACCATCAAGAGAAATCGTTTCTCCATTGACAGAAGCCTCGGGGCTGGCTATGAATATTGGCGCCTCCATTGGCGTCACTCCGCGTTTTGCTACAGCACACCTAACCACTCACAATAGGGCGCTCAACGGCACCTACAAGCGTTTTACCAATTTACCTGTAGAGCAATTATTTATTGATTGTAACACCAAAGGAATTTTGGCTTACAAGCGAGCTGCTGACGCTTTACTGAAAACTCAATCACTGGGTATTTCTCACCCCATCACTCATGACCTATTGGTTGTTGCTAAGCAGGCATTACAAGACGTAATAGACTCGAATGCCGTATTGCTTGAAAAGCTAGATGCTGATGATTTTTTCTACTGTGTACGACCTTACTACAAGCCTTACCGAGTTGGCCTACAGGTTTACCGTGGTGCCAATGCCGGAGACTTTGCCGGCATCAATGTCATTGATATATTGTTGGGGTTATGCTTTGCCAATGAACCTTCTTACTCGCAAATGCTGGTCGATAAATTCCTCTACATGATGCCAGAAGACCAGAGTATTTTGCGTGATTGTATGCGAAGAACGAGCATTATGGATGACTTCTTGAAAGCCCAATCGGATGCGGAAGAAAAATGGTATCAAACAAACCTAATGGCGTTCTTAGAAGTTTGTCAAATGCACGGTGAAACCGCCATTCAGCACCATAATCAGCTTGTGGAAAAATACATTGCCAAACCTGCAGAATCATTAAACGAGTCGCATCTTGACAAAGTCACCGCAAGTGGTCCTCCACTGGCGGTCTTGCTCAGTGGGCTTGAAAAATTAAGAGATAGACGCGCTGCAGTTCAACGCAAGGATCTTCGAACACGCTTTGATGACATTCAAACACTGAAGGCAAGCTTGCATCTGACCAGCAAAGTGCCAACACATGTATAAAAATGACTTTGCACTATCCAAGGGTGTCTACCTGCTCAATCATTCTGTTGGAAGACCTTTAAAAACAGCTCAACAAGCATTTTCTCAACATTTTTTCTCACCTTGGCAGCACACCAACGAGGAGCCTTGGCACAACTGGCTTGGGGTTATTGATAAATTCACTAGCGGTCTGGCAAAGCTATTTAACGCCAAGCAATCGGAGTTTTGCCCGCAAGTTAACTTATCTAGCGGTCTAACTAAAATCGTCATGTCTTTAGACAAGTTACAAGCAAAAAACTGTGTGGTTTTGCTTAGCGAGAACGACTTCCCCAGTATCGGATTTGCCTTGCAAAACGCGCTACCAAAAAGCTGTGTATTGAGATTTATCCCAAGGAACTTAGACATGAGTTGTGCCAATGTGTGGGATGAACACTTAACAAATGATGTGGACTTGGTGTTGGTTAGCCATGCTTATTCCAATAGTGGCCAACTAACACCACTGAATGACATTATCCCTATGGCCAAATCAAGAGGAATATTAACCATAATTGATATAGCGCAATCTGCAGGCGTGGTGCCATTGGATTTAAACACCCTTAAGCCGGACTTTATGATTGGCTCCAGCGTCAAATGGTTATGCGGCGGTCCAGGCGCTGCCTATTTGTGGATTAATACAGACCAGATACAAACATGCCGACCTAAAGACGTGGGTTGGTTTAGTCACGACAATCCTTTTGAGTTTGACATACACGATTTTCGCTTTCATGGCTCCGCACTAAAATTCTGGGGTGGAACGCCTTCTATTGCACCATTTTCAGTTGCAGAGCACAGTATTGACTACTTTGCAAAAATCGGGTCTCAGACTATCAGAGAGCACAATCAACAATTAATAAATCTTATTGCTGACGCATTTCCAGATGAACTTGTTTCACCAATAGAACATCATCGCCGCAGTGGTACTATTATTCTAAATTTTGGCAAACAACAAGACGCGGTTCTCCAGATACTGAACAACAACAACATCACACTCGACTGCAGAAGTTTAGGGTTGCGTATCTCGCCACATGTTTATAACGATGAAAGCGATATTAATCAGCTACTATCGATCATTAAAGCCAGCATTTAATCATGACCTGTTGGAAGATATTTTGCTCCTCTACAAAGCTAGTAAAAAACTTCAATAATAGACTACTAAAAAGCACTATTAAATCCATAAACACTAGGATTTAGGGGATAATTTGAGGGCTTTATGTGCTCTGCCTAAGTTTTATCTCAAATACATCCATCGGGTGCGTTTGAGATAAAGCTTATTGCGTTAAACCATAAAGCATTTTATTTATTTTATTGGAGACTCAATATGGACATGAACATCGTTCAAAAAAGCTTTGCATTTGGCAACAGCACAATTACATTCGAAACAGGAAGAATAGCACGTCAAGCACATGGTGCAGTGCTTGCCAGCATGGACGACACACAAGTATTAGTAAGTGTTGTTGGCGCTAAAGAAGCCAAGTCAGGGCAGAGCTTTTTCCCGCTATCTGTAGACTACATCGAAAAGACTTACGCCGCAGGTAAAATCCCAGGTGGTTTCTTAAAACGTGAAGGTCGCCCTAGTGAGAAAGAAACACTGACATCTCGCCTAATCGATCGCCCTATTCGTCCATTATTCCCTAATGGCTACATGAACGAAGTTCAGGTAATGATTCAGGTGATTTCTGCCAACAAGAATGTTGACCCTGATGTACTAGCAATGCTTGGCACATCAGCTGCATTAGCTATTTCAGGCGTACCATTCAGCGGCCCAATTGGTGCTGCACGTGTTGGCTACCAAGACGGCAACTACATTATCAATCCAACTTACTCGGATCTCGCAACTTCGGATCTTGACATGGTTGTAGCGGGTACAAAAGATGCGGTATTGATGGTTGAATCTGAAGCTAGCGAGCTTTCTGAAGAAATCATGCTTGGCGCGGTTATGTATGCACACGAGCAATTCCAGGTTGTTATTGACAGTGTTGCTGAATTCGCAGCAGAGGTTGGTGTTGCACCGCGCGAATGGATCGCCCCTGCAACAAACGAAGCGCTACTTTCAGCGATTCAATCTCAGTTTGGTGAGAAAATTTCTCAAGCCTACACAACAGTTGACAAGATGGAACGTCAAGCCATGATGGGCGAAGTTAAAGACGCTGCAGTTGCAGCACTGAGCACTGACGAAGAGGACGCACCAAGTGCAGACGAAGTTAAAGACTATGTTAAGAAAATTGAAAAATCAACAGTTCGTGAGCGCATCCTAGCTGGTGAGCCGCGCATTGACGGTCGTGACGGTGATACTGTTCGTGAACTTGCTATTGAAACTGGAGTGCTTAATAACACACACGGTTCTGCATTATTCACTCGTGGTGAAACGCAAGCCTTGGTTGTAACAACACTAGGCTCTAAACGTGATGCGCAACTTATTGAAAAACTTGAAACAAATGATCGTATTGAAGATCACTTCATGCTTCATTACAACTTCCCTCCCTACTGTGTTGGTGAGACGGGCCGCGTAATGGGTGTTAAGCGTCGTGAAGTTGGCCATGGTCGTCTTGCACGTCGTGGTATTGCTGCCTGCCTACCAAGCATCGAAGAATACCCTTACACAATTCGTGTGGTTTCTGAAATTACTGAATCTAACGGCTCTAGCTCGATGGCAAGTGTTTGTGGTTCATCACTTGCATTAATGGATGCGGGTGTACCAATTAAAGCACCAGTTGCTGGTATTGCGATGGGTCTTGTTAAAGACGAAAACCGCTTTACTGTTCTTACAGACATCTTAGGCGATGAAGATCACCTTGGCGATATGGACTTTAAGGTTGCTGGCACCTCACGTGGTATAAACGCCCTGCAAATGGACATTAAAATCCAAGGCATCACTAAAGACATCATGGAAATTGCTCTAAAGCAAGCCAAAGTTGCAAGACTTGATATTCTTGGTCAAATGAACCAAGTAATCTCCGAGCCAAGCACTGCCTCGAAGAATGCACCTAAGACTAAAGTGATTAAGATTCCAACGGATAAGATTCGCGATCTAATCGGTAAAGGTGGAGAGACAATCAGAGGTATTATTTCTCAGTCGGGCGCAAGTATCGATGTTGACGATGACGGCAATGTAAACGTTTTCGCTAACGATGACGAGAGTTTCGAGAAAGCCGTGCAAATGGTGAAAGACGTTACAGCAGTTCCTGAAGTAAACAAGGTTTACATGGGTAAGGTTGCCAAGATTGTAGAGTTTGGCGCTTTTGTGACTATCATGCCTAACCAGGACGGCTTACTTCACGTCTCTGAAATCGCTCACGAACGTGTTGAAAATGTTGAAGACTACCTTAAAGAGGGTCAAGAAATCGAGGTTAAAGTCCTTGGTCTCGACCGCGGTAGAATCAAGCTTTCGCGTAAAGCGTTGATCGACAAGTAAGACAAATAAAAAGGCCACCGCAAGGTGGCTTTTTTACCTCAATCTTAATATGACACAAAGGTCTCGTTATGTCTGAAGAAAAACTAATAACACTGGAAGAAAAAATAGCCCATCTACAACATATGCTAGACGAACTTAATATGGTTGTTTTTCGCCAAAGCGAAACCATTGATAAGCTTAGTAAGCGTGTGAAAGAGTTAAATGAAAAAGCTGCTAGTTCAGACGGCACTCAAGCCGGTCAAAACATTATCAATGATGACAGGCCACCTCATTATTAAGCATTTACTTTTTTGTTAACGCCTCGGCGTTTATTGAAACACCTTTCCAACCTCTGCGCATAAAATTTCGAATATTGAGATGTGAAGTGCCGTCTGCAAGAGAGTCAAGTACGCTTTGATAATGCTCAGAAAAACACCTGAGAACCTCATACTCGCTAAGTTCGTGCATCAACCCAAAGCAAAACACCTTGGCAGAACATTGATTTTCATCTTCTTTATTGGCTAAATCGCCATTTGTAAAGGCGGTTGGCAGAAATTCGTACTCGTTGTCAATTAAGTCAGTAAAGTCTGAAAATTTCAGCTCTCCGCCCGACTTAAGTTGCTCTAAATATTGCTGTGTATTCATTCCATTCCCTAGGTGTACATTGGGTTTGGCTTGTTTGTGTCGATGCCTAATTGTTGAACTGCATCAGCTAATATTTTATCCTCTAGAGAGCCCTCATCAACCAAGGCTCTTAACACAGCAAAAGCAATATAGTTAGCGTTCACTTCAAAAAAGACCCTTAACTCACTCCTTGTGTCTGAGCGACCAAAGCCATCCGTTCCTAAAACTTCATAACGCACTGGCACATATTTTCGAATTTGCTCGGCATAATTACGAATGTAGTCCGTTGCAGCAATCACTGGTCCTTTTGCCCCTTTTAAACACTGAGTAACGTAAGGTACCTGCTGCTCGCCGTCAATATTAAATCGATTGTCTCGATCCACTTTTTGCGCTTCACGCGTTAATTCATTAAAGCTAGTGACACTCCATATAGAGGATTTAACACCCCACTCTTTATCGAGAATTTCAGCGGCTTTTTCCACTTCTCTCAAAATCGTGCCACTGCCTAGTAATTGCACTTCATTTTTACCTTTGCCAACAACCTTTAACGGATACATACCTTTAATAATGCCTTCCTCGACACCTTTAGGCATCGCGGGGTGAGTGTAAGCCTCATTCATCAGAGTAATATAGTAGAAGATGTTTTCCATCTTTTCATACATACGACTCATACCATCACAGAGAATGACTGCCAGTTCGTAAGCATAAGTTGGATCGTAAGAGATGCAATTCGGAATAGTGTTGGCAATAATCAGTGAATCGCCATCTTGATGTTGAAGACCCTCACCGGCAAGTGTTGTTCGCCCTGCGGTGCCGCCCAACAAAAAGCCTTTTGCTTGCATGTCGCCAGCGGCCCACGCCAAGTCGCCCACTCGCTGAAAGCCGAATTTAGAATAATAAATATAAAATGGAATCATAGTGACATTATGCGATGCATAAGAGGTGGCAGCAGCAATCCAATCAGAAATCGCGCCCGCCTCATTAATGCCCTCTTGCAACACTTGACCTTTAATGTCTTCCTTGTACCACATTACTGTTTCAGAATCCTCAGGCTCATATAATTGCCCAGAGGATGAATAAATACCCATTTGCCTAAACAGCCCTTCCATGCCAAAAGTTCTCGCCTCATCTGGCACGATTGGCACAACCCTTGGACCCAATTGTTTATCACGAACCAGTAAAGTTAAGAAACGAACAAACGCCTTTGTGCTGGAAAGCTCTTTCTCGCCCGATGACTTCAACAAGACATCGAAAACACTGATATCGGGTGTCTTAATTTTTTCAAGCTCAAAGCTTCTTAGTGGTAGAAATCCACCCAAGGCTTTTCGCCTCTCTTTGAGATAGATAATCTCTTCACTATCATCCGCAGGCTTGTAAAAATTTAACTGCCTTGCATCTTCTTCAGTAACAGGGATATCAAACCTTTTGGCAAAACGAGTCAAAGCCTCAACGCCGAGTTTCTTTTGAGAGTGAGTGGTGTTTTTTCCCTCACCAGCCTCACCCATGCCGTAGCCTTTAACGGTTTTAGCTAAAATAACCGTTGGCTGACCAACATGCTCTTTTGCTTTTTTATAGGCTTGGTACATTTTGTTTGGATCATGTCCGCCACGGGTAAGTGCAAAAATCTCATCATCACTCAAGTGTGCGACCAATTCTAATAATTCTGGGTACGCACCAAAAAAATATCGACGCACATAGGCACCATCTTTAGCTTTAAAGGCCTGATACTCACCATCAACAACCTCTTCCATGCGTTTACTTAGCAAGCCAGACGTGTCTTTGGCGAACACTCCATCCCAACCACTGCCCCTAATTACCTTGATAACACTCCACCCA
>Ga0105352_1000389_pt1 | contig 26380 bp, 16 predicted proteins | sample EN8Hudsemesocosm_FD_83507 | JGI IMG/M metagenome (GOLD analysis project Ga0105352, IMG submission 83507) | Methane-oxidizing microbial communities from mesocosms in the Hudson Canyon - EN8B Hudson Canyon | ecosystem: Environmental > Aquatic > Marine > Cold seeps | place: Hudson Canyon...
CCGTTTTTGGGATTAATGGGCACCCAAACAAAACCACCAACGAGTATGGCAAGATATGCGACCAAATGATCGACATGATTGAGTGCACAAAGCCCAATATGACTCCCTACTAGACATCGTTGCTGCAGGCCGTGAGCGAGAGCCTCCACTCGTTGAACTAACTCGTCATAGCTGAGCTTCTCATATTCATCCTCTGCGGCAATAGCATCCCGATTCAACGACAAACCCTGATATAGGCAATCTAGAGGCAGCATAGATAAAGACATTAAGTTTCTCCAAGACACAAGCCTCAAGGCACGCTAAGGCGCGCCCTCAAGTCTAATAACGAAAGTTACTTATAATATCAACAATTGCCCTATTGTCAAACCGAACAACGACTTTCGATTACTCGCGTTAACTCAACACTCAATTACTGGCCTTACTGAACTCACAAGAAGAACTCCCTATATTTTTTTGGCATAAAAGAAAACCCTAAAAGACTATTCATAACTAGAACACAAAACATACATTTCCAGAACACCTACAGAAATATCAGCAACTTACTGTTTTTAACTACTTTTCTATATGAGACAACAAGTATAATCTTATCAAATTTATGCCTACTCACTTATTAATCCTAGAATTACAGCAAACCAATTATGACTTGCATTATAGTACTTACTTGGAGTATTGTTGATTTTGCAACTCTGGCGTGCCGGCCGTTCCAGATAAACACTTAATTTAACTCGGCCCACAACGCTAACAAGGTACAAAAGCTCAAAACGGAAGCAAGAACGTGTGCACCGATCACCAGAGTAGCTGGCATTACTAGTGCTAATGCATCGAGAAAGCTAGAAAAAACAGTATCGCTGCAACCTTGAATGACAATAAAACAATCAAGAGATTGAATCGGAGAGTAAAATGACAAACACGAAAAACAACAAAGATCATCTGGGAAGAATGAAAGCACTATCTCTCGCAATTGGTGCCGCCTCTCTCGTCGAAACGACGTTAGTGAACGCAGAAGAAGCTGAACTATTTCTTCTTGAGGAGATAGTAGTGACCGCCCAAAAGCGCGAACAAAACCTTGTTGACGTGCCAATCTCTATTGCAGCGATGGGTGAAAGAACGATTGAGCAAACGGGCATTAGAGAACTACAGGAAATCGATGAATACATTCCAAACTTACAAATATCAAAAGGTAGCAGCTCCGGAAGTACAATAACAATTCGCGGTGTTGGCTCCTCAAGTCGAAATATAGGATTTGATTCCCGCGTGGGCGTCTATGTCGATGGCGTCTATATGGGACAATCGCCTGCGTCCAATCAAGATATTCTAGATCTCGCTCGAGTTGAAGTGTTGCGAGGACCACAGGGAACCCTGTTTGGAAAAAACACTGTGGCAGGCGCTATTAGTCTAATCACTAAAAAGCCAACTGAGGAGTTTAGCGGGAGCCTGAAGGCGGATTTCGGCAATATGGGCTCGCAACGCTATTCCGCAGTCCTAAACATGCCCCTCAGTGAGAAAGTATTGACTAAATTATCCGTGAATGTACAGGAACGAGACGGCTATATTAAAAACATTCCAACTGGCGATGATCTGCGCGCACAAGATGGTACATCTTATCGGCTACAAGTTAGTGCTGAGTTGAGTGACAATCTCGAAATGAACTTTAGTTTTGATGGGCTTGATTCTAAGCGTAAACTGGCCTCCAGCTCCAGCTTTGCAACTGACGCCGGTCTACTGGAGCCGGCAGCTGCCCCTTTTACTTCAAACTTTAATTTTGTACCTTTCGAAGAGAGAGAGCTAAGAGGCGCGGCGCTGACTTTCGATTGGTCGCTTGGGAACGGCTATAGCATTAAGTCGATCAGTGCATTTCGAGACACTTATAATAACAGTGAAAGCGATTTGGATGCTGGTGTACCCTATCTGGTTCTTGGCGGCATGCCTTTGAACGGAGTCTTCGGCTTGGATCAACAAACAGAACTCGCCTTTGAAGATGAATACAAGCAAAAGTCGCAAGAGTTTCAGTTGATTTCCCCAGAAGGAAAAGCCTTACAATATGTGGCAGGTTTGTACCTCTATGATCAAGAAGGTAATACAAACAGGAATGCATTAAGCCATCATGACGCCAGCTTCCCATTGTATGCTTTAGGCATTCTCCCCTACCCTGGTCAAGACAGTTATACGCTAAAAACCAGCGGTAGCCTAGAAACCAGCAGCTACGCAGCATTCATAAATGGCAGCTATACAGTCAACGAACGATTTACCATAGGATTTGGCGCACGATATTCAGAGGAGAAAAAGGAGGTCGATTGGACTTCTAATCCTACCGAATCAGCCTCTAGCCTTGTAGCTATACCTGCGGGCGTTCTTGGTCCCTTTGAGATACCGGCGGGTTTCCTTACTTTAAATTCAATATTCGGCTTTGCCAACGAGACTTTAGTCGACAGCCGAACCGACAGCCACCTCTCACCTGAGCTTAGTTTCAGATATGCAATTAGTGAGGAAATGAATGCTTACTATAGAGTGTCTAGTGGTTTTAAAAGCGGTGGATATAACGTCGATTTCATTACCGCCGCGCAATATGCTTTGGGACTAGACTTTGATAAGGAAACGGTGGTTAGCCATGAACTCGGTCTAAAGGGGGAAATGTTCAACCGCCGCTTAAGTTTCGGAGCCTCCATATTTAGCGCCAACTATGACGATTATCAGGTACAACAATTTCAAGAGAGTACTGACGCTGTAGCGGGTGCGGCGATTATCGGAAATGCCTCTGAAGTGGATACTACAGGCCTGGAAATTGAAATGACAGCGCTGCTAACACCGAACCTAAAGTTGACAGCCGCACTGGGAATACTTGACGCTGAATTTGTCAGTTTTGATGGAGGCGGTACAGATGTGGACGGCAACCCGATTGATCTCGCAGGCGTCCGATTGGCGGGAGCACCCGACAAAACCTTTAATCTAGGCATGGAGTACTACAAGGCTGTACCCACCCTTGGGGCTGAAGCCCTGTTCCGAATAGACTATGCTTATTCAGGCGAACGATATCTAGACACAAACAATCAGGAAGAACGGACTCGCACTTTGGAAAACGGCGATGAGATAGACTTTCTCTATCTAGGGGACACCACTCGACTAAATGCTCGCATTGGGCTATATTCCTCAAACGACACATGGTCATTCGCACTTTGGGGGCGCAATTTAACGGACGAGAATGATGCGGCCAACGGTCTAAATATATTTGGCACCTACCAGCGTTCAGAAACTCTACCTCGAACTTACGGTATTGAATTTGGGTATCGTTTCTAGCAACGGTTTATTACTCTGATCAAGGGCGCTGAATCTGACCGATACAGCGTCCTTTTTTTATTGCCCCCACTAGAGTTAAGGATGACGGCGACGGTATCTCTTCCAGTTCGTATAGGATTAGCCTAGGCAATAGGTGGCGAACCAAAGGGAAAATTTAAGCTGAATAATTACAAACATTCTACTCATCGCACCGTGTTACTATTGATTAATGCCAACAACATGATAACGATAGCTGTACCATGACTACTATTTCTAAGTGATACTAAATTTCAAGCAGTTGTTGGATCACTAGTCACTCTTTATTGCTGACAGAAACCACCAGACTCCAATAATTTCCGGATCAAACGCATCACTAAGACAACTAGATTGACATCGCTAGGACGGGCATCAGTGCCACCCCTGCGAAGAAAGGTTTCGAGCGAATAGAGTTCCATTAGCCGAGACTAAAGTTGCACTCCCACTCTAGAAATTAGAATAGAAAGGAATCGAGAGTTCTATAGAGTTATTTCATTTAGTAAATTGTCTGATTTTCTGGCCTGCTTAGGATCAGACTGTCCCGATAGAAACATGACGTAAAACTAAGCCCTGCCGGTTCTGAGTGTGACATACCTTGAATTCGCTGAGCACAAGAATAGTCCAGATGCTGAATTGTACTTAGCACAGAGACGATAGAAGTTCACTAGACGCTGGATGATGTCGAATTCATGAAGGGCGATTCAAGATGAGAATGCGCCCTTAACATAACACCGGTTTACCTCAGGTAAAGATTTAGCCAAAGGCCTTTTCAGCGTTAACCCAACAAGAGTGAAAACCAACAGGTACTCGAGCTGGTAGTCGCAGTCGACATACTGGTCCCGATTCAATGTCTCGAGCGTCGAAAATCTGCGCTTCTGAGGTGCCGGTCTCCCCATCTGTCAGATAACACATCAAATAACCATCATCTTCCGCTTGGGCATTGTCAGCTGGTGCGAATGGAGTTTCAGACGCGCAAGTGCCCTCCGGAAATTCGAAAATTTGTCTATTACCCGTTTCAAAGTCGTACTTATAGATACCACTGAAATTAATCATACTGTCATCAGGCATCAATGTAGCGTAGGCATAGCGATATTTTTTGCCTTGATAGCCGTCTAGATTCATCATCGGGAATTCAATATTGGTTTCACTATCAACTGAATATTCGTTTGTTTCTCCTGTTTTCAGGTTAAATTCCCAGCGGTAAAGTTTGGCGTCGATCCAGGTGCCTGCAGACACCATTCGATCAATCATCGTGTCCTCCGGTTTGCGCGGTATGTACGGGTCTGACTGCCGACAACCGTCCATGATGATCAAGTCCCCCTCTTCATACGCATTAATAACGTGATAAATGTAGCAAGGTTTGGCTTCAAACCACATAATATCTTGCTGCTTTCCATGGCGAGGGATTACAGCGAAGCGAGCAGTCTCCTCCTTATGGAAGCGAAGAGAATGTCCACCTTTACCCCAATATAATGGCAAGTCCATTAGAATACTGTAGTTTTCCGAAATTGCCATATCGTGAGGCAAACGAGGCCCCGGCAATGGAATTTCTACGTAGTTCGTCAAGGTCCCGTTTTTGTCGGCGACGCCATAGGACATGTACGGCTCTTCCATGTTGTAATCAAAAAACAGCATTTCTCCCGTACAATCATCTACCTTATTATGTGCAGACATCTGACAAGGCAATTGGCTACTAAACGTTTCCTGCCCTTCTGTCTCTAAGGTCAAAGGATTTACACGATATGGAATGCCCGTTTGATAAAAGGTCGTGATGAGTGCACCGTTGTGCCACACCACATCCGTATTTGATCCGTCTTTCAAAGAAAAGTCACAACCACCGCCTTTCGGAGCATCGGGGTCTGGTCGATTCATTGCGTAGCCTGGCCATAGGGATTTTTGCGCTTCGCTTTCCATATTGAAATGACTCGTTCGAATCCAACGATTCCGATATGATGCTGAGCCGCCTTTAAAACACAGCGCATGCAACATACCATCTCCATCGAACCAGTGGTGCAAGCCTTTACTTTCATACCGAGCATTGGCTCCATTACGAACATATACTCCAGAAAGATCTGCTGGTACTTCCCCTTCTATCACCTCAAGTATTTCCTCGGTATTTTCAAATCGACTGGGGCCGAGCGCGCCGTGCAGATAGGGATTTACGTTATGCATGTGGTTTTCTTTTGCAGTCCAATCCGGCGTGTCGTGTCTCTCGTATTTTTTGATCGGGGATGATGAACTCATAGTTTTTCTCCATTAGGTATCAATGTCCACAGGTGACTTACGTTATTAGACTCCAACACCGCAAGTCGCCACTGCTGACATCGGTAAATCTTGATTACTCTGGTCTCGATTTCTATTGATAAGAACATTTTCTATTCGCCCTTCCCTGTGTTAGTAGATAGATTCTGTTGACTTATGTTAGTTTGCTCGGTGCATTGCCAGCTCGATGCTTCATCGGGGTCTTTTTCATTCAACAACACAGCTACTTTCGGATAAGAACAGATAGGTCGCGTTCGAAGTACCTCTTGGCGGCTGTCCAATTGCGTTGCATTAACGCTTTCGGGTGCATCACCACTTTCAACCCATTGCGCGACGATTTCCAAAGGGTCGAATTCCGCTGGAGAATCTGCAGGTCTTTCCCAGCAGTGTCCCAGGCCTGGGACCATAAACAGACGCGCATGGTCTTTTAGTCGTTTCAGTCCGCCATTCTCTATAATTGCCCGTTCATAGTAGTTTACGATGGGCGTAGGAATGATCAGAGGATCGGACCACCCTTGGTAGATGAATAACTTCGTATCGCTTTTGATGCCTCTAGACAAATCTGCTTGGACTGCATCGGTTAGTGCGGGGAGCGAGGATCGCTCAATCAGATCCAACATTCCATCTGTTGACCTGCTCACCGGCTCATCCCGTCCATAAACTTCGTTCGTCAGCAAATTGCGATAACCCGTGGACGCCGCAAAGCCCCATGCAGGTTTATCCTGGCTACCGAACAACCAAATATCAGTATAATGCTCTGAGCCAAAAGACAATCCTGGACTAACGATGGCGCCCTTGCTGTTTTTCACTCCTCCGTACAACTCATCCAACATCGCCACTTCGTCAGTCGTTAGACAGCGATTCTGATCAGAGGAAAGGTCATCACATTGCAATTTCGAGAAACTGAATTGGCACTGACGTGGATCGCTTATAACGCCATCAGTACGGCCATCAAGTGCGTCACAATGTTGCATTACTGCGGATTTAATAAGAGGATTTTTCCTGCGGTCAAAAGCCTTGCGGGAGTCACCCACTGTCCTGCCGATCATCCAGTTCCCCCAAAGACCAGCTATCTGACTCATACTAAAAATACTGCCGCCTGCGGCAATGCCATCAAATAAATCAGGATACTTTTGTGCTGCCATCATTCCAAGGCGACCTCCGTTTGAGCACCCCGAAAAATATTTGTACCTGGCAGGCTTTCCGTATAGAGACTCGACTAAATAACTCCCAACGCCCGTTACCAATGGTAGTATTTTGTGCGCCCAAATCTCTAACGCTTCAGGGTCATTGTAAGCCCAGTCAGTCTGCCAGCTTTGTGCTGTGTGGCCTCCGTCATGGCTGATTGCCGCGTAACCTTTTTTAAGTGCTTCGTTGATGGAGTTAGAGTGCCCCGACTTATCCGGGTTTAGCACACCACAAAACCCCCCGCAGCCTGCCATCACGAACCGGCCATTCCAGTCCTTCGGTAGGCGCATCTCAAATCTGGTACGACCCTCAATCTGGCCGCGAACCCTGCAAAACTGCGGCAATCCTTCGCGCAACTCCCAAGAAGGAATGTCGTCGAAATGCGTCCCTTCTGGAGCCTTCAAATCTTCACAGGAACCCAGATAAAAGTCGGGTCTCTCTTCTGCATAAGACGATGCACTACTGATGGAATATAGAAGAATAAAAGATAATATTATTTGATAAAAACATTCTTTTGGTCTTAAAAACTGCATGAAACTTTAACTCCTTCGGGTACATTACCAGCCGTATTTAATGTCGTTTAATTGAGCTGATTACGTAGCACTTTTCCCAGTGGGTTTCTAGGTATAGATTCAATAAGTACCAGCTTTTCTGGCAGCTTAAATGAGGCTATTTTCTGTTCTTTTAAGAAATTGACGACGTCTGACAGTTCTAGAGAACAACTAGGTTTACAGACCGCGAATGCGGCAACTCTCTCTCCCATAACATCACACTGATACCCCGCAACGGCGGCTTCAACTATGTCTGGATGTGAACAAAGGAGACTATCCAGCTCTGCAGGCGCAATATTCACCCCACCTCTGATAATCAAATCTTTACAACGCCCTACAAAACGATAAAAGTTTGGATCCTCCGAATCTATTTCAAACAGATCACCCGTACGGAAATAATTGTCGTCGGTGAATGAACTTAGGGTCTTTCTGGGATCTTTGTAGTAGCCATCAAAAACGCCGGGGCCTTTGATTTGCAACTCCCCCTGAAATCCGGGTTCATGGATGGGCACTCCTGTTTCTGGATTGACCAATCGAGTTTCCAAGATGCTTACGTTCCTTGGAAAAAGCCTTGCACGTTTGAATGGATCGCTGGTTTCGTTTGGCCCACACAACAAACTTACACCTTCATTTGAGCCAAAATGATTAACAACTTCAATGCCGAACCTATCTTGGAAACCGGCAACCATCCACTCGTCTAAAGGCGAAGAACCAGATCCGATGGCACGAATGCTACTCAAGTCACAAGTGGCTAATAGCCCCTCATCTTTCAATAGAGTATTCAGCAGGGCTGGAGGCACGAGTGTGTAGCTAATCTTTTCGTCAACAATCTGCTGCAAGAAGATTGGCAAGTCTAATGGGTGATGAAGAACCAACTTGCCCCCACAATATAGCCAGCTTAGAAAGAGACCGCCAATGGATGCCATATTGATAAACGGGAAAGGATTGAGTAAGGACTCACCTTCTTCGATGCGATTGCCCTCGTAGGTCGCCATGCCAACGGACAGCCAGTGGTTATGAGTACGGGGAATACCTTTCGCGGTACCCTCGGTTCCCGAAGTCCAACAGATGGTCAACACATCGTTACTGGATATAGAAACGCTGTCGCAATAGTGCTCCAGGTTCGTTAGCTCACTGCAGTTTTCCATCTCCTCACACAGATTAATACAGCCCTCTCCCTCCCCAAATAAAAAAATGTTGGGCCTGTGTGGCAAAATCCGTTCAATTTGATTGACAGCCGCGACCTGATGATCAAGGAATCCAACACCTTTTAGTGTGGCAACGCTGACTATCGCTTTTGGCTCGAGAACTTGAAGCACTTCCGATAATTCATGCTCCTTATACTGCACCGGAACGGGGCTGATAATTACGCCTAATTTTGAAGCAGCCATGTACAACAATACCAACTCAAAAACATTTGGCATCTGCACCAGTAAGATGTCGTCCTTGCCAAACCCGAACGTTAGCAAAACTGCAGCGAGACGATCAACCTGGTTTACCACCTCTGAATATCGCAAGCGTTGTGGATTTGAACCCACGAGCGCTAGCTTGTTGGCCGGATCCACGAGCGCCAACCTATCGGGATGTTTCTCTGCAGTTCGGTAGAGCAGATCGTGCAGTCGAAGTTCCCCCCAAAGGCCCTTATTACGATACAAATCAATTCTTTCTTGCTCAGTAACAATCAATTTTTCACCCTCTAAGTATGGCATTTTTGAGATCGGGCATACGTTCAATCGAAGCCAAATATTCACTTTCTAGCTCTCGAACGATAGTCGCAACATCACTTACAGATTGAGAGGCTCCAACGCCTTGACCAGCAGCCCAAATGTCTTTCCAACGTTTGTTATCGGAACCATTGCTCGCAAAGTCGATACTGCCTTGACTGGGCATGTCGTCAGGATCATACCCACCATTGACCAGCGACTGGCGCATCCAGTTGGCTTTTACACCAGTAATCGCATCTGATGTAACAATGTCGCCAGCGTGTGAATCAGCCACCATCTGTTTGTATTCCGATTGACACAAGCTTTCCGCCGTTGGAATGAAGCGTGTTCCCAGATAGGCAATATCCGCCCCCATGGTTTGAGTCGCATGAATGGCACTACCAGTACCAATTCCACCACCGAGCACCAACAGACCGTCCCACCACTGGCGGACTTCACTTATAAATGCAAACGGTGAGAGATAACCTGTATGGCCGCCCGCACCGACGCAGATCAGAATCAGCCCATCAGCCCCTGAGGCCACCGCTTTTCTTGCAAACCGTGGACTAACGACATCAGCTAATACGATGCCGCCATAACTGTGAACTTGCTCAACAACATGTTTTGGACTTCCCAGCGCGGTAACGACGATGGGAGGTTTATGTTTAAGCACAAGCTCAAGCTCTGCATCTCGTCTTGGGTATGTGGGATGAACGATCAAATTTACGGCCCAGGGTGCCGCTTTTTCATTGGCGCAATTCGCTGACTTAATATCTGCCATCCACTGATCGAGTGTTTCTACAGTCCGAGCATTAGGTGCAGGAAAGCAGCCTACAACTCCCGCGTCACAAGCATTTATAACCATTTCAGGCCCCGATATGAGAAACATAGGGGCCTGCATCGCGGGAATGCGCAGGTGACGAAGCCTCTCAGTAACATCTGACATAAATTAAACCTAGTGGTGAATGAAATCGTTTCCCCAGCTACCGAGTCTCATAGCGAAAGTCACTATATATTACACCATGAGTCTTATAACGCAAGTGATAGTTGTCAATTCTCTGCTCCCGCTAAACCAGCGAATAGGATAGACACCTCGACATGACGCAAAAGAGATGCCTTTTCGCATTTTCACGTCAATTACAGCATGTCAATGCCCACATTAAGATATGCAGTAATATTTGATCTGAGACATAGGTGAAGCTTTCCAAGCACTTCACTATCAAACTTTTAGTTTCTTCGCTTGAGCGTTTCGTTTAAAATCCAACGATGCAAGTAACTAACCAGATTTTGTCGAACCCTGTATCCCGTGCGCTGAACATTCTCGGCGACCGATGGAGCATTTTAATTTTAAGAGAATCTTTTTTGGGCCGGCACAAATTTGAAGAGTTTCGATCCAATACCGGTGCGCCACGAGGTACACTATCCAAACGGCTGGAATCATTCGTCTTTCACGGAATACTCTATAAGAATCCCTATCAAGCATCACCGCTGAGGTTTGAATATAGGCTCACTGACATCGGTGTTGGGCTGTATCCTTTTGCCTTACTTGTATGGCAGTGGGAACTGCAATGGGCAGGGGGCGCAAAAAGCGCCGGCGTACCGCCTAAGCTCTACCACAACGCGCATGGAGGGCATGACCTCATGCCACTTGCTGTTTGCCGGCACTGCCAAACGCCCCTACGATACCAAGACGTTGAGCGGATCGTGAACGAGAATGCCGAAACAACGTCTATGAAAGATTTGAAAGCCTTTGGCAATCAGCGGCGTAGCAGGGAAAATTTTCGTGACGACCAGCAGCTGGAACACATTACAGAAATCATAGGTGATCGCTGGACCGCCTTGATAATGGGCGCATCATTTATCGGTCATCGACGATATGATGATTTTCGACTACAGCTGGGCGTGGCAACCAATATCCTGGCTGATCGGCTCAAAATGCTGACGGATGTTGAAATCTTTAGCTTGCATGAATATCAGAGCAACCCTCCCAGATATGAGTATCACTTAACAGAAAAAGGCGAGTCCCTATACCCAATGGTCATGGCGTTGCGCCAATGGGTGCTCGATTGGCTTCCAAAAATTTCTCATCCCTTTAAATTAGTACATCGCTCATGTGGAAACGCACTAGCTACCAATGTTGTGTGTGAAGATTGTCATCACCCTGCACTAATCAATGAAGTTCGCTTTGCCAGAACTTAACAATCAGTAAACTTTCGCCGCGCACAAGACCTTAACTGCACATCCCCTAAGCCCGCACTAAATCACATCAGCTTTCCGTAAGACGTTGATTTCTTCGTCGCTATAACCGAGATCAATAAGTATTTCTTGAGTATGTTCACTTAACATAGGTGCGCGCTCAAACTCTCCAACGGGAGTTTTGGAATACCGAATGGGATGACTCGCGATCGGCACTGGATTCGGCGCGCCAGGGTAGTCCGTATCCTGTAAGAATCCAGCGCCTGTTACATGCTCATTTTTAAGCACTTGCTTGGCTGACAAAAGCTCTCCTGCCGGAATGCCTGCTACTGATAGCTCTTCAATTGCACGCGCGTTGGTGCGCTCCTGACACCACTGATTCATGCGCCCAGAGATAATAGAACCGTGATCGCCTCGGCTCTGATCTGTACTAAAGCGCTCGTCATTAAGCCACTTGCCTTCACCCATTAGATTCGCCCAACGCTTAAAAATTCCAGCACCAACGACCTGTACGGTTATCCATCCATTCTTAGTGCCATAAGTGTTAGTCGGCGCATTGTATTGACCTTGAGTACCACTCCCTTCTCTGCCAATGGATAACATTGCCTCTTCAATGAGAGCGGCATTGTTAAAATTCAGCGCGGTGCCAAGCAAGGTACCCTCGACCACTTGTCCCTCGCCGGTTTTCAGTTTGTGCAAGATAGCCGCAAGTGTGCCAAACGCACTGCTCAAAGCCGTACCGAAATCACAATAAGGGGCAAAAGACCGTGCAGGGGCATCCTGTGATCCACTTAAATGCATCGCTCCTGACATGGCTTGGGCAATACTATCAAAACCACCTCGTGACGCGTAAGGCCCATCCGAGCCGAAAGCCGAGCCTGTAGTAAGAATGATATCAGGCTTAATCGCACTTAGTGTCTCATAGTCCAGGCCCATTTTTTTCAATGCTGGCGCCGGCAAATTGACAATAACGACATCGGCCGTCTTTACCAATCGTCGGATAACCTCAACCCCTGAAGGATGAGTTGGGTTCAGCGTCATAGCGCGCTTATTGCGAGCAATCTGCATGTAATAGGCGCCTTCACCATGGGGGGTAACTGGCACAGTATATCGATCTTCGCCGCCACTGGGTTTTTCCAGTCGAATAACGTCCGCACCCAAATCAGCTAATAATGTGGCGCAATACGGGCCTGCAATGTAGCGGCCAAAATCCAACACCCTGATACCTTTCAATATCTCATTCATACGAAAACCCTAGCCATTATTGTTTATAGAACTGGACCGTTCCAGCACTGTCACAACCGTCGCCGCCTCTTCGGTTTCATAAAACCCACCACCGTTCTCGGCCACCGCAATTTTGGCACCCTCAACTTGGCGAGCTCCCGCTTCACCTCTAAGCTGAACAACCAGTTCATGCAACTGCATGATGCCTGTCGCACCCACTGGATGCCCTTTAGACACCAAACCTCCCGAAGGATTTACCGGCACTTGACCACCTAGAGTGGTGTGACCCCGCTCTGTAAACAACCCGCCCTCACCCACTGGACACAAGCAAAGGTTCTCCACTTGCTGTATCTCCGAATAAGCGGTTGCATCGTGAACCTCAACCACATCAATATCAGCTGGGTCGAGCTCGGCCTCTTCATACGCCTTCAATGCCGCAACTCTGCCAATATGATTAGAGAAATCATCCGACCTACGGTCACTGCCACTGGCCAAGTTAATTCCCCTAATTTTGACCGATCGATTGCGACCGAACTTGTCCAGTGCCTTCTTGGAACACACGACTGCAGCTGCAGCGCCATCAGAGATAGGAGCGCACATCGGCAAGGTAAAAGGCCAGCTGATTAGTCGTCCCGCCAACACATCTTCAACACTCATATCGTTCTGATATTGCGCCAACGGATTCATTGTGGAATGCCAGTGATTCTTGGCGGCAGCATGGGCGAATTGACGCTGAGTAGTTCCAAAAGTATCCATATGTAGACGTGCCTGTGCCGCATAACTGTCCATGAAGAAGCTTCTCTGCCCCGTATCCACATTTTGAAGCTCCTTAGGGATAACATGCTCCGCCATGCTGCCAACCAACGATTGAAACTCTTCTAAACGGTGTATATCCGTTCCTCCCATAAAGGCTTTGAACATCGCCTCACGCTTTTCCGGGAAAAACATTTTTTCAGCACCAACAACCAAAGCCACGTCGCACATTCCCGCGCGGATATGAGCCACGGCTTGCAGCAGCGCGGTAGATCCAGACGCGCAAGCATTTTCTACATTTGCGATAGGAATACCTTGAAAACCGAGCGGACGCAGCGCGCATTGACCACGAATCGTATTTTGGCCCTCCAGCAAGGCTTGGCGTGTATTTGAAAACCAGGCAGCCTCGATTGTAGTCAAATCTGTCTCAGCATCTTTTAGCGCCAGGCTTACCGCCTCATCCGTTAAACCTTTTACACTACGATCGGGAAACTTTCCCAGCCCCGTCATACCAATACCAACTATGTATACTTCTGTCATACCGCCCCCCAATTAAGATTCAGAAATCCATTTCGATTGAACAATGCGGAAACGGGCACTTACAAAATCAAGATCGGTGAGACAAGCATTACCCGCCCGAGTGAGACCCGTAACATGATAATCGCTATATGCCGCAGCGAAGTTTATGGGCATGCCCATGAGGTTAAAAGCAACTGAAGCCCCTGCAAAATGAAAAGCCAATTCCGCACGATTCTGATAATCTGGTTTTTTTGTGTAGACATGAGACGTGATCGCGCCTTTCTCGCGAACGCCTTGGGTCGCCAGCTCCAAAGATACATCGGTGTTCTCTGTTCGAATTAAAAAGGAGATAGGCCCGAAACGTTCGTCGCCATAAAAATCTTTGCCGCCTTGATCAACTTCGACAATGAGCGGGGTGGCAGTGCGTGCATTATCAAAGTCTGGATGCGCATAGGGCGCTGAATCCCGTGCAATACTTGCGCTTTTAGATCCGGCCACCGCGGCTCGCATCGTTGAAACTTCATCGAGCACCGTCTCGCTTACCAATGCCCCACACAAAGTAGACGCCCTTCTGGCATCCGACAGATAATCATCCACCTCGGCAACAATCGCGTCCTTGATAGATTCAAAAGAAACCTGCCTGCCATTGACATCGACACCCTCAGCGGGAATGTATATGTTCTGTACGCTGGTGCACATCTGCGCTGACGCCTGACATAGCGAATGAGCAATGGCACTGGCCATCCCTTTAAGATCATCGGTAGACTCAACCACAACCGAGTTGCAACCTGCAGTTTCGGTATACACTAATGCAGTATTGCAATTGCGCTCTATCCACTCGCCAAACTGAGGGCTACCCGTAAAATCAATAATCGCCGAATCCTTATGTTGTAATAACGCCTTCGTGACGGGATCACCGCGAGTATCCGCCACCATCGTAACCAGATCGGGATTAAACCCTCCCTCTTTAAGCACCTCTCGAAATATTTTGACACACAACGCAATCGGTAAAATGCCATTGGGGTGAGGCTTAACAACCACTGGATTACCTGTTGCAAGGCTGGCGATAATGGCGGGGTAACCATTCCACTGCGGGAAAGTTGCACAGGTAATAACGACACCCACACCCCTTGGCATTAATCGGTAACGTTTTTCCAGTCGAGTTTTATCTGGGCCACCAAAACCGCGCTCCCAAACAGCACTGGATGGCACGTCTTTCATAGCCCTATAAGCGTAAGACAGGGCCTCGAGACCTCGGTCCAGCGCGTTAGCCCCACAACCGGCGAAAGCCATAACGTAGCTCTGCCCTGCGGTGTGCATGGTTGCATGAGCATTGACAAATAAGGGCAGCGCATCACCGCAGCGACTTAGCATTTCCAGACACAAGCCAACCCGGTCCTCAACAGAAGCCAAACACCACTCTTTCTGGGCTTCTATCGCCGCCTCAAAGGTTTTGTCGATGTTCACTTTTGGGTATTGAATCCCCAGGGACTCATTTGTGAATGGGGAAACTTCATCGCCTACCCAACCTTCATGTCCTGGTAAATCGATTTCGAATTTACACCCTAGCATCTCTTTAAAAAGCCGCTCACCTTCTACCGGCAACACCTTCCCATGCAACTTACTACTGGGCGATTCGGTAAATCCCGTCCAAGAATAGCGTTTCTGACAGGCATCAATTGCTTTATCTAGCATCGCTTTATGTTTCTCGAAATATGTGCTCATTGGCTACCTACCTTCATAGAAGTCTCTCTTTTATGGTGGAGTGACATGGCCACGGCCGCCACGCAGTTATCGCAGTATAGCACTTTTAGTAACTTGCGTTAAAGAACTTTAGTGAAAACAACTAGACTGTAACAAACAATTATCAGCGAGATATTCTGCGTCAGGCCGGAAAATAAATAGCCGCTGAATTTAACTCTCCCTAGGTTTTTGGTATGAAAGCATGCATATATTACTTATACAGATATAAGAACCCCCTTCCCTCGACCTTCTGAATGGATGCAAACGCAGTTGAATCAACCCAAACCACAATCTGACCGTGTGCGAAGATATATTTATTTGTAACTTGCACTATAGAACTAAAGAACTTAGAATCCCTTTTATCACTACTGATCCGGCCTTACGTCAGTAACGAATCACTCAACTACGCTCGCCACACTTGAGATAGATACTCTTGGAGAAACCATGAATTCAGCCTATATATACGACGCCGTTCGGACGCCAAGAGGAAAAGCTCGCGCTGACGGTGGCCTTCATGACCTGACGCCCTATGATCTTCTTTCAACGCTTTATCAAGCACTCGAACAGCGAACCCAGCTCGACAGAAATGACATTGGTGATGTGATCTTAGGATGTGCTACGCAAAGTGGAGAACAAGCGGCCAACATCGCCAAGACATCAACCCTCTACGCAAATTGGCCTCGTCATATTCCGGGTATTACCATCAACCGCTACTGCTCTTCCGGTATCGACGCCATAAATTTTGCCGCCATGAAGGTAATGACAGGAATGAACGATTTGGTGTTTGCCGGCGGCGTCGAAATGATGTCCAGAGTTCCTATGATGTCGGATAACGCAGCCCCGTTCCTGGACCTAAAGCTCGCCAGCAAAATGGGTATCTATATGATGGGCAGTGGTGCAGATCTAATAGCCACCCGCTGGGGAGTGACAAGAGAACAAGCAGACGCCATTGCGCTTGCCAGCCAGCAAAAGGCAGCGCACGCTACTGACCATGGCTATTTCAAATCGATCATACCTATCACCAATGCCATAAAAGGTATCACAGTTAAACACGATGAAATAATAAGACCACAAACCACTATGGAGGCCTTGGCACGGATGACACCTTCCTTTGCCGACTTGGGCTCGAAAGGTGTAAACGCAGCTTTTCTGGCGGATTTTCCGGAGCTTAAAGAAATCGTTCATGTACACACGCCCGGCAATTCACCGGCGATGGCTGACGGGGCCTCGGTACTGTTAGTTGGATCTAAAAAAGCAGGCGAAAAACTGGGGGTTAAACCACGCGCCAAAATTAGTGGGATGGTTAATGTCAATGACGACACCCGCACGGTCATCTCCGGATGTGTGTCCGCAACAGGAGAGCTGATGAAGCGGGAAGGCCTCAGTGCGAAAGATGTAGACCTGTTTGAAATTCACGAGGCTTTTGCCGCCACAATGATCAAATGCCAAAGAGAGCTCAATATAGATGACAGCAAACTCAATGTGAATGGTGGCTGCATCGCACTGGGCCATCCCCTTGGCGCGACAGGCGCGATTATGACCGGTACTCTTTTGGACGAATTGGAAAGAAGAGACCTGAAGCGGGGGATCGTCGCCGCCAGCGGTGCCGCTGGTGCAGGCACGGCCCTGATGATTGAACGCTTATAGTATCAGGATCGACTCAGCTTGCCTTTACCTTGACGGAGCCCTTGCGGCCCCCTCCCCCCCCCCTACACACTGCGCCACTACCTACCCACAATGAGACTAGCACAAGTCGTGGCACTACCACCCAAGTTAAAGGTCATCATATTTTTAGCGGCCTCTATTTGATTGTCGCCAGCTAAACCTGCGGTCTGCCTGAAACAATCCAGCACCATACGCACTCCCGTGGCACCCACCGGATGCCCCAGCCCGATAAGACCCCCGCTCATGTTAATAGGCAACTTACCGCCGGGGGCAATCACCCCCTCCTCGATCGCCCTCCAAGCTTCGCCGGGTCCATAAATCCCACTGTGATCAATCACCATATACTCGGTAATATTGAAACAATCGTGCACTTCCATACCGTCGATGGAGTCCATGTTCGCCAGCCCCGCTCGCCCCAAGGTCTGCTCGAACAACTGTCGTACGTGCGGGAAAATGTAATCCTGACCTTCACTCAACGTCAGCTTTTCCTGAAGTGACATAGGTGCATTCACGTGCCCCCACCCTTTGATGTAGGGAATCTCCTCCAAGCGTTTTCCCACCCGCTTGGCGTACGCCAAAGCTTTCGCTTCTGAGGCCAAAAAGACGACTGCTGCGCCATCGGTTATCTGCCCACAATCCTGACGACGAATGCGTCCCGATATCACCGGGTTAGCCATATCACTTTCACTAAAACTATCTTCACTGAGCTCCCAACGGCGGGATTGGGCATTGGGATTGCTACGCGCGTTGCTAAAGTTAATTTTTGAAATTTCCCCGAGGTGAGCCTTGTCGATTCCGTATCGGCGTTCATATTCATCCAGTAGATTATCAAAGGCGCAGGGCCAGATATAAGGAGTATCGCACCACTCACGATCGGCCCAAGCCGCACCCCGCAGATAAGCGGCTCCCTGATCGCCTGGCACGTTACGCATCATCTCTAGCCCGAGCACACAGGCCAGGTCGTAACGCCCGGACTCCAGATCCGCCATGGCGCCAAACAACGCCATTGACCCAGAGGCACAGGCCGCTTCGTGAGAAGAGGCTGGCATGTGCGCCATCATCGGATCAACGTGACCAAAGAAACCTCCCAGATGTGATTGCCCCGTAAACAGTGGCGACACAAAATTACCCACGTGCCCTACCTGAATCTCACCGGCACTCAACTGAGTTGCGTTCAAGCCTGTACGCACAGTATCGGCAAAAAGATCAAAGACTCCCTTTCCTTCTCGATTCCAATTGCGTGCGAAGTCACTTTGATGGCCTCCCAATATATAAATACGGTCATTAGTCATCGTACTCGACCCCCGCAATTAAACGCCCTGATCGGTGGCCTATCGGCCCATGCGAAATTGATATAGGCATGGCCACTAGGTTTGAGGGTGTGCTTTACCATGCGCTTCCACGTGATTGACATACAGGGATCTCTCTTAGCTTGGAATTGCCCGGAATTGAAGATCAGGACTCAGATGGTTCTACGGGCAGATCTTGTTTCAATAGCAACTTTCATTATAAGACCAAGGCATATATCCAATCAAGCCCAAACATCTCTATTGCTTAGATTAAAGCATTTACTTACACTGCTTATAAATCAAATAACTTTCTATAAAAGACTGACTGTGGTTATGACTTTTAAAAATATTTTGCTTATTTTGGCAATCCTATCAATGAATTCAGGATCAAGGGCTGCCAGCACCAACGAAATAGACAACCCAAGTAAATACTCCGTGGACAAAGATATTCTTTGGGCTTCGCCAGGTGGCCATGCACTGACAATGGACATCTATACGCCAACCTCCGGCCGCGACAGCTATCCCGTTTTGATAATCTTTCATGGCGGTGGCTGGCTGATCAATGACAAATCCATCATGGATCAATCAGCAAAGTATCTCGCCACAAACAGTGAATTTGTCATCTGTAATGTGAATTATCGATTACTCGTTGATAGTGACAATACGATTACTCTCAATGAAATTGTGAACGATGTTTTCGGTTCGCTGGCCTGGGTAAAAGAACACATCGGAACTTACAAGGGGGACTCGTCTAAAATCGCCGTCACTGGAGACAGTGCCGGCGGTCACTTAGCTGCGACTATCGTCAATGCTGGAAACCGGTTAAGTTCGATGAGCTACAATGAATCCCAGACATTTTTCCCAAGCTACCTGCCACAAGGCATGACGCCGGAAGCTATCGCAGCCTCCAAGGGCTTAGAAGTTCAAGCAGCCATTCTGAGTTATCCTTCGTTAGACGTTTATAGGCTTGGAATGGGCAGCTTTGAATCCTGGAAAAATCCATTCTGGTTATTCTCCGGTTCGTTAAGCCGGGGCATTTTGGGAAAGGACTATAACGCCGAGTCTAACCCTGAGCTCTATAAAGGCGTCTCACCCAATCACTTTATTCCTGAAGCAAGCACTAGAATACTGCCGCCACAACTTATACTCACGGGTAGTGAAGATAAACTGGTAAAACCAGAAGACTCCAGAGCCTACTACGAGAAACTGGTCAATGCCGGACACCCAGCCAAATTTTGGGTGCACGAAGGAAGGGGGCACGCTTTTCTGGATTCTGGCTCCAACATGATGATGGGTACAAGCTTTGAGGAGGATGCGCCGGACGCTTTGAATATCATGATAGACTTTTTAAACAGTGCATTTAGCCCTTAACAAACAATGGGTTATCCACCCTTCTCAGGTTCTCGTTATTGCAACCATTGATAAAATTAGAGCGGTATTTCCACCTATTAGATCAATCCAAATCTCAGTTTATTTTTGATCTGTATAGAGAACAACTGATGCGTTTTATCTGTGCAGATAAGACGCAGGCATTGAATTTAGCTCATCAGTCAATCAGCGCGTTGGGTTTTCACCTTGTACTCCCACCCCGAGTAATATTTCGCCTAGCTTCGACTACACTGCATCGAAGATGCGGATAGATATTATCGACTAATTAAGGTGGTTAAGTCCTAATGCGATCCGCTGCTATACTAAAATGATCACACGGATTGAGGACTTGTGACAATGCTGGGGCCAGTCACTATTATTAACGAGCGGGAAACATGCACTACAGATTTCAACCAAAAATAGTACGACGCTGTTGGGCCATAGGCTTGGCGTTATTGATAGTGCTATTTACTAGTCGACTATTGGCAAATACGGATGAAATAACGCTTACACAAGAAACCCAGCCAATTGATATAAGCCCTTACATGTACTTTCTTGAAGAGGGTGAGGCGCGGGTTGAGCCATCTGAAATAATTTCCGAAATGCGACAACCTGGAGGGTTGCAGGCCAATCCCAACTGGAGCAAAACACGAAGCCAGCACACCTTAATGGATACTGATAGAAGAGTATGGATGGCCTTTTCAATTAGTAATAGCAACGCTTTTTCCGTGAACTGGCTATTACTCATTGACTACGCACTGATACTGGATGTTAAATTTTACCTGGTTAGAGAAAATGGCGATATAGAATTTAATGAAATTGGCAGCAAATATCCATTTGCACAACGTCCGATTTTGCACTCAAAACCTCTCGTACCGGTCTACCTGGCTGCCAATGAAAGAGTATGGATGATTATGTCAAAAGTGGGGCTAGATTCTATCGCCGCCAGAGATACCCAATTGTGGCATGAACTGAGCTTTTGGCAGCAACAAAATGAACGCCCCTTATTTCAAATGTTGTTCAACGGCGCAGCTGTTATTTTATTGATACTCATTGCCCTGGGTTATCTGTTTAGTCGCGATGCGAGCTACATATATTTGGAAACTCTACTATTAGCCCACTTACTAACGTCTATCGCTCATCATGGGTTTTTAACAGAGTATTTATGGCCTTATCCTATTCCGGGTTGGAGTGAAATAAAAATAGCATTAGACTCCATCACCTTAGCTAGCATTTGGTTATTCGCTGATTTGTTCCTGAATCTGGTAAAAAGGATGCCTCGTCTTAGTAAGGTTTTCCGGATTTTGGGTTACGGTCTAATGATAGCCGGATGCTTGTATTCCGCGTTACCGACTTCGTATAGTTTAGACAGCTTCCTGGAAGTATTCTTAGGCTTTGCCCGAATATCCGCTTTGTTGTTCGTGGGTAGCCTAGCTCTATATTTGTGGTTTAAAGGTAGTGTGTTGGCAAGAAATTTTTTCTTTGTCTGGCTGGTTTACATTGTTGCGAACCTGTTAATGGCGAGCGCCTTTCTGTTAAAAGATCCTAAAATGATTGAATCGGCAGGAATGGTATGGGATATAGGAACTTTGGTTGTATCTCTCTCACTAGTCATAATGTTAGCGCAAAAACTCGCCCATTATCGTGAGAAAGAGTTCACCGCACGCGCCGAAAGCCAGTCGAAAAGTGAGTTCTTGGCTCGAATGAGCCACGAAATTCGAACGCCTCTTACGGGTATTATTGGCATGTCTGAGGTACTGCAAAACAGGCTGTGTGACCAGGAAAACCGCAATTACGCCGAAATCATCAAGAGCTCCGGCGCAACCTTGCTATCGATTATCAATGATATTTTAGATTTTTCAAAAATTGCAGCTAACAAGATGGAAGTTGAACATGTTGATATTCACTTGCCTAAGCTGGTACACAATATTCATAAAATGTTTCAGCTACGAGCAGAAAATACCGGCATTGACTTCGTTAGCCTCGTTGACTCTGACGTGCCTGAGGTCATTATGGGTGACCCAACACGACTCTCACAGATAATCATAAACTTACTGTCAAATGCCTTCAAGTTCACCCATAACGGTAAAATTTTTCTAGGTATTAAAGTTGACAAACTCGATTCCGATTTAATTCGAGTTTCAGTTATTGATTCAGGAATTGGCATCTCCCCGTCAGCACAAAGCAACATATTCGAGAGTTTTAGTCAGGCTCAGAGCGATACCACCCGAAACTATGGCGGCACAGGATTAGGGTTAGCTATTTGCAAACATCTCACCGAACTGATGGGCGGAGAGATATGTGTCCGCAGTGAAGAACATTCTGGTTCATGTTTTAGCTTTACGTTACCGCTAGAAGAGAGCAATGAAATAACTTCACACAACATGGAACCGCTAGCCCGTATACATTTACTACTCGTGGACGATGACTCAGACATACGAGAAGCGGTTAGAAAACAAGTACAACACTGGAATATCAGTGTTGACACTGCAGATAGCGGGGAACAAGCTTTGAGCTTGCTTAGCCGCAGCATACAGAACGGAAAACATTACAACTTAATCGTAACAGACTCCATCATGCCTAATATGAGCGGCATCGAATTAATTGAGAAAACAAGAGCAATACCCAGTTACGAGAAGACAACAACGATTTTGTTGTCTGCCAGCACCGAACTACCTTCCAAGCAGGACCAACTAGATTCAGGCGTTACCTTATCCACTCATAAACCTGTGCACATGATAGAGCTGCGTGATATTTTTTGTGCTGCCTTAGATAGCTTGACGACTAAGTCAGAACAACTTTCCACATCAAATGTAGTACAGATGCGCCGCTTAGATATTTTGGTCGCTGAAGACAACCCGGTAAATTGCGTGGTAATTAAAACCATGCTAAAAAATCTCAGCCATGAAGTAACCTTGTGCTTCGACGGATGCGAGGTGCTAGATGCGGTTAATAAAAAATCCTATGATCTGATCTTGATGGATTGTGAAATGCCGAATATGGACGGTTACCAGGCTACCCAGAAGTTGCGTGAGCTTGAGGTTGATGACGACATTACCCGGACTCCCATCATTGCACTCACCGCCCATGCCAGTCAGGACCATAAGGATAAATGCCTAGCTTGCGGCATGGATGGCTACGTTCACAAACCGATTACAATGGACTCTATTCGAGCCGGAATAGAGGCGGTGTTACTGTAAACCTCCCCTTTTTAGTTACTCCCGTAACTAGGGTATTCCAGCCTCGATCATTGCCGTACAGTAATCTATTTTTCAGTTCCCCCAGAGTTTTAGGGATATTTGGGGGGTACGACTATTGCAAAAACAGTAAAGAACCGAAGAGTTAATATCCTTGAAAAACAGCTCAAAACCAATAACTACGCAGCCTGAACCGGATAGAACTTTTTCCATTGCGCCAATGATGGACTGGAGCGAGTGAATAAAAAATAGTTCACAATCAAATATTTCGTAGGGATAACATTTCTTTGGGGATTGATTGGGGACACTAGAGAAAAGAGTTGCACGAGTTTTTAATCAGATTGTGAGCCTAAAATGCGGCATCATGGACTGAGACTTAATGAACGGCTAGACCCAGTTATCTAATCTCAATGCGTCTACTCGCTCAAACTCCTTTAAGTTATTCGTAACCAAGACCAAGCTTTCACTTCGCGCATGACCTGCTATATGAAGGTCATTTACCCCAATGGTGGTTCCTTTACGTTCAAGATCAGCGCGAATGTCACCATAATGAGCTGCTGCTTTATTGCCATACTCCAACACTTGCAAACGTGATGTGAAATCTTCAATTCTTCTTAAGTTTTGGTCGGGCATCGCACTTTTTTCAGCGCCATGAAACATTTCCGCCAAAGTGATAGAACTTATACACATTTGCCCAGCATGAAGGTTAAAAATCTCAAGCGCTTGCCTTGGCTTACGCTTAATGACATAGATTACGATATTAGTGTCGAGCATGAACTTAAGCACTAAAAATCTTCCCTTTCCTGCTGCTCCTGCGACGCCCTCTCTTGCATGAAGTCATCGGCGACATCTTCACCTGACAGAAAAAAACTATCCCACATATTTTCAGCGGGTGAAAGAACTCGGTCTTGACCCACGATCCGCACATTGACTTTCTTCACATTATCAGGAAATCGAGAATCCGCGGGCAGCCTGACAGCTTGCGTTCGATTGTTCACAAATACTGAGCCTGTAGACATAATTCACCTCCAAATAGTCATTTCTGCATTGTACAGCCGGAGAGGTATATTGCAAGCGTATATAGCATCCAAGTTTAACAATACCGTGTCCCGACTTTCTAGACATTCATCTCTCAGGCCGCCTAATGGAATTCAGCGAGCCTGCCTCAAGCCAAGATGTTATGCTTAGCGATTTGGAACCACACGAATTAGATCAATGCCCCCAGCTACTACAACAGACACACAGAGCCCAACTATCCAGACAGGCTCCTCGCGCCCTGCCCTCGACCGTAAATTCACCATTGCGCCGATGATGGACTGGAGCGACTGAATAAAAAATATTTAACAATCAAAGATTTTGTAGGGAAAACATTTGTCTGGGGATAGATCGGGGACACTAGGGAAAGGAATTACACGTATCTTTGATCAGATTGTAAGTCGAAAATGCAATCCTATCCCCACAGAGTCGAAGCGGGTGCGTACACGATGCCATCACGGTACTCCATCCCAAATGGACGGTCGCCTTCTAGAAACAGAGCGCCATCGAGATCCACCGTATCGCAGAGTTGAGCAATCACGTAGCCCGGAGCCATGGCCAGCGACGTGCCGACCATATTCCCGACCATCAAGGTCATGCCCATTTCTTTCGCCTGATGAGCCAAGCTAAGTGCTTCTGTTAAACCACCCGTTTTATCCAGTTTAATATTAATCATTTGATATCGCCCAGCGACCTGCGCCAGATCAGAGGTGTCCAAGCAGGACTCATCGGCGCAAAGGGTAATTGGGGACTGATAATCGTCTAGGGCACTATCTTCACCTCTGGGCAGGGGCTGCTCGATCATCTTAACCCCCAAGGCTTTGAACTTTGGAGCCAACTCCACTAATTGCGCAAATGACCAGCCCTCGTTCACATCAATAATAATGTCGGCATCAGGTCTGGCCGTACAAACGGCCGTCATACGCTCCAGTGCAAGTTCATCGTCAAGTTTGACTTTGATTTGCGTGCCCGGGATAGCACTTGCCTTTTTCGCCATCTCACTGGGGGAGTCGATGGTTACTGTGGTCACACTCTCCACCGGAGAATCAGAAAGACCGGTTAGTGAAAAAATACTTTCCCCTGATTGTTTCGCTTCCAGGTCCCAAAGCGCGCAGTCCAGCGCGTTGCGCGCGCCTCCAACCGGTAAAACACTCAACAGCTGTTCTCGCGTGACCCCTTGCTCAAGGTCATGGTGAATAGCCATAAGCTGCTCTTTCATACTCTCTGCCGTTTCGTCGAGATAATAAACACCAGTCGCTTCACCACGGCCCGTACAATCACCTTCGGTCACCGAGACCACCACAATGTCGCAATGAGTCCAGCGATGACCCGTAATCACAAAGGGCTCCATTAATGGCCAGGACTCTATCGCTACCTCAACTTTGCGCGTCACTTAATTATCGCTCCCAAACTTTTCCACCATCAAATCGACGATGCCATCACAGCCATCTTGGATCGGGTCGACACAAGGCAAACCCAGCTCTTTAGAAAGTTCAGCGAGGTATAACTGTTTGGCGTCCTCATCCAGGCTGGATGTATTCACGCAAACGCCAACGCAGCAAACATCTGGGTTAGTGAGACGGGCACAACGCAAATGTAGATCGATACACTCCGCCACGCTGGGCAGTGGTATATGACGAGCAGTGTCAATGAATTTACGGCTTGGGTCGTGGCAAACCACAATGGCGTCGGGCTGCGAACCGTGCAATAAACCCATGCTCACACCCGCATACGAGGGATTAAACAATGAGCCCTGGCCTTCAATAAGGTCCCAGTGTTCGTCGCTGTTTGCAGGCGACACAAGCTCGGCAGCACCGGCAATAAAGTCGGCCACCACGGTATCGATGGGCACGCCTTCACCCGCGATCATAATGCCCGTTTGACCCGTCGCTCGAAAGTCAGCCGCCACGTGTCTCGCTCGCATGCTCTTGAGGATGGAAAGCGTCGAGTACTTTTTACCGATCGCACAATCCGTTCCCACGGTCAGCAGGCGTTTGCCCGATCGCGGCTCGCCCGTTCCAACCGGCAAGTTGGAAGCGGGCGTGCGCACATTAACAAGTTTTGCACCTGAGGCATTCGCGGCGGCGACCAGTTCAGGAAAATTCTCCAGACGGCAGTGCAAGCCGCTGACCACATCGAGCCCAACCTCAGCGGCCTCTACCAAAGCCCCCAGCCAACGCGGGTTGATGTCACCACCGGTGGGTGCCACACCCACCACTAAACTCTTTATTCCCTGCGACTTAGCGTTAGAAATGCTGATGTCGGGTATGCCAAGGTCCACTGAACATTCTTTAAAGCGAGTTTGACCCAACACTTTTTCCGGACACCACTGAACCAGGCCTGCGCCGGTTTTTGCGTCAACCTTTTCCTGGGTATCG
>Ga0105352_1000405_pt1 | contig 25772 bp, 21 predicted proteins | sample EN8Hudsemesocosm_FD_83507 | JGI IMG/M metagenome (GOLD analysis project Ga0105352, IMG submission 83507) | Methane-oxidizing microbial communities from mesocosms in the Hudson Canyon - EN8B Hudson Canyon | ecosystem: Environmental > Aquatic > Marine > Cold seeps | place: Hudson Canyon...
ACAAGAATAATTAATACTGCTAACAGTACAAGTCTGAATGACGCTCTTCTTTTGAAGTCCACCTCTTTAAAGCTATGATAACGAACATTACTGACCATTAATATTCCGCACGCTACTGCAATCACACAGCCAATAGCGTTTTCACTTGTGCCACTTAAGCCAAGCTCGTAACCTTGGCCGGGCAGCCATTCGTACAAGCCAATCATACCAGCCAACACAGCTGCCGCTGCCGGTGACGGCAAGCCCTGAAAATAACGCTTATCAGCAGTGCCAACTTGGGTATTAAAACGCGCCAAACGCAGTGCCGCACAAGCCGCGTAGACGAAGGCCGCCATCCAACCAATCTTACCCATGCCTGATAGAGTCCATTGATACACCAAAATAGCAGGGGCAACACCGAAAGATATCAAATCGGCCATCGAATCGTACTCAGCACCAAAGGCGCTCTGAGTATTTGTCATGCGAGCGACTCGACCGTCAAGAGCATCCCAAAGCATGGCGAAGAAAATTGCCATTGCAGCAATTTCAAAATCACCTTTAATGGAAGCTATAACGGCATAAAAGCCGCAGAATAAGCCAAAAGTAGTGAGTATGCTGGGCAGCAAATAAACACCTCTTTTGGCTTTAACTTGATTTTTTTCCATGTACTGGATTATAAGCGGTTTTTAACTTTTGAACTAATCAACCAACTTGTTTTTAGCGATCCAAGGCATCATTGCACGAAGGCTTTCACCCACTTGCTCGATTTGATGTTCGCGTTGAACCTCACGACGCGCCGGCAAGCTGCCCACATTAGCAACAAATTCTTTGGCGAATGAACCATCTTGAATTTCATCCAAGATTCTTTTCATTTCAGCCTTGGTTTCGGCAGTCACAATACGAGGTCCGCGTGTTACATCACCGTACTCAGCTGTATTTGAAATTGAATAACGCATCGTGGCAATGCCACCCTCATGCAACAAATCAACAATAAGCTTTAACTCGTGCAAACATTCAAAGTACGCCATTTCCGGCTCGTAACCTGCCTCAACCAATGTTTCAAAACCCGCTTGAACTAACGCTGTTGTGCCACCACAAAGTACCGCTTGCTCGCCGAACAAATCTGTTTCAGTTTCTTCTTTAAAACTTGTTTCAAGAATACACGTGCGGCCGCCACCAATGGCTGAAGCGTATGAAAGTGCAGCTGCCTTAGCGTTGCCAGATACGTCTTGTTGAATAGCAATCAAATCTGGAATGCCACCACCTTTAACAAACTCTGAACGCACAGTGTGACCTGGTGCTTTAGGGGCAATCATAATAACATCCAAATCTGCTCTTGGCTCAATCAGACCGTAGTGAATGTTTAAACCGTGAGCAAAAGCCAATGTTGCGCCTTGCTTTAAATTTGGCTCAATGTTGTTAGTGTAAATGTCAGCTTGGAATTCATCCGGCGCTAAAACCATCACCAAATCAGCCCATGCACTAGCATCCTCAACAGACATCACGCCCAAACCACATTTTTCAGCTTTTGCCGCTGATGATGAGCCAACTCTTAGGCCAACAACCACTTCAACGCCAGAATCTTTAAGATTGTTAGCATGCGCATGTCCTTGCGAGCCATAGCCAATAATAACAACTTTCATGCCTTTAATGATTGAAAGGTCTGCGTCTTTGTCGTAATATCTATTCATTTTTTTTACCCTTATTCCTTAATTATTAAATTACCGTTCTGCCTCTAGAAATTCCTGTCACACCTGTTCTAGAGACTTCCATTACTATTGCGAAATCAAGCGCATTTAAGAATGCGTTAAGTTTTCGTGTTTTTCCGGCAATTTCAATGGTGTAAGTTCTATCGCTTACATCAACAATTTTGCAAGAAAAAATATCCACCAACTGTTTAACTTCAAGCTCGTCTTTCTTCTTTACACACACTTTAACAAGCATCAGTTCGCGCTCAACGTGATCCTGGTCGGTTAAATCAATTACTTTAACAACATCAATCAATTTGTTCAGTTGTTTGACAATTTGCTCAATAACTCGATCACTACCCGAGCTAACAATCGTCATTCGAGACAACCCCGGATCATTGGTTTGTGCAACGGTTAGTGACTCAATATTGAAGCCGCGTGCTGAAAAAAGCCCTGACACCCTGGAGAGAGCGCCGGCTTCATTTTCTAAAAGTACTGAAATAATATGTCTCATAGCTATACCGCGTTAAAGTCTGTTTCATTTTTTGAAACCATATCATCGCGCCCTGCCAATAGCATATCGGAATGACCGCCACCGGCTGGAATCATTGGAAAAACGTTTTCAGTTGGATCGGTCAAAATATCAAGAAAAACAGTTTTATCTTTTTGTGCAAAAGCTTCAATTAAAGCCGGCTTAAGATCCGCCTCCTTCTCAACGCGAATACCTACATGACCATAGCTTTCTGTCAATTTGACAAAATCAGGCAATGCATCCATATAAGACATTGCATAACGCTTTTCATAGAAAAACTCTTGCCATTGTCGAACCATGCCCAAGTAGCCGTTATTAAGACAAACGATTTTAACCGGTGTGCTGTATTGCAGCATTGTAGAGAGTTCTTGTAACATCATTTGAATACTGCCTTCGCCAGTAACGCAAGCAACATCTCTACTCGGGTCTGCTAATTTTGCACCCATAGCTGCAGGCAAACCAAAGCCCATTGTGCCCAAGCCACCTGAATTAATCCAGCGACGAGGCTCGTCGAATTGGTAATATTGCGCCGCCCACATTTGGTGTTGTCCCACATCTGAAGTTACAATAGCTTCGCCTTTGGTAACCTCATACAAAGTTTCGATAACCGTTTGTGGCTTGATGACACCCTCGACCCTCTCGTAGGCCAGTGAATCAACGCTACGCCAATCATTTATTTGCGCCCACCATTTGGAAATATCAGCTAATTTAATATCTTTCAACTCATCGATTAATGCAGAGAGCGCTTGCCCAACTTGCCCAACAATAGGGACGTCGGCAACAACATTCTTAGAAATAGACGATGGATCAATATCGATATGAATAATTTTTGCTGTAGGGCAGAATTTCTCAAGATTGCCAGTGATTCGATCATCAAACCTAGCACCAATGGCAACAACACAGTCTGAACCGTGCATAGCCATGTTGGCCTCGTAGTTACCGTGCATACCCAACATGCCTACGGATAATTCATCAGTGCCTGGATAAGCGCCTAAGCCCATCAATGTCTGCGTAATCGGAAAGTTTAATAACCGTGTAAATTCTCTTAATTCCCTAGAAGCATTACCAATAACACTACCACCACCTGAATATAGGATTGGTCGCTTTGATTTTGCAATCAATTGTGCCGCTTTTTTGATTTGACGACTGCTGGCTTTAACAGTTGGCTTGTAAGAGCGAATATCAACCGTTTCAGGATAAACTTCAGGTGTCATCTGAGCAATGGTAATATCCTTAGGAATATCGATTAATACAGGTCCAGGGCGGCCAGTGGTCGCAATATGAAACGCTCGTTTCACTGTATCTGCAATGTCCCTAATGTCATTAACTAGGAAGTTGTGCTTCACACAAGAACGGGTGATACCGACAGCGTCAACCTCTTGGAAAGCATCGCCGCCAATCAGTGGTGAGGGTACTTGTCCAGAGATAACAACCATAGGAATGGAATCCATATGTGCTGTTGCAATACCAGTTACAGCGTTAGTAATACCAGGGCCAGAAGTTACCAAAACAACGCCGGGTTTGCCGCTTGTTCTTGCGTAGCCATCTGCCGCATGTGTTGCGCCTTGCTCGTGCCTCACCAAGATATGCTTGACTGCGTCTTGAGTTTCAAGTGCATCGTAAATATGCAAGACTGCGCCGCCAGGGTATCCGAAGACGTACTCCACATCCTCACTCTCTAGACTATTAATCAGTATTTGCGCACCATTTAATTTCATGGTTGGTATCAATAATTAAAACTTTCTGATTATACCCAAAGACGCGGCGCTAAAAACCCTTCGTTGCCAGCCTTTTTGTTTAATAAAAACAACTAAATTGCGGTTGTTTTTACACCAAAAATTACCAATATACAGCGGTGAAAAACAGATGACATCAAGACCGTTAATTTAAAGGTCGTTTTGCCAGTCCTCGGAGTAATAGCTGATTGGCGACGAAATCTGATCAAAAGTTTCCACAGAATAAGCACCGGGCTGAGACAAAATCGCTGAAAGCAGCTGATCATTTAACATATGACCCGTCTTGTAGCCCTCGTAATGACCAATAAGATTACTGCCCAAAAGAAATAAGTCGCCGACAATATCTAGAATTTTGTGCTTAACAAATTCATTGTGATAACGCATTCCATCCTCATTAAGGATATCGTCGTCAGTCAGAGCGATAGCATTGTCAACACTTGCGCCCAGGGCAAGGTTTTGTTTTTGCATCATTTCTACATCTTTTAAGTAGCCAAAAGTACGTGCTCGTGAGATTTCTTTTAAATAGGATTGTTCGGCAAAATCAATTGACAGCCTTTGGCCGCTTTCTTTAACTTTTTTGTGCTCAAAGTCAATCTCTAGAGTCACTTTAAAGCCATCGTGTGGCTCAACTTGCGCCCACGATTGGCCGTTTTCAACTCTAACAGTGTCTTTGATGACAATAAAACGCTTAGGTTCTTCTTGCTCCTCAATACCGGCAGATTGCACTAAGAAAATAAATGGTGCAGATGAACCGTCCATAATAGGCACCTCAAAAGAGTCTAGCTCCACCAAAACGTTATCAATACCCAAGGCTGACAATGCTGACATTAAATGTTCAACAGTCGAAATTTTCACGCCTTGGTTTTCAAGACCTGTAGATAAAACCACCTCATTAACAAAGGCACTGTGAGCGTGCACTTGTTTGCCGCCGGCGTCCATTCTTTTAAAAACCACACCATGATTCACATCGGCGGGAATCAGTGTCAGATTAACCATTTTTCCACTGTGAATACCAACGCCTCGCGCCCTAACTGTTTTTCTAATCGTTCTTTGCTTAACCATGACCTAAAATTCGCCAACCAATATATTTCTCATTTTACCAACAAAGCCAACACCACCTTTTGCTTTTACGAGTGTCTGTTGCGGCACATCTTCTTTGTGCAATAAGAGACCAATAGCTCCGCTAAAGCGATAGTCACCAATAATGGACTCCAAGCCCGAAACCACAGAGCGTTGCACCACGCCTTTCTTTACTCGTCTGGAGAAAAAACCTCTAACCAAATCCTCGGCGCCACCCACCTCGGCACCACCGCCACATAATACAAATCCAGCCTTGATGCCAGCCTCCAAATTTCGATGCTTTAAATCACTCTTAACTAAGGCCAAAATCTCCATATAAGCCTCTTCAATAACTTCTGACAGAGTTAGATTTGAAAGCTGGTGCGGATCTTTATTGGTTACTTGGACAAACTCAACAAGATGCTCACCTCTTATAGTCGAAGCTTTAGCGCAACCATGCTCCTCTTTTAGTCTTTGTGCTTCTTCAAAAGAGGTGTCAAAAGCAATCGCCACTTCCTGAGTAATATCATTGCCGCCAACCGGTATAACGCCACTGTAAACAATGCCGCCCTGTTGAAAAACTGAAAAATTGGTCACACCCGCACCAAAGTCAAGCAAGCAAACACCAGCATCCTTCTCTTCTTGTGTCAGCAATGCCTGCGAACTGGCAATCGAATCCAACACAATACTATCAACACTGAGATCACTCTGCTTAAGGCTATTTTCAATGTTTCGCATGCTTGAACTTGAGACGGTGACAATATGTACCTCCGATTCCAAAACAGAGGCTTCCATCTCAACAGGATTTTCAATCACCTGCGTCTCATTTAAAGTAAACTTTTTATTGATCACATGAAGCACTTCTTTGTTGGTTGGCGTGGTGATAGCTCGCGCGGATTCTAAGACCTTTTCCACGTCTTCTTTTTCCACGATTTGATTGATTGGAATACGGCCGCTCCGATCAAAACAGGTGAGATGTGTATCAGACAAATTTGCACGCACTAGCGCAATTTCGCCATTAAAGCTTTTATTGGCCTTTTCCAAAGTTTTTGAAATCGCTCGCGAAAGAGATTCAATGGCAGAAACATTGCCTTTTCTAACACCTGAAGAAGGTCCAACACCATGCCCAATAAGGCGCATCACATCGTCTTCTTTTTCCGCCACTAAAACAGCAATTTTATCGGTGCCAATATCGATACTTGCAATAAAATCGTTTCCGCCAGACATAGTTTAATTTCGAGGTGAGTAAGTTGTTTCTTAGCGGATTTTACCTTAGTCCTTTTGCCTCGAAGAAGCCTATTCTAATAATTTTTAACAATATTTAACCACTCATTCAAATGGCTCAACTCAACCGTCTTGCCGCTGAGCAGTCGACGAAATAATTTTGCATTTTTTTCGCCATGATACAAACCCAAAATATGCCTAGTCATTGATCTTATTGGCACGCCTTTTTCGCTTTCATCTTGGATGTAGTGCATATACTTAATTAAGACCTCTTCGCGATTTTTTATTGACTCACTTTCACCGTAAAATTGCTGGTCAATTTCAGCCAATAAATATGGCTGTTGATACGCCGCTCTACCGAGCATTACACCATCGGTTTGACGCAAATGGTCCTTGATTTCTGAGCTATTTTGAACGCCACCATTGATGCAAATAGTCAACGTCGGAAAATCTTTTTTTAAGCGATATACCCAAGGGTAATTCAATGGTGGAATGGTGCGATTTTCTTTCGGACTCAAGCCTTGCAACCAAGCTTTTCTGGCATGAACAACAAACTGCTCACAACCACTATCGGCGACGCGCTTGATAAAATCACTCAACTGTGCATAACTCTCCATCTTGTCAACTCCAATTCGGCATTTAACGGTCACTGGAATATTGCACGCCTCTGTCATCTTCTCAACGCAAGCACCAACCAAGCCCGGCTCTTTCATTAAGCAGGCACCAAAGCTCCCCGAGAGCACCCGTTCAGATGGGCAGCCAACATTAATATTAACAGTATCGTAACCCCACTTCTGCGCAATGTCAGCACACTCCGCCATTTCGGTAGCATCACTACCACCCAGCTGCAACACCAACGGATGTTCTGATGCACTGTAGTCTAGCAGGCGGTTTTTATCGCCATTCAGAATGGCTTTAGCGGTAATCATTTCTGTGTAGAGCTGCACTCTGGAGCTTAGTAACCGATAAAAATATCGACAATGTCTGTCTGTCCAATCCATCATTGGCGCAACCGAAACCGTGTGTGCGGGAATCAAAGCAACGAAATCAGTTGATTTAAGGCAAAAGCAACACTTTGATTAACAATTTCTTCCCTACTGCCTTGAAAAGATTGTGTGCTTATCGATACATTACTCTTTACGGCAAAGCCAAAACAAACAGTGCCGATTGGCTTTTCTTTGGTACCACCCGATGGACCCGCAATACCAGTAATTGATATCGCAACATCCGAGCCTGATTGACTAACAACACCCCTAATCATCTCCAGAGCGACTGTCTCACTTACCGCGCCCCTTTCGTTTATAGCCTGAGGATCAACCTCTAGCATATCAATTTTGGCGTCATTACTATATGCAATATAGCCACGATCAAAGAACTTAGATGCGCCTGAAATACTGGTTAAAGCACTTGCCAAGGCGCCGCCAGTACACGACTCTGCAACGGAGATTGTTAAGCCTTCATCAGTTAACAATTTTGCCAGAATGTGGATATTCTCACTCACTTGCCTAAGCCAAAGCCTTGTTTACAATTTCATAAACATCGCTTGACAAATCCTCTAACGAACTAATACGCTCAAGTTGGTTGCGTTGCAACTTAGAATAATCTACACTAAAGCGTCGCCAGTGATTAAAGGAATTCACTAGGCTCGCTGCCATCTGTGGGTTAATGCGATCTAGCTCAATAACGCTGTCCGCAACGAGTTGATAGCCCTTATCGGTGTGAAATTGAATATGGTTTTGACTAAAGGCACTTAGCACCGAGCGCACCCGATTGGGGTTAGTTAAAGCGAAAAGCTTATGCTGCATCAGCGCCTTAAGTTTATCCACTCCCATCACCGGCGAGAGGCTTTGAGCGGCAAACCATTTATCCATTACTTGTACGTCACTCGAGTATTGGCTGTAAAAACACTCAATAACCTCATCTTGGTAAGTGTTATCATCAAGCAAAAGTGCATTAAAAGCCGAGAGTCTATCACTCATGCAATTTGCTTTATTAAACTGCTTAAAAGCCAATTCAAATTCACCGTCCTGCGCCAAAAACCATAAGCACAAATTCTTTAATGCTCGCTTGCCCACCGACTCCGGAGATAGCTCAAATTCGCTATCATCATCAAGTTTAGCATAGAGCTTAAGTAGGTCTGGTTTTAATAGCTTTAACAGCGACTGAATGGCCTTATTGCGCTTACTATGAAGCTCTGATACATTAATTTCAGAAACGCTTTGATACAAAATATTTTCACTTGGCGGGTTCAGTATTTCGGCGAAAAGAGCGAAATCCTTTTCGCTTTCAAAAAGTTGACCAAAACCTAAAAACAACTTCTTATGGTCGTCTTCTTTTCCTGACAAAATACACTCAAGCCAAAGGCTTTGCGCGCTATCCCAGCGATTAAATGCGTCTGAGTCATTTACACATAGGAACAGCTTTTCATCAAACGACAAACCAGATTGAACACGTATAGGTGCTGAAAAACCTCTAAACCAAGAAGCAATAGGCTGTGACTCAATGTTGTTAAATTCTAATGTTTTTTGCAATTCATCAATGATGACCACATCGGACGCCAACTCCCTACCCTTAGTATCTAACAATGCAAAGGCATTGGGAATGCAGAGCGGCGAATCTTGATTGTCTTGTTTGAATGTTGCGCGATAGGTTTTTGCTTCTGCATCGTATTCATCGCTCACCACCACCTCTGGTGTGCCTGATCGAGAATACCACTGCATAAAGTGATTAAAATCATACTGGTTGGCGTCAGCCATGCTTGCAACAAAGTCATCGATTGTCACCGCATCGCCATCGTGTCGCTCGAAATAAAGAGCCATGCCTTTTTGAAAGCCGACCTCGCCCAAGATAGTGTGAATCATGCGAATCACTTCTGCACCTTTGTTGTAAACAGTTGCAGTATAAAAATTGTTCATTTCAATATAGGACTCGGGTCTTACCGGATGTGCCATAGGGCCTGCATCCTCAGCAAATTGATAGGTTTTAAGGGCAACCACATCAGTAATTCTTTGAATAGACCTAGAGCGAAGATCAGAAGTAAACTCTTGGTCTCTAAAAACCGTTAAACCCTCTTTCAGACTGAGTTGAAACCAATCCCGACAAGTGACCCTATTACCCGTCCAATTATGAAAATACTCATGCCCAATAATGGATTCAATATTGATGAAATCTTTATCGGTGGTAGTGTCTTCATTAGCCAGTACACAGGCAGAATTGAAGATATTAAGACCTTTATTTTCCATTGCCCCCGCGTTAAAATCATCAACAGCAACAATCATGTAAATATCCAAATCGTAGCACAGACCGAAGCGACTCTCTTCCCAAGCAAAGGCGTTGATTAGTGAGGCCATGGCAAACTTGGTTTTATGCATATTGTGCGGCTCAACGTAGAGCCTCAAATCCACTTTACGGCCTTCGACAGTTGTATAGGAATCTTGCAAATAATCCAATTTTCCAGCAACCAGCGCAAACAAATAACACGGCTTAGGCGCAGGGTCATGCCAGACAACCTGAGATTCAGAGTCCTCAAGTAAATTACCATTACTAAGCAGCACTGGGTACTCGTCTCTATTAGCAGTAATTATGGTGGTAAAAACACTAAGAACATCCGGCCTGTCTAGATAGTAAGTGATTTGCCTAAAACCCTCTGCTTCACATTGTGTGCAGAAATTACCACTGGACTGGTAAAGGCCATTAAGGCTGGTATTCGTCTCTGGGTGAATGCGATTTTCAATTTCCAAGACAAAGCGCTCTGGCAAATTGGATAATAATAAGCCATTTTCTTTAAGTTCGTATTCTGCAGCGCCGCCATTAATACTGACACAGAGTAATTCCAACGAAACACCATCCAAAAACAATTCTGAGGTCTTGTTTTGGAGATTTGGATTGTGATAAAAAACAATACGCGAAGAAACAGTTGTGCCTTCATTAGTCAAATTAAAACTTAACTCGGTTGTTTCAATTAAATAGGCGCTCGGTGTGTAATTCTTGCGAAAAATTTCTTGTCGATCTAGAGTAGACATAACAAACCTCCCAGTAGTAATCTATAAAGTACAAATGGCAACATACCCACCTTATCAACTAGGCGAATAAACATTGCGATAGTTGCATAAGCAGCAATAGCTGAAATAACAAAACCCAGTAGCAAACTCAACCAATCAATAGAATTGTCGCTAGAAGCCAAGTCAATTGACATCAACAAGGTTGATAGAATAATGACAGGAATAGAGAGTAAAAAGGCAAATTTCAAAGACAGTTTGTACGACAACCCAAGGAGTAATGCTGCGGTAATGGTGATGCCCGACCTTGAGGTGCCTGGCACCAAGGCAATCGCCTGAAAAATACCAATAATAGCTACATCACTCCAGCTGATTATTTCTTTGAACTTGTCTTTCCTGCGATGAACCCAATCGGCAAAGCCCAGCAATAAACCAAAAAATAGGGTTGAATAAGCCACCACCTCAATCGAGCGTAGGTTGAGTTGGATAAAATCTTTAAAAAGTAGACCCACCAAACCCACAGGAATTGTGCCCAACAATACACCCCAGGCAAGCTTGGCATCAGCAGTTAATTGCCTTGTGTTGAACGAGTGGAAAAAGTCATTCGACATCGATAGCAAACTGCAGCGATAATAATAAACAATAGCGCTGAGAGTACCTAAATGCAGTACCACATCAAAGGCGAGCCCTTGATCTGGCCAATTAAGCAACTCTGAGGGGAAAAGCAAGTGCGCAGAGGATGAAATTGGCAAAAATTCGGTTAAACCTTGAATTAATGCTAGCGTTATAGTTTGAAAAATATCCATTTAAAATATCTGGCTAAAGCTTATTGATTAAGTTTTGTTCCTTGAATCCCTCTAATTTTACTGATTGTTTTTTTGTTAGTGCCAACACTTTAAAACTTTCCCCCATCGCACTGGGCAAAACCAGCTGTTTAACTTGCTGAGCAAGGGTACTACGTCTCTCCATATCTTTTGCACTTAAAAGATATTGGTCAATGCCTAACGAAATCAAAAACATTGCTTGCGTGCAATAGCCCGATATCTCAAATCCACTAGTGACGGCTTGCTCGGCCACATCGGAGAAGTTAACCGAGGTGGTGATGTCTTGATGGCCAATGTTCTCGAATGGGTTGTCACTGGCTTTGTGTCGATAATAACACCTAAGTGTGCCCTCTATACGCTGCTCATGATGATACTCACTGCGAGTCATGCCATAATCAACCAATAGCACAACACCATCGTTCATTGTCTCGTAAAGCGAATCAATCCAAGCCAAGGCTTGCTGATTGACCTCAGTTGTATAACCCTCTACACAAGTGCTCGGCAACGGTGTAACCGGGCTATCAAACGGCTGGTCGTTCATTTTCCAATAAAACAGGTCTTCATCAAAGCCAACAACCAATTCAAAAAAATCACCTTGAGAGTAACAAACTCTTTTAGCCGGCATTGCATCCAAAACCTCGTTAGCAATCACCACACCTGAAAAATTTTGTGGCAGTTCACTCAACCACTCAACACGATCGGCAAGCTCTGGTAGCACTTTTGAAATTGTGTCTTTTTGTTTTTGCTGTAATTGGCCACTGAGCTCCAAAATGTAGTATTTCTCAGGCAGAGAGTCAAGCCTTGCAAGCTCGAAGAGAATTTGCGAAGCGAGAATACCACTGCCAGCACCAAATTCAAGGATATTCCCACTTTTCGCAATAATTTCTGCGCATTGTTTGGCAAGACAATAACCAAATAAGTCTGAGGTTTCTGGTGCGGTAATAAAATCTCCGTGCTTACCAAAAATCGCAGACCCCGAGCGATAATAACCCTGAGATGGGCAGTAAAGCGCCAAATCCATAAATGTGTCAAAACCGATGGCGCCATTATTATCATGAATAGTTTGCGCTATAATATCTTTAAGAGTCATAGGCAAAATATTTTATACCCACAAACGCTCAGAATGAGTGACTTCTATAAGGATTAGCTTTAATCATGAAAACTGCGTTAATTACTGGCGGTGCCGCACGTATTGGTGCCGAAATTGCCAAAACACTTCATGACAATCAATTTGATGTCATTATTCATTACAACAAATCAGCAGATCAGGCAAAAGCTCTGTGTGACTCATTCAACAAAAAACGTCGAAATTCCGCACAAAGAGTGCGAGCAAACCTCTCCTCTATCGACGAGCTAAATCAACTCATTAAGTCAATCAATAGCATTGATTTGCTTGTCAATAATGCCTCTGTTTTCTACCCAACACCGCTTGAAAAATGTAACAATAATGAGTGGGATGATACTATGAATATCAATGTAAGAGCGCCTTTCATACTATCAAAGGGACTAAGTAAAAAGCTACAGGAGGTCAAGGGATGCATTATCAATATTGTCGACATTCATGCTGAACGTCCGTTAAAAAATTATGCAATATATAACATCTCAAAAGCAGGCATTAAAACGCTAACAAAAACTCTCGCCAAGGAGCTTGCACCAGACGTGCGAGTTTGTGGTGTCTCTCCAGGCTCTATCCTTTGGCCCGAAGAAAAAGCCGAACTCGCGCCGTACAAAAAACGAATAATGCTAGAACGTATTGCCCTTAAAAGGCAAGGATCACCTACAGATATAGCCGAAGCCGTATTATTTCTTGCAAATGCCAATTACATCACTGGCGAAGTAATCAACATTGACGGTGGCCGCTCTTTACATCAGTAAAGCTGGTTGCTGTACTGAATTATGGTATAATTTACCCGTCGAACATTTGAATTCGACCAACAAGAATTTTTTTAGATACTCCTTGATGACAACAATCAAAAAGCAATCAAGGGGTATATTTTTTGGGCTATTTGACGCCACATACAGAACAGTTTTTAGTAGTTGATGACTTACATTAATCACACTTTTATTCTCATTCAATACCCTCGTATTGAGCCTTTGTACGTGCTCGATAGTCCTGATATTATAGGACTTTACCATGAATCACATTCTCATCAATGCAACCCACAAAGAGGAGATCCGAGTTGCAATCGTAAGGAATCAAAAACTTACTGATCTCAACATTGAAACCAGCCTTAATCAGAAGACAAAAGGCAATATTTATAAAGCAAAAATCTCTCGTGTAGAACAATCTCTCGAGGCAGCTTTTATTGACTACGGCAAAGAAAAGCACGGATTTTTACCGTTTAAAGAAGTTTCAGAATTCTTTTCAAACGGAGTAACACCCAAAGGCAATAAGCTCACTATTAGCGACGTTCTCAAAGAAGGTCAGGAGATTATTGTCCAAGTTGAAAAGGAAGAGCGTGGCAATAAAGGTGCGGCCCTAAGTACGTATATCAACCTTGCTGGCGCCTACATGATTTTGACGCCAAATAATCCCAAGAGTGCTGGCATTTCTCGCCAAATTAGCACCGCGGATCGCCAAGCATTAAAAGACTTGTTGCCACAAATTCAATTGGCCAAACACTCTGGTTTAATTATTAGAACGGAAGGTGCTGGCAAGTGCCTAGAAGAGATTCAATGGGAAGTTGATCACTTAACTCAGTTGTGGCGCTCAATCAGAACAGCAGCTAAAAAACAACCCGATCCTTTTCTAATTTATCAAGAAAGTGACATCACTATTAGAGCTATCCGCGACTACCTTAGAGAGGACACAGACAGCGTCATCGTTGACGATTTAGAAACCTACCAAAGTGTTAGAGATTTTGTTAGCTTTGTGATGCCGCACTACCTTAACAGAATTAAATTATTCGACTCTTCAGAGCATACATTGTTTGCCCACATGAGCATCGAGACGCAGGTTAAAAGCGTATTTACCCGAGAGGTTTTACTGAAATCAGGCGCAACCATTGTATTTGACCCAACCGAAGCACTAACTGCGATCGATATTAACTCGGCGAGAGCGACTAAAGGCGCTAATATTGAAGAAACTGCCTACAAAACAAACCTCCACGCCGCAGCTGAAATTGCCGCTCAAATTCAGCTTCGTGATATTGGCGGCTTGATTGTTATTGACTTTATCGATATGTCAAGTGCGGAGCATAGAAAAGCAATTGAAACGGTAATGGAAAAGGCAACAGCAAATGATCGTGCACGTGTTCAAATCGGCAACATCTCAAGATTTGGCCTACTGGAATTATCACGCCAACGCCTAGAGAGCTCTGTCAATGAGTCAATCAACAGAACCTGTTCGCAATGCCATGGCAGTGGTCACACGCCAACAATTCCTACGCTGGCGCTATCGATCATTAGACAGCTTGAAGACACTTGCAACAGCAGCAAGCAAACGGGTGGATTTACTGTGCAGTCAACCGTTGAAGTGATCACCTACATGCTGAATGAAAAAAGACAGTACATATCGAACATGGAGGCAAAGCACGGCGTTAGAATTACACTTTTGCCAAATCAGTATTTGCACTTTCCTGCTTTCAATATCACCAAGCAAAAAGAGGTTAAAAGATCACAACACAAGAGCTATCAAGGGGTTTCAAAGCCACAAGACTCACTCGACTTGGGCTTGGTGGAAAAACCCGCTAAAGCTGTTATTACAGCAAACCATCCGACTACCAAAAAACCTGAGAAAAAAGTCTCTTTTTTTGCTAAATTATTTGGTTCGAAAGAAAAAACTGAAGAAAAGAAGCCTCAGGGAAGACAGCAGAATCGCAACCGCAATCAGAATCGCAACCGCAATCAGAATCGCAACCGCAATCAGAATCGCAACCGCAATCAAAATCAAGATCAAGACCAAGGTCAAGGTCAAGGTCAAGGTCAAGGTCAAAACCAAAGCCGTGCCACTCAAAACAAAGACAATACCCAAGGAAAGTCTGACAATCAAAATAGAAGACGTAATCCTCAACAAAAAACAACTGCAAAACAAAACAACAAGCCTACTCAAAATCAACATAAAAAACCGGCTGAAAATCAACAAAATAAGCCGATCGATACTCAGACTAACAAGCCAGTAGCGAGACAATCTAGTAAGCCAGTAGAAAAATCAGTTACCAAACCAATTGAGAGCCAAGCCACCAAGGTGACGGAAAAAACGGCTAGCAAGCCAGCCGAGAGAGTGGTTACAAAGCCTGTCGAAAAAGTGGTCTCTAAGCCTGTAGAAAGAGCAGTCTCTAAGCCTGTTGAAAAAGCAGTCTCTAAGCCTGTTGAAAAAGCAGTCTCTAAGCCTGTTGAAAAAGCAGTCTCTAAGCCTGTTGAGAAGCAAGTTAGAAAGCCCGCCGAGGAAGCCACCGTCAAACCGGTTGAGCAAACGAGCAATACAACTGAGTAATGGATAACTACGCTGTTTTTGGCAACCCAATTGAGCACAGCTTATCACCAACGATTCACACCCAGTTTGCCGAACAGACTGGGTGTGACATCACATATACAAAAATCTTAGCAGCACAAGATGGATTTACTGAGAGTGCACTTGACTTTGCCTCTTCAGGCGGCAAGGGCTTTAATATAACGGTTCCATTTAAAATAGAAGCCTTTAAGCTTGCTAATCACCTCACTCTGAACGCCAAAACGGCGGGTGCCGTTAACACCATTAAAATTGAAAATGGTGAGCTCTATGGCGAAAATACGGACGGCAGAGGTCTTGTTAACGACCTCTGCAATAATCTAGGTCTGTCGTTAGAAGGTAAAGATATTCTTATATTGGGTGCTGGTGGCGCTACTCAAGGCATTCTATTACCTTTACTGGAACAAAAACCCGTCAGAATATTGGTTGCCAACAGAACAAAAGCCAAGGCTGAAAAGCTGGCTATAGATTTTGCTAAACACGGCAAGGTTTGCGGTTTTGGTATGGATCAAATCAAAGCCAAACCCCTTGATATTGTTATTAACGCGACCAGCGCTTCTTTAGCGGGCGAAATGCCAGCGATATTGCCAGGAGTTGCAGAAGGGGCTTTTTGCTACGATCTAATGTATGGCCAAAAAACGCCTTTTATGGATTGGGCTGAACAAAGTGGTGCCAACGGCATTAGTGATGGCTTAGGGATGCTTGTTGAACAAGCAGCTGAAGCATATTACTTCTGGCGTGGTGTGATGCCTAAAACCGATGAAGTGCTTTCGTCACTCAGGGCGACAATCGGCTAACAATCCATTTGCCCTCTTCTCTATTATAGATAAGACGATCATGAAGGCGATTTTCTCTACCTTGCCAAAACTCAATAGTCTCAGGTATAACACGATAACCACCCCAAAAATCCGGCAATGGTACTTCACCTTTGGCAAACTTATTCTTCATAGACTCAAATTGACTAAGCAACAAGCCTCTTGAAGAAATACTGGAAGATTGCTGAGACGCCCAAGCGCCCAGCTGTGACTCTTTAGGTCTAGAGGCGAAATACTTAATGGATTCCAAAGTTGAGATTCTTTCCACCTTACCCATAATTTTCACTTGTCGCTCCAAAGCAAGCCAAGGAAACAATAAGGCTGCTTGTGCTCTCGCGCCCAACTGATGTGATTTTGTCGAGTCGTAATTGGTAAAAAAGACAAAGCCTTTTTCATCAAAAAACTTTAATAAAACCGTACGGACACCAATATTATCGTCATCCGCCGTAGCCAAACTCATCGCACTAGGCTCGACAACACCCGCTTCTTTTGCCTGTGCAAACCACTGAGAAAATTGCACAATAGGACTAGCATCGAGCTCGTCTCTACGTAAACCACTTTGGCGAAACTCACGCCTGAGATGGGTTAAATCACCTGTCATAACCGGTCAGCCTTAAAAAGGAAGTAAATTGCTTTTTTTCGATTCAGTCAAATGCTGCGTAATCAATGCCTTAACAGGCGGGAATTTGTCTGCAAACTTGAGTACAAATCGTCTCACTTGTTTAGCTATCGCATCATCGTTGGTAAACAAAGCAACAATACCATTGGTGCCAAAGAACATCAGTCGAGTTAGATTAATCTGTTTTTTCTCAAAGCGCGCAAGTACGGCAGTTGCGCCAATATCACCACCTCTGCCTAAGGCTTCATAAACACTTTCAGCGAGTATATTTTGCCCTCTTAGGCCCAAATTAAAACCGTGCGCCGTCACCGGATGCATGCCAACAGCAGCGTCACCGATAAGCGCAAATCGATTGGCCTTAAAGCGCTGCGCATGAACACCAACCAACGGATAGGAATGACGTTCGCCAACTTGCTTCATCGTGCCCAGCTTATTATTAAAGCCTTTGGCTGCAAGCGCATTAAAATCGTCTTCGTTAAGATTCAACATCTCATCTGACTTGTTTGCAGGGACGGTCAAAACCACTGAGGAGACATCACCATTCATCGGCAACAATGCCAAGGTATGGCCATAGTTAAAGCATTCTAGAGCAATGTGATTGTGTGGTTTTTCGTGGGTCATTCGCGTGGTAATCATCACTTTGGAAAAATCCCTCATTAATGAAGGTATGCCCATCTTGCGACGAATCTCTGAAAATCTGCTGTCCGCAGCAACGATCAATTTAGCTTCAATTGTGCGGCCATCTGAAAGCTCAATTTTTGCGCTAGCTGCACTCGTGCTGACATCTTCAACACTGACTTCATTAATGATTTCAATATTATCAGCGTGCGTCGCACGCTCAAAAAGCGCCTTTCTAATAAGTTGATTGGGCACAAGGTAGCCGAGTGCGTCAATGGCTGATTTGTTGGTATTAAAACTTAACAACGATGGCGAATTACCGTCAAAAACCTTAGCCTCCTTTAGGGGGCTAACCTCGTCTTGATCGATAAGCGACCAAACGCCGAGTTCATTTAGCACTTTGCGAGATTGGTGAGTCAGTGCAATTTCTCGGCCGTCTGCTTTTGGGTTGGCGATAGCAATCAATGGTGCTTTTTCTACCAAAAGCACTTTAAGTTTTGATTTGATCATCGAGCAGGCAAAGCTCAGGCCCACCGGACCACCGCCAATAATGACGATATCGTAGTCCATCACATAGGAAATTTGTTATACACGGAGGGTATTATAACGCCCTTTCAACAGGGAATCTACAGCGACCCTCAACTTAACTCAAGCCGCAAAACCAAAAGGTAACAAATTAAAACAAGCACTAATCTATTCCTAAATAAGTATGCCTTACTCCGTCATCTTCGCGCAATTCAGCAGCAGCCACCCTCAAGCGCCACTTCGCCCGTCTCCAGTTCTTAGCCATATTAAGCTAAATTAAGCGCCAAACGAGCATTTTTCTCAACCAATACAATGGTACGCCCTTGAGCGTGAATCAGAAATAAGAAAGCAGGCGCTAAATCAAAAAACACGGATAATTCTGTGTGCGCAGCAACTATTACCAGCATGAGATAAGCAGAGAAAAACAGGGTAATACTACTGCGCTAACTCACGAGCCAATTCGATTTGCTCCAACCAATACTTGCTTTTTTCCAGGTCCTTTTCTGTACCAATACCTTGCTTATACATTGTGGAGACTTTAAATTGCGAACCAATATGCCCCTTTCGGGCCGCTGCAATATAGTATTCATAAGCCTTGCTCTTGCTCAAGGCGACACCTTTGCCGTATTCAAATAAATTAGCCAACTTAGCGTAAGCATCTAGATGACCCATCTCAAGCGCTCTGAGATAATATTCCTTGGCTTTGACATAGTTTTGCGACACGCCCAAGCCAGTCTCATACAAAAGACCTAATCGGTAAACCGCCTCAATATGGTCATAGGCGGCAGCTAGTTTATACCACTGTATCGAGTTATCGTAACCCTTAGTAACACCTTTGCCGTACTCATACAACAAGCCTAATTGATATTGCGATTCGACATGGCCTTGCTCGGCTGAGCGCTCAAACCATTTAAAAGCATTTTTGTAATCACCTTGTTCTAGGTATTCAAAACCAAGCACATATTGTCCTGATTCATTGCCGGACTTGGCTGCGTTGTTATACCATTTTTTCGCCTCCACCAAGTTCTTCTCTGTGCCCTCGCCCTTTTCGTACATTTGTGCCAAGTTATGTTGAGCATCCAGATAATTTTGCAATGCTGATAGGCGAATGAGTCCAAAGGCCTTTTTAAGATCGCGCTCAACACCAATACCTAAATAATACATCGCGCCCAAGTAATACTGTGCTTTGGGATGGGCCTCATCTGCCGCTTGGTTAAGATACTCAATACCCTTGTTGTCATCTTGAGCAACACCCACACCTTCTATGTACATGACGCCGAGCGCGGTTATTGCATCAAAATCGTTATTTTTGGCCGCGTGCTCGAAAGCCATCAGCGCTTTAGGGTAATCTTGCTCAACACCATCACCATAAAAATAGGCTTTACCTCTATCGTACAAGGAGGATTCTGCATACGTTGTAAGGGTTGCAAGCAACAAAAACAACGCTGGAATTAACATTCTCATGGTCAGCGATTGTATACGAAATATCTTGCGTCTCAAGCTCAATCTTTGGTAAATTATCGAGAGATCACCTTGCCTGGATTGCAAATATTTAAAGGATCAAGAGTAGACTTCACTTGTTGCATTAATTGAATCTCCACCTCCGATCGATAACGCAACAATTCATCAATTTTAGCCAAACCAACGCCGTGCTCCGCTGTAAAGCTGCCATTTAAACTAATGGCAAGATCATTTACACCTGCAGTTAAGTCATTTTTTAGTGAACGAAAAGTTTTTACCTTCCCGTCTTGAGGCTGCATTACACAATAATGAATGTTGCCGTCACCAATATGCCCGAAAATCAAAGTGAAGGCTGTCGGCGTTATGCTTTCTATGAATTCGTTCGCTTTATTAATAAAAGAAGGTACGCTTGAGACGGGCACAGAGATGTCGAAAATAACTCCAAAGCCTAATTTTTTGTACGCCGTTGGTATGGTTTCGCGCATCTTCCAAAAATACTGCATTTGGGATAACGAAGCCCCAATAAGAGCATCTAGGACAATCGACGACTCATACGCCTTAACCAATACACTCTCTAGGACTGCATTCAGGTCGCTATCATGACTACTACTAAGCTCGACTAGTGCGTAATGCGAAAATGATTGAGAAAGCGGATTGGAAAGATCGGAATGCATATCCAACAGCTCTAAACAATGTTTATCCATGTACTCAAATGCATTCAACATATCACCTGTTGTTTCACGCAATAAGTTTAAAAGCAAGGTTGTCGCCTCAATACTTGGTAGCGCAATAAGCGCTGTACAAACTGACTTGGGCTTGGGGAAAAGCTTAAGCACAGCTCCGGTAATTACACCCAAAGTTCCCTCACTACCCAAAAATAATTGTTTAAGATCATAGCCAGCATTATCTTTACGTAAAGCTCTAAGACCGTCCCACACTTTCCCGTTTGGCAATACCACTTCCAAGCCCAGAACCAGATCCCTAGCATTGCCGTATTTGAGAACCGCTGTTCCGCCAGCATTTGTGGCCAAATTACCACCAATTTGGCAGCTCCCTTCTGCTGCCAGACTTAAAGGAAACAGTCTGTCAATCTTGTCAGCAGAATTTTGAATATTTTCGAGAATACAACCAGCATCAACAGTCATAGTAAAGTTTATAGCGTCAGTCTCACGAATTGTGTTCATTCGCTCAAGTGAAATAATTAACTCGGCCTCTTCTGCCCTAGGTATAGCCCCTGCTACTAATCCTGTATTGCCACCCTGAGGAATGAAAGAGAGACTGTTTGTTGCACACAGCTTTACAATCTTAGCGACCTCATCTGTATTGTTCGGTTTCAATACCAGTGAAGCTCTCGCCTCATAGTGACCACGAACGTCGTTTGTATATGCGGCCATTTGGGTTGGGTCATCAATAAAGGCATCGCCAACGATATCTGTCAATTGCGACTTAAGTTCGGCACTTAGGTTGATTACAGGCATAGATAGTAAAACTGTTAGAAACCGTTTTACTATACCTTAATTTATTTGCCCAATAAAAAAAGAATGGTAGTCACGGTCAGATTTGAACTGACGACTTCCAGCATGTCATGCTGGCACTCTAACCAACTGAGTTACGCGACTATAAAGGCGGACATTATATACTTACTCGAAAACCGAGCGGATAATTTTTTGGATATCGCTTGCTGCTTGATAGCGATTCTCGGCATTCTTAATTGGACGACCCACAACAATATAATCCGAGCCACTTTTAAAGGCTGTGGCAACATCAACCACACGCTTTTGATCATCATCGTTTGCCACTGGTCTAATGCCAGGCGTAACTGCAATCAGCTTGTTGTCAACAAACTCACGTAAAAAAGGCACTTCGAGGCCAGAAGAAACAACGCCATCACAACCGGCCTCAAAGGCACGTTTGGCACGAGAAATCACCAAATCTTGCACATCGCAATCAAAGCCTAGATCATCAAGGTCACCTCTATCTAGACTGGTTAATGCAGTCACCGCTAGAATTTTCAAATCACCCTTGGCTTGTGCCGCCTTTTCCATTAATGCCTGATTACCGTGAATGGTGGCAAAAGTTGCACCATAATCACTAAGACGTGCAATCGTTCTACCAACAGTTTCAGGCACATCAAAGAATTTCAAGTCGACAAATACTTTTTTATCTTGCTGGATAAGCCAGTTAAGGAGCTCGAAATACTGACCGGTCATTAACAATTCCATGCCAATTTTGTAAAAATTAACACTGTCATCAAGCTCAGCAACCAAGTTTTTTGCCTGATCAATCTCGGGCACATCAAGGGCAAAAATAAGTCGATCTTCAAGTTTAATGTCTTTCATAAATCCTCAATAAAATATTTGACAAAATAGAGGCGAATACGCAGCATCACGCCCACTAAATTAATGGCAAAATTATACCGAAAAAGAGCTTGTTAATGAAAACTCCTAAGCCGCGCTTAGGAGTTTACTTGTTTGTTTAATTAATGCCTACGATGTAATCATCAATCGGTGCGACATTAACCCGAACCTTAATGATGTCTGTATAGGGCTTAGCTTTTGATATATACGAGAATAGCTGGTCTTGATAAACGTAGGTAATACGATAAAACATTGCACCACTAACCACACTTTGTGGATACCTTTGCTCGCATACTTCTCTAGAATAAAGCGTGGCGCCACTAGCCTGAGCTTCTTGATCTTGAGCGGCTTTTACACCCAGCAAAAATCCAATTAAGGTTGCTGCTTTCTTACCATCACCATCACCTATTTGATTGCCGATCATGCCACCAACTACGCCTGTTAAAAAAGCGTTGGTTGACAGTTCTCCGTTAGCAGTGCTTGACTCGCGATACTCAGTAATATAGCACTCTTGTGAAGATTCACGGATCACATAGTCAGAATAGACTCTTTCAATCAAAAGCACCCGTGCATGGTCAAAAAACTCGTTCATCACTTTGACTGGCTCTTCTTTAGTAACAAACTCAAAGGAAATGCCAGCAAATGCCGAGTGAGACACTAATAGGCACAATAGTGAAATAACTAATTTATTTTTCATCTTATCCCCTGTGTTAACATTAATATAATCGATTATACACCCTCTACTCACCCTGGTACCAAACTCATCATTGCCAACACTTTACTACTGCCACGACCCTATGTGTTCATGGTGCTGGGCTTTTAAGCCAACCTGGGAAAAAGTAGAACTTGCAATCGAAGATAAAATTAATTGTCGTTATTTACTTGGCGGTCTTGCGCCAGATAACGACCTAGCGATGGGCTTAGAGACGCAAAACTATATTCAAGCCAATTGGGAGAAGATTCAGCAAGTCGTTCCCGGCACGACGTTCAATTTTGATTTTTGGCGTTTTTGCGAACCAAGGCGCTCTACTTATAAGGCATGTCGCGCGGTTATTTGTGCGAGAGAACAACAACCTCGAATTGAAAAATACTTTATAGAAGCAATTCAGAAAGCTTATTACCTCAATGCAAAAAACCCCTCAGATGACGCCACACTTATCAATATTGCTGAAAAGCTTGGCTTAGGTGTAGTGCAATTTACTGAGGATTTAAACTCGCCCGAAACGCAGCAAACTCTAGACAAAGAAATAGCCCTATCTCAGTCCCTTGAAATGACATCATTTCCTTCACTAAAACTGCTAAGAGGTGGTGTCATGTCGAACATTAAAATCGATTACAACAACCCAGATTCTATAATTAGTCAAATAATAACTTGAATTCGATACAACAACTGGCAATAATATAAGGCCTGCCTTTGTAGCTCAGCTGGATAGAGCGCTCCCCTCCTAAGGGAGAAGTCGTGAGTTCGAATCTCGCCAAGGGCACCAAACATAAAACTTCATAGTGCAAAATACGTTTCATAATCTTGCTTAATATCTTGCTTATAATCAGTGATTTTAGTAGCAGCTAACTTGTGATAAGAATAAGCTTATTCAATAAAGACAGCAACTTCAACATATTATTAGCTGGCATCATCAGCCTATTTGTTGCCATTGGTGTCGCTAGATTTTCATATACCTCCCTACTACCAGCCATGCTGGACGACGAAGCCATATCTTTAGCTTTTTCAGGTGTTATGGCTTCCGTTAATTATGTCGGCTACTTATTGGGTGCACTTTTTGCTATTTTTATTAAAAGCATGAGCATCAAAGTTAAGTGCTTTAGATTGGGACTATTCTTGTGTGTCATTACCACGCTCATAATTGGTGTTACAGATAATGATTATTGGTGGCTAGCCAGTAGAATAGTTGCTGGTTTTAGTTCGGCGATGGTAATGGTAATTGGTTCAGCAATTATAATGATGAAACTTAATTTAGAAAATAAAACCAAAGCTATGGGTATTTACTTTTCGGGCATTGGCGTAGCGCTTGTAGCATCCGACATGATTGGTAGATACGTTTTGTCCATATCCTCCTGGCAAACATCATGGTTGGTATTAGCGCTCAGTGCCGCATTGGTTGTTTTTTACCCGTGGCATGTTCTATCTATTGCTAAAACAGTCAAGCAAAGCGTCATAAAACAGCCTTTTAATATGGCACTTTTTTCTGGCTTTGTACTCATTCTCATTACAGCTTACTTTACTGCAGGTGTTGGCTTTGTTGTACAGGGAACTTTTTTACCAACCATTATTAAATCCCTACCGGGATTGGAAGCGTACGCTGGACTAACTTGGATTTTAGTTGGGCTTGCGGGCATACCTTCTTCCGTTGTTTGGATGCATTTAGCTCATAAGTATGGCGATATTAACATCATTATTATTGCTATGAGTATTCAAATAGTTGGAATCTTAATTCCAGCTATTACTACCAACATCTATTTAAATTTATTGTCGGGTATTTTTTACGGTGGCACGTTTGTGGGCTTGGTGGCTCTGTTTATCCATTTAGGCGGCAAACTGGCACAGCATAACCCAATTGTATTGATGGGCGCACTGACTGCAGCCTATGGGGTGGGTCAAGTAGGCGCACCGTTGTACGCTGTTACATTAACCCATTGGTCAGGTAATTATAATTATGCATTGTATGTCACTGCACTTATTGTATTTTCAGGGGTGTTAATGCTTTTAACAACTAAAATTATTAACTCGCCACACTAACTATTAGCAAAAGAAGGATTCAATAGACTCCTCGCAAAAAAGCCGTTATTGTTAAAGTCACTACAGCGCAAAGCAATACCTTATTTACCCTTGGTGGTATAATAGCCGGCATTAAATATCAGCTAATTTATAAGCATGTCGGGCAATTCTTTTGGAAAAATCTTCACTCTTACCACTGCTGGCGAAAGCCATGGTGAAGCTTTAATTGGCATTGTTGACGGCTGCCCACCAGGAATGAGCCTAACCGAAGCGGACTTACAAGGTGATTTAGACTTAAGAAAACCGGGCACTTCGCGTCATACAACACAGCGCCGTGAAGAGGATATAGTTAAAATTCTATCGGGCACCTTTGAAGGGGTTACTACAGGCACACCTATTGCCCTTCTGATTCAAAACACCGATCAACGCTCAAAAGACTATAGCAATATTGCCAACTCTTTTCGTCCAGGTCATGCAGACTACACTTACCAGCAAAAGTACGGCATAAGAGACTACCGCGGTGGTGGCCGTTCATCGGCCAGAGAAACAGCAATGCGAGTCGCTGCTGGCGGCATTGCCAAAAAATACTTACATGAAAAATACGGTATCGAGGTTCGAGGCTATATGGCACAACTAGGCCCGATTACAATTGAAAATTTTGACTGGAGCGAAGTGCACAATAATCCGTTCTTCTGCCCTGATGCCACCAAAGTCAGCGAACTGGAAACTTATATGGACGCCTTGAGAAAATCAGGGGACTCTATTGGTGCGCGCATTAATATTGTCGCCAGCGGCATGCCTGTTGGTCTTGGTGAGCCAATTTTTGACCGCTTAGAGGCTGACGTCGCCCACGCGATGATGAGTATCAATGCTGTTAAAGGCATTGAAATCGGTGCCGGCTTTAACGCCATCACCCAAAAAGGCTCAGAACATCGCGACCCACTGACACCTGAAGGCTTTACTTCAAACAATGCAGGTGGCACGCTGGGTGGTATTAGCTCAGGCCAAGACTTACTGGTTTCTATTGCACTCAAACCAACCTCGAGTTTGCGCCTGCCTATTGAAAGCATTGATGTTAACGGTGAGGTAGACGAAGTTATCACTAAGGGTCGCCACGATCCGTGTGTTGGTGTTCGCGCAACACCAATTGCTG
>Ga0105352_1000414_pt1 | contig 25635 bp, 21 predicted proteins | sample EN8Hudsemesocosm_FD_83507 | JGI IMG/M metagenome (GOLD analysis project Ga0105352, IMG submission 83507) | Methane-oxidizing microbial communities from mesocosms in the Hudson Canyon - EN8B Hudson Canyon | ecosystem: Environmental > Aquatic > Marine > Cold seeps | place: Hudson Canyon...
ATCTTGTAGTACTGGAGCTTCCTTACCGAAGTCAGGAGCTGCTTGACCAGCCTGAGACGTGGTAAAAAATATAGGCTCTATTAAGTCAAAATCCTTCTCTTCCTGCATACGCTGCATGAGCACGGACCCAACCATTCCACGCCAACCAACCAAACCAACCTTCTTCATGAAATACTCCTACACAATCCTAACGTCACCCTAAGTATTCAGGGCCAAAACCATCAACACTTCAACCAATATCAACTCACATCACTAAGCGAGAGCATTAAGAACGGCCTCACCCATTTCTTGCGTACCGACTTCATTAGTACCTTCCGAATAAATATCAGCCGTTCTATAACCTTGGTCCAATACATCGCTAACTGCTTTCTCAATAGCATCCGCTGCTGCACTTTCATTCAAGGAATAACGAAGCATCATAGCAACACTTAATATAGTTGCTAATGGATTCGCCTTATTCTGACCAGCAATATCTGGCGCAGAACCGTGGCATGGCTCATACATACCTTTGTTATTCACATCCAACGAAGCTGAAGGCAGCATACCAATGGAACCCGTTAACATTGCAGCAGCATCGGACAAGATATCACCAAACATATTACCAGTAACCACCACATCAAATTGTTTAGGTGCACGAACCAATTGCATCGCTGCGTTATCCACATACATGTGACTCAATTCAACATCAGGATAATCCTTCGCCATATCATCCATAATTTCTCGCCACAAAACAGTAACTTCAAGCACGTTGGCTTTATCGACAGAGCAAAGTTTTTTATTTCGTTTCTGAGCCGATTCAAATGCAACTTTCCCAATGCGACGAATCTCTGATTCAGAATACACATAGGTGTTATAGCCTTGTCGCTCACCATTTTCTAACGTTCGCACACCACGAGGCTGACCAAAATAAATACCGCCCGTTAATTCACGAACAATAAGAATATCTAAGCCAGAAACAACCTCAGGCTTTAATGTCGATGCATGTGCCAACTGAGGGTACAAAATAGCGGGACGCAAATTACCAAACAATTCCAACCCTGAACGCAGTCCCAGCAAACCCTTCTCAGGACGCACAGCCATATCGAGCTGATCCCACTTAGGACCGCCAACAGCCCCCAACAAAATAGCATCAGCGGTTTTAGCCTTCGCCATAGTTTCCTCAGGCAAAGGCACGCCATGAACATCTATCGCAGAACCACCTACCAAGGCTTCATCCAACTCTAAATCAAGATTCATCGAAGAATTTATTTTATTGAGGACCTTAACTGCCGCACTTACAATTTCTGGCCCAATACCATCACCCGGTAAAACTAATACGTTCTTGCTCATCATTATTTCCCATTACAATACTGGTCGCCCACAACAAATACGGAACAACCTAAAATATTCCTAAACTACTTTACCGTGCCGAATAACCAAGGCGCCTCAGCAACTCGTCGCTTTTCATAGGCACGAACCGAGTCAGATTCCTTAAGCGTCATTCCAATATCATCCAGCCCCTCTACCAAGCAGTGCTTACGGAAAGGGTCAATATTAAATGTAATCACCTCACCACTTGACTTAGTAATAGTTTGAGCAGGAAGATCTAGAGTTAAACAATAGCCCTCTTCAGCCTCAACCTCTTTGAATAACTGATCAATAACAGACTCACTCAGTACAATTGGCAACAAGGCATTTTTAAAACAGTTATTAAAAAAGATGTCAGCATAACTCGGCGCCAACACAGCTCGAAATCCAAAATCGTCCAACGCCCAAGGCGCATGTTCACGACTAGAACCACAGCCAAAATTTTCACGGGCTAGTAAAATAGAGGTTCCCTTATAACGAGCCTGATTTAACACAAACTCATCATTCAAAGGACGACCAGTACAATCTTCATCCGGCTTACCTTCATCCATATAACGTAATTCGTCGAACAGATTTTTCCCAAAACCACTGCGTTTAATCGACTTTAAAAACTGCTTGGGGATAATCATGTCTGTATCAACGTTCGCACGATCCATCGGCGTAACCAGACCTTCATGTGTAGTAAATTTTTTCATCATTCTATTTCCAGAAACTTTTTTCTCTGAGCAATGTACGCCACTTTTATAAAATGGCTAAAATCAAAAGCGCTAGCCGTTAAAACTACGCACATCCACAAAATACCCAGCAATGGCCGCCGCAGCCGCCATCGCTGGACTCACCAAGTGTGTTCTGCCACCATAACCCTGACGGCCTTCAAAATTCCGATTCGACGTAGAAGCACAATGCTCACCTTGACCAAGCTTATCGGCATTCATTGCCAAGCACATGGAACATCCAGGCTCTCGCCACTCCATACCCGCAGCAAGAAATATCTTATCTAAGCCTTCTTTTTCAGCCTGTTTTTTAATTAAACCAGAGCCAGGTACAACCAAGGCTTGAGTCAAGCTAGCTGCAACATTTTTACCCTTAACAACTTCCGCAGCTGCGCGTAAATCTTCAATACGAGAATTTGTGCAAGATCCAATAAAAACACGATCAAGTTTGATATCAGTGATTTTCTGACCAGCATCAAGCCCCATATACTGCAACGCCCGCTCAATAGCCTCGGCCTTCATTGGATCATTTTCTTGTGCTGGATCGGGTACAGTAGCATCAACTGTCGTTACCATTTCCGGCGATGTTCCCCAGGTAACTTGCGGCTTTATATCTTCAGCTTTTATATTCACAACATGGTCAAATTCTGCATCTTCATCAGAAACAAGATCACGCCAAGCCTCAGCGGCTTTATCCCATAATTCTCCCTTCGGTGCATAAGTGCGGCCTTTCACATAGTCTAGGGTTACATCATCTACAGCAACCAAACCTGCTCTTGCACCTGCTTCGATAGCCATATTACAAATAGTCATCCGAGCTTCCATGCTCAAGGAACGAATGGCACTACCGCCAAATTCAACCGCATAACCAGTACCACCAGCGGTACCAATAACACCAATAATATGTAACACCACATCTTTGCCAGAAATACCTTCACCAAGATCCCCCTCGACCTTGATCAACATATTTTTCATCTTCGACTGCACTAAACACTGGGTTGCCAACACATGCTCGACTTCAGACGTACCTATACCGTGAGCTAAAGCGGCAAAAGCACCGTGTGTTGAAGTATGTGAATCGCCACAAACTACAGTCATACCTGGCAATGTAGCGCCCTGCTCAGGCCCCACCACATGAACAATACCTTGCCGGACATCATCCATTTTAAATTCTACAATGCCAAATTCATCACAATTTTCATCTAAGGTTTTAACCTGAATTTTAGACACCGGATCAACAATCCCGTCGATACCAATGTCACGCTCTGTTTTTGTTGTGGGCACGTTATGATCAGGTGTTGCCAAGTTCGCGTCCAAACGCCAAGGCTTACGCCCTGCGATACGCAGACCTTCAAACGCCTGAGGCGATGTAACTTCATGCAAAAGCTGGCGATCAATATAGATTAATGCACTGCCATCATCTCGCTCTTTTACTAAATGAGCATCCCACAATTTATCGTATACCGTGTTACCAGCCATGGATTATTCACCTCAGTACCGTGTATCAATTAAAAGCGCTTTTACAGACTTTCGCTCAGTTGAGAGCATATTAAGCTGGCATTAACAATAAATCCAATTCATAATTTTCATAAATTCGATTCCTATTAGGAATACCAATGGATACCAACCTTCTAACTGCCTTTATAGCTGTCGCCAAGCACAAGTCATTTTCGATGGCCGCTGATGAGCTACACCTAACACAGCCGGCAATCAGCAAACGTATCGCGCTTTTAGAAGGCCAACTAGCTAATACGCTGTTTGACCGAATCGGTAAACAGATACAATTAACAGAAGCCGGAACTACCTTACTACCCAAGGCCACTAACATACTCACAGAACTGGATGACACCAAACGGTTAATTCAAAATCTGTCAGGTAATGTATGTGGCAGCCTGGACATTGCGACTAGCCACCACATAGGACTTCATCACCTCCCAAATATCCTGAGACACTTCGCCTCACAATACCCTAAGGTGAAACTCGATATACAATTTATGGGATCCGAAGACGCCTATGACGCAATCCGTAGAAGCGAACGTGAACTGGCGATTATCACCCTAGGCGAAGAAAACAAAGCGACCATTTCTACTCAAGTTATATGGTCCGACCCATTATCCTTTGTGGTGGGGACCAAGCATCCAATAAAGGGCAAAAAGACTCAGCTTCTAGAGCTATCCAAATACCCTGCCATACTACCAGGCGAAGAAACTTTCACCCGGCAGATTGTAGGAGACTTATTTCAAAAGAAAAATCTGGCACTCGATGTGACCATGTCCACCAACTACCTGGAAACCATCAAGATGATGGTTGCAGTAGGCTTAGGCTGGAGCGTATTACCTAAATCAATGCTCGACCAGCAAACAAGAACACTGAATATTGAAGAAATCAATCTTACCAGAGATCTAGGCGTAATTTACCATAGCAATAGAACCTTGAGTAATGCAGCTAAAGCATTTCTAACACTACTCAAAACTCCTAATTCCACCAAGGTCACGTCAATACCTAAAATATTCGATGATGACAATTAAGACTTAAAGTCTCCGTGCCGCCCTTCTCCATTAAAAAATCGTTTCGCACCACTAAGGGTTTCGCCCGATTTCACAACCTCCAAGCCTTTTACAAATTCCTGTGCCATAGCTGCATCAAAATCATGATCATATTGCTCTAACGCACTTAACCTATCACTGCGCATACAAGCCTGAGGAAAGCCGCAGATACTTTTTGCCAAATCTTGAGCTGCCAATAGTGCCTCTCCCTTAGCCACTACTCGATTCACCAACCCTATTTGTAGCGCTTCATCTGCATTAACGGCTCGACCCGTTAATATTAAATCCATCGCCCTACTTTCCCCAATCAACCTTGGCAATCTTACCGTGCCTCCATCAATCAAGGGCACACCAAATCGACGACAAAATACACCTAACACGGCATCTTCTGCGGCAACGCGTAAATCACACCAAACTGCCATTTCCAAGCCTCCCGCTACGGCATATCCCTCAATCGCGGCTATTACCGGCTTAGATAGCTTCATTCTCGTTGGCCCCATAGGGCCATCTCCCTCAACATCCAACTTGTTAGCTTGATCTTGATTAGCAGCAGCTTTTAGATCAGCGCCAGCACAAAAGGTATCTTCACCATAAAGGACAGCTACATAAGCATTATCGTCAGCATCAAATTCTCTAAATGCTTTGGCTAAGGCCACCGCCGTAGGACCATCCACAGCATTTTTATGCTTTTTTCGATGAATAGTAATAGTCATAACATTTTCTTTTAAAGAACTGGATACCGACATTATTTCCCCCACTTTATAAATCAAAACAGCAACAACAAATCTATTCACATCAAAATATAACCGTTATTCAAAAATACTCGCCCTAAATTCACACCCCAGGGTAATATAGAAACATTCGTCATTACCACTCAATAACTTGTCACTCCGTTTCAATTCTACGCCATATATTCTCGATTCATTCACAACATTATCAATGTAAATGAATATATCTAAAAGAAAGCTTTCCACCCACTAATCTTTTGGGCTAATATTTCAAGCAACTAATATCACAGATTGAATTATATCTAGAACAATGAACAAGATTACGCGCACAACGAGTGCCTTTAAAGTCAAACAACCAATTTGCAATCTATCTATGCGATGGATTCGGTTGTCTTGGCTGTGCGTCTGATAAATAAGTAATAATTTTCCGGGCCGCAGCAATATCAATGCTGCGGCCTTTTTGTTTCCATTCCAGAAAACCCTCAGATAGATATTGCAGCCCAAAACGACAATCGACTACGGAGAAGTCAAATGTCTACCAAAGCTGCATACCTTGCGGTTATTGCTATATGGTCAACAACACCACTGGCAATAAAATTCAGTAATGACAGCCTTAGCCCTTATGCGGCGGTCAGCCTCCGTATGGTTTTAGGACTCGTCTTCCTACTATTTATTGCGAGTCTATTACGCACTTCATCAGTACGATTAAAAAACTGGAAAACCTATTTCGCAGCTAGCCTTAGCATGTTTCCCAATATGGTTATCGTGTACTGGGCTGCACAATATATTCCTTCAGGTATAGTCTCAGTTTTGTTTGGGCTCACCCCTTTTTTTTCGGGAATTGCATCCATATGGTTATTAAAAGACAACCCTTTTAATGCGAGGAGAATCCTTGCACTACTAATCGCCGTTTCAGGTTTGGTCTTAATATTCTATGACCAAATGAACATTAACCAAGAGAGCATAAAAGGTATTGTGGAAATACTAATTTCCAATGCACTGTTTTCTATTAGCGGTGTATGGGTCAAAAAACTAAGTACACAAGTTGCTCCATTGGAACAAACTACTGGCGCTTTACTCATTGCCGTACCTGGGTTCATTGTCAGCTGGATAGTATTCGATGGCCAAATACCACTACAGATTTCTTCAAGTAGCTTATACGGAACACTCTACCTCGCAATATTCGGTACCATCGTTGGGTATTTGTGTTTTTCTATATATTGAAAATACTAGCGGTAGAAGTTGTCTCCTTGACCCCATTGATTACACCTGCACTGGCACTACAACTCGGAAGCATGCTTGGTGGCGAAGCCTTTGGCTGGAGAATACTAGTTGGTAGCGGAATGATCATTATTGCACTCGCTTTCTATGAAAAATGGAGTTGGAAAAGAGAACGACTACCCGCACTCAAAACGCAACCATGATTATGACGATATGAGTACTGGCTAGACGTTACTACTATCTACTCTTACTTGATTGATTGAGTAGTAGCAAATGCCACTGGTCATACCTTTAACACCAATAGCAAAGAAATGTATTTATCTTCCAATAACAAACCGTAGGATTAACCTAAGAATAATTAAATAGTCGTATAATCAGGAGCATTGGCTGTTATGGAACATGTTTATCGTCTGGTCATATCATGTCCCGATCGCGTTGGTATTGTTGCCAAAGTAGGCCAATTTGTATCAAGGCATAATGGCTGGATTACTGAAGCCAGCCATTATGCAGACCCTGACAGCCAATGGTTTTTCATGCGCCACTGCATCAAAGCGAACTCATTGCCCTTTGGGTTAGAAAAATTTCGCGAAGACTTTCGCCCTATTGCGGAAGAGTTCGGCATGGAATGGAAAATATCCGACTCCATGGCGCCAAAAAAAATGGCACTAATGGCTAGCCGAGACTCTCACTGTTTGGCCGACATTTTACACCGCTGGCACAGTGGCGAACTGAACTGTGATATCCCCTGCGTCATTTCGAATCATGAGAATTTACGGGGTATGGTTGAATGGCATGATATCCCTTTTCACTATGTGCCCGTAGATAAAGACAATAAATCTGAGCATTTCGAGCGAGTCACCAAACTTGTCGACAAATACAAAGCTGACTTCATCGTTCTAGCTCGGTATATGCAGATATTGCCAGAACCCGTCTGCAAACAATACGAAGGTAAGATCATTAATATCCACCACAGCTTCCTTCCTTCTTTCGCCGGAGCTCGCCCATACCACCAAGCGTCTGAACGTGGTGTAAAACTTATTGGTGCAACTTGCCATTATGTCACCTCAGAACTCGATGCAGGCCCTATCATCGACCAGGATGTCATTCGCGTCAGTCATCGTGACACAGTTGAAGACATGGTCCGCCTCGGCAAAGACGTTGAAAAAATGGTTCTTTCTAGAGGTGTACGCAGCCACCTAGAAGATAGAGTTCTGTTACATGGCAACAAAACAATTATTTTTTGATATAGGCTAATGCCTAAACATCAAGCACAAACGTACCAGCTTATTTATTTTAAACCTCAATAGACGATCAACAAACTCATACCAATACTCAATCTCCAACGCCATATCCAAAGCATCTCCCTGAAAACACATTAAATTCGCCCAAAAGGACGTATTAGCAAACAATATCCACCGTTAAGGCTCAAATAATTTGAAATTATCCAATTAACGACCAAACTTAGTACATAGTTATTATCGCTGCTATTACTTTTTACAATAAGTCCACCGGATTTGAATAATGCTGCACTCCATTAATGTCAGAGTCATATTTTTTACTGTAATTATAGCTACTGCCCTGCTTACTTCTTTTGGTTATTACAATTACCAATCAACAAGCACAGCTCTATACGAAGAATTAGACAACAAAACTAGCTTCCTTGTGAAAAGACTTCAGATCACTCTGCCAGCAACCCTCTGGAACTATCAAACCGAACAAATGAATAAAATCATCGATTCCGAAATACAACCCGATTTTATTCGTGGCATCTTCATAATGGATGGAGAGAAAGTAACTGCTGGCAGAACAAAAAGTCCAAGCGGCCAACTCGTTGACAGCAAAACCACGGAATACGAAGGCCAAACTAAAAATAACATTTTGGAATATGATGATAGCGGCTCCATATCAAAAGTGGGCGACATTGTCCTTCAAATCAACACAAACCCAATTGAGAGGCAGCTCAATCAATATGCTTTTGCTGTCATTCTACAGACCTTAGTTTTAGATCTTGGAATTGTAATATCCATCATCTATTTATTGCGTAGACTGGTTATTCGCCCTGTTAATAAAATTGCCCTTGCCATGGCTGATATAGCGCAAGGAGAAGGTGACTTAACAAAACGTATACCGGTGAAGGAAAAAAATGAAATATCTCAACTCGTTATATCCTTCAACAGTTTTGTCGATAAAATTCAAAATCTGGTCATTGATACCGTAGGCGCAATAGACCAAATGTCTTCAGCCACTGAAGATATGACCCAGATTGCAGCAACAACAAAAGGTGAAGTTGATAACCAACGGCTTGAAACAGACTCGGTGGCATCAGCCATGCTACAAATGTCAACATCTGTCGAGCACGTAGCAGAAAATGCATCACAAGCTGCCGATGCATCTGAAGGCGCAGAGAAGACTGGCGAAAACATGAAATCAGTTCTTGAAGAATCCATCAACAAAATCACCATGCTTGCAGACAAGATTGACAACGGCACAGAGGTTATTAACACACTCGAAAAAAATGTAGATGAAATTGCCTCTGTACTAGAAGTAATCAGAGGCATTGCAGAACAAACAAATCTATTAGCGCTAAACGCAGCCATCGAAGCCGCTCGAGCCGGCGAACAAGGCCGAGGATTTGCAGTTGTCGCAGATGAAGTAAGAACCCTTGCTAGCCGAACACAAGATAGTACCCAAGAAATTGAGCGAATGATTGAGCGTCTTCAGACAGGAACAAGACAAGCCGTTACCAGCATGAAAGAAAGCAAGGAATACGGTGAAAGTACCGTAGAGCAAGCAAAATTAGCGGATGAATCTCTGCAACAAATTGTCGAAGCCGTTCGTAGCATTAGCCAAATGAACACTCAAATTGCATCTGCAGTACATCAACAGTCCCACGTATCTGAAGATATATCAAAAAGCATCAGGCGCATAGTTGATATCGCTGACAACACAACTAACTCTACTGACAAAAGTGCTAGCCACGCGCAACAAATTAAGGAGCTTAACACCAACCTTAAAACGACTGTTTCTCAGTTTAAGGTGTAACTGACCTCCTCATCTTCTCTTGAAAACACAGGCACTATCTAACTAACAGTGCCTGTGCATTAAACTCATTATAACAATTACCGCTAGCCACCATTCTCACAAGAACATCACGCCTTTTGGCAAAGCGACATCAATCATTTCTAATTAAGTAGCTTACCACGCTACTTCTACACGAGGTTTCAAACGCTATTCCTTCTAATATTTACCAAGTTTGCTTGACTGAATCAGCCTTAAAGCCACTGAATAACAACTTAGCTGCCGACAATGCATTATTACTAACGGATTTAGCAATTGTTGATGCCACCACGCTTTCCACACCTTTACTTCTTATAACGCGTTCCGCGGGTATATGCGTAGGCAAGATACGAGGAAATGCATAACCCTGTAACAATCTTCCAGGCTCACTATCGTGTTTATAGGGTACCGGCATCGTCGCTTTACCAGGCGCATATACCACATCCTCGCCCACCCACCTCAAAGCCAATGCGCGTCGCCTTTGAGTTCGAGTTTTATTCCCGGAAGAACCATGCAAGGTTAGCGGATGAAAAATAAGCGCATCACCGGGCTCCATATCCCAATCCACAACATCATACTTCTGAGGATCCGCATTAATATCTGGTACGAGTTCTAATTCAGAATCTAACATAGAAGCGACATAGTCAGGCGATACCGCACGAAAACGATTGGGCCATTTATGAGAACCTCTTACATATTGTAGACCACTACTCTCACGCGTCACCGAATCCAAAGGAATCCAAAACGAACATATTTGATTACCTCTTATAGGCCAAAAAGTAAGGTCCTGATGCCAAGGAGTCGGTGCATCAGTGCCAGGTTCTTTCACAAACATCTGATCATAAAAGAACCTCACCTCCTCAGAACTCATCAATTGCTGAGCCCAATGAGCGAAAGGCGAATAGTAGATAAGATCTCTAAGCACATCTATACGCTTCCATAACCAAGCATCCATCTGGTAGCCTTCCGTTTTCCGCGACATAAACTTGCCCATCACGGATGCATTGACCGTAGCCTCCTCAACACCCTGCTCGATCATATTAAGCCAGTTTTTTTCAACAAGCCTCTTCACCATAATTACCCCATCATTTTCAAAATCTTGTATTTCTTTCTGGGTGAGTTTTCGAACAGGAGTGGCAGCTAATGACATCTTACATCCCTTTTATGCTAGTTGTTTTCATGGTGATACTACTCAAGTCCACACTTTGAAATAATGGCTTGATCGGCTAAGATGATGGCATTTTAGGCAATACTACAAGTCAATAAGCAGCCCCTATTAAAGATGACACTCTAAACAATGAACCAACTAATCCCGGTTAAATATCTTTATCTTTTTGCTGACTTTCTGATGCAAGAGCATGGATTTGATCTTAGCGATACCTGCCAACAACAAGGCCTGACACTTCCTGTCGATGCTGCAGCCTTCATTGAAAATGAACGTTTTAGCCAAGCTTGTGAAATTGCGGTGAATTCTGTGGAAGACCCTATTCTAGGGTTGAAGTTTGGTAGCACACTAACATTCACACACTTCGGTCCCTTGGGCGCAGCAATGATGAGCTGCAAAAATATTGCCGACATCCTGGATCTGATTTTGGAATTTTCTAATTCCTTTTTTCCATTTGAGATAATTGTGACCGATAATCAGGAACACGTCAGCATTACACAAAATTTCCCAGCCATTTTCAGCCCATTCATTCAGTTTCATATTCAAACCTGTTTAGCAGGAACCATTCTATTTTTCAAAGAAGCCGCAGGATTCATTCCTGAAAGAATCACAATAAATTTCCCTTACCCTGAACCAGAAGCTGATCTATTACTTATTTATGAGAAATACCTTCCGGTATCTTTACACTTCAATAAAAACATCCTAGCTATACACCTCCCAAAGTCTTATCTGGAACAACCCTTACCACGATATGATGAAGTTTCAAAACAGATATTTATTAAAGTCTGCCAAGATATTCAACAACGACTAAAACAAGAAGAGAAACTCACAGGTCATATTTCAAACTTGCTAGATGCATACGAAACATACCCCTCCATCGAACAACTGGCTCAAATTCTAAACATTTCCGCTAGAACCCTACGCAACCGTTTACAAAAAGAACAAACTAGCTTTCGTAAAATTATAGGTAAACACCGATTACAACGCGCCAAAGCTCTACTTAGCAATTCTGATTTAACGATTGAATCCATTGCGGAAAAAGTAGCATATGGTGACACACCTAGCTTTTATCGCGCCTTCAAAAAAGAAACAAACAGAACCCCACTTGAATATAGATCACAAACCAAGCCTAAGCACTAAAGCCACCTCCCAACACTATCATCTACAACTGACTTCACATACACTCAAGTCCGAACAAGGACCAAGGTACCTGTAAATAAAAATCGTATATTATCATCAGTAAAACCATTGGAGAAATAATGAAAAACAACAAAATTCTCAGCGGTGTGCTTTTAAGTTTTTTGCTTCTAGTAAATGGCTGCGTTCACCTATCTCATCAAGAGCCGCTGACAGAACTAAAATCAGCACCGAAAAACCTAATTATCAACAACGCATCAATTATCACGGGAAAGTCCGATGATGCGGTATTCGTCAAAAATGTACTTATTCAAAATGGTGTTATTAGTCAAATTACAGACCAAGCTATAAACCAAGAAAATAGTCATATTATTGATGCAACAGGCCAGTTCTTAATGCCTGGATTAATTGACTTCCACACTCATGTTACGGCGTCCGGCGCACCGCCTTGGAGAACCACCATTGGCAAACCCGAAACCAATCTATCAGCTTACCTAGCATCAGGCGTCACTAGCGTGGTAGATATGGGCGGGCCTCTTCGTGAGCTAAAAAAATGGAATACAGAACAAAACAAGGATAATTATGCCTACCCAAACTTAATATATGCAGGCAATATTTTCACTGTTCCTAATGGCCACCCTCATTACCTCATCAGCAAATCCTCACCTTGGCCGCTGTCTTGGCTAGCAAGAAAATTAGTCTTATCTACCCCAGAATCAACTGAAGACATTGACCAGATGATTCAGCAACACAAAGAAGCTGGCACTACATTTATAAAAGTAGTAATCGATGAAATCCCTATAGGATCACCCCAATTTAGCATTAAACAACTACAGCATATTATTAATAAATCAGAGTCTTTAGGACTAACCACAGTAGCGCATGTAGGGACAGAAAAAGAGCTTATAAAGGGTATCGATGCAGGGATAAAACTCTTTGTACATAGCCCTTATCGATCAGCCCTGAGCAAAGAAAGTCTAAACAAAATAAAGAATAGCAAGGTTGTTATCGTACCCACCAATGTTGTGTTTGATAACCTGGCAGATCTTTATGAACGAAATCTCCATTTTTCCACTTTCGAAAAACAAATTGCCGATCCAATATTAGTAGCTTCATACTTATCACCACCGGAGGACCTTGAAATTGATCCTGCCGTAGATATCTGGTTTAGGCAGGTGGTTAAGTATCGACAAGATAAGATTGATCATGTCTCTCGCTTTAAAGAAGCTGGCGTGACTATTATTGCGGGCAGCGATAGCCCCAACATAGCAACATTCCCCGGTTCCTCTCTACATAAAGAACTACAACTTTGGGTCAACAAGGGCGGCATGTCACCGAAAACTGTGATAGAAACAGCCACCTACACTTCAGGACAACAACTAGGCTTGTACACAAAACGAAAAGTGGGTTATGTGAGTGTTGGCTATGAAGCGGATTTATTGCTATTGGAAAAAGACCCATCCAAGGACATCACCGCCACCCAATCCATTAAACAAGTTATTCTAGGCGGCAAAATAATTACTAGAAAATTGGCCAACCCTCTTTAAACTGCAGGTCGCATAATTTCAGTTAATACCGGCCATTAGTTCATTTCAATTGATTTGATACGGACTAATGCCGGTCTAATTTGACAGTTATTGAATTTTAAAAGTCTAATCCGGTATAGCCACAAAGAAAATAAATCAGTACGAAATAGCGTACTTTCGTTGCAACTCAATAAATGGCTGTGTTTTTTTATACTCGAGCATTGCTTTAGCAAAGCGCTCAGAAAAAGCATTTAAACCACGTGACCTTGAAAAGCCAATATAATTTGCCATCTTCAACACCTGCTCCAGCATAACCACACCTTCCACACTTTCATTATCTGATGCTTTTTTATGTTGAAATTCATCACGATTCATCATGGCAATATCAATCCGCCTGAGCCGAAGTGTTCCAAATAATTGTTCTGCGGTAGCAAACGCATGTTTATTTAAAGCAGCTGTATCATAAAGCTCGCCATAACTATACCCCAGCAAATGACCGAATTCATAATGCTTCAAAGAATCCAGATCTTGGCCATTAAAGTAAAACTCCTTTTTTCTTTCTGCCGACACAACCAGGCCAAGCGCCCCCCATGACAACTCATTACCTTCAGTAAATACGATGTAACGCTCTCTATCAGGATTGATTGCAACATAGGTAATAGCATCAGCCTTCCCTGATTCGACCATAGCCAATGCTCTCTTCCATGGATAGCTCCTAAACGTTACTTTTATATCCAGACTCTTAGCAACACTCTTAGTAAGCTCAAGATGGAAACCAATATACTTGCCATCAACCTCAACTTCGTAAGGACTGTAATCACCATCTCCTCGCACGACTAAAAGCTCCTGAGAAGAAGCCATCATTGAGCATTGTAGTAAGAAGATATAAATCAATCTCATTAAACTGCCTCACTTACACTTGATACTGAAGCAAATCACATGCAACTAACATCTAGATAGCACTCGTATATATCTATGGATTATAGTAAACAATAAAGTTAAGTCATGGTGAGACCAAGCAGTTTGTTTCCGACGACGAATCTTTATGGCATCCTATACTTCTTTATAAAGTTCAGTTACTTAAGTGAACTCACTTATGTAATCAATTAAGTAATACTGAGCGGACTAACGTAAAACAATAGAAATTATATGAAGAGAGACTATGGCTTACAAATGCTTGGACTGTAGCTACAAAGGTGAAAAGTTTGCACACGGGGCTTGCCCTGGCTGCGGATCGAATAATATAAGACGACTAAAAACGGCCGCTAGCGGGCCACAACCTAAAGCACGTAAACCCTATATGCTGGCTTTAAGCATAGCGCTTTGGATTTATTGCATTCACGCCATTATCAACAATTTATCCAACCTTTAGTAGGGTGTACACTTTTTTATCACCCTAGTATTGATGCTTAATAGGGTCATCTAACAACCAACTTTTGAATCGTTCCTCTAATTCTTTGATTCCACCAGGATACTTCTTATCAAAAAATTGATTAGCATCCTTCTGTATACAGGGATCTTTAGCTGATACAGCCAAATATTCTAAGAGTGCTTTTTTACCTTGTGGTTTTTCAAGTAAAAAATACACTAATGCCCAACTGTTCGCATACAATAACTCCCGCTTACTGCCATTCCATTCCTGAAAAGTGCTAGTCAGTACATCTTTAAGCAATAACTGACCTCCAGCCATATTCAGTAAATGAAGCTTGCGTTTATCTGGGCTAATTTCTACAGCCTGACCATAGACCTGCATAGTCTCAAAATACTCAGCAAGCCCTTCGTTCAACCAGCGTGGAACATACCCAAACATTCCCGCATTCATCACATGCACTGCTTCATGAACACTGGTATCTAGCAATTGCTCATCACTACGTCTAACCGCTGCAGCTATATTGTCTTTGGAGGTATGGAAACCTGAAGACGACCCCGCTAAAGCTGGTGCATGCTGTTTTTGAAAAGCATAGTAACTAGGCTCATCATTAAATACCCAGAGATTAACCTGCACTTTCTGCAGTAAACCCTTGGGGAGCAAATAACTCAATGTGCCATAGGCTTTATTGATATGAACACTTAACTTATCTTTATAGTCAATAGGCAGTCCATTACCATCAGACTTAATCTCCAAATCAAAATAATTCATACGACCACGGAATGAAATGGTATCTACATTTTTAACCGTGTTACTGGCTCGCTTATCACCAAAATGGGTTACACCATTTTCATCAACCCACTTATAAACCTTACTACCCGCGGCTCGTTTTACTGTAAGCTTTTTAGGTGCTTTGCAGAAATACTCAGCAATATATTCCTTACTTAAACCTTTGCTCTTAGCTTCTAACTGAGCGGGAGGTAATTGCTCGACAACGGAAGGTTGTATCGGTATACCAGCCTTATTAACCTGGTATACCGGTAATTTAAATACTTTTAATTGAGGCGCATAATCATCAATAAGCGCATTGATGATTATAGGAAAATTAAAGCGCTTACTATCCAACTGATAGGCGAGCATAGCGCCTGCTGTCACCATCAAAGAAATTAGAAATAGACTCTTTAACAACTTCACGCTGTATGACCTTGTTTACTCATATTCCAATACAAAAATATGTCTATATCCAAAGCTAATGCAACTAACACCAGATTGAAGCATTAAGAATCCAACAAACTCGGCTGAACAATTTCTACTCCTGCCGCCATGACCAGTAAAGCCTGCTGTGGATCACTTTCCAACTCTTGCAAGATATTAACAACCGCCTGCAGCTCATCAATATTGTGCTTAGCACAGATATCCTTTAGAACAACCCTAAAGCTTTCCACATGCTGCTTAAACTGCTCCCGCCCCAGTACCTCTATCATTGATGTTCTAGCTTTAGACATTTTCTCTATCAATACTGTGTTTTGCTCTGGCATGTTATTTACCTACTCTACTCTTTATATGTCTATTTATATGTCTAATAACGATTCTACTGACTATTCTATCCCTAAGAACCCACCAGACTGATGAGCCCATAATTGTGCATACAAGCCTCTCAACGCTATAAGCTCCGCATGCGTACCTTGTTCTACAATTTCACCTTTATCAAACACAATCAACCGATCCATCGCTGCGATGGTAGACAACCTGTGTGCTATGGCAATAACGGTTTTCCCCTCCATTAATTGATAAAGGCTTTGTTGAATGGTTGCTTCTACTTCTGAATCCAGTGCAGATGTGGCTTCATCTAACACTAATATAGGCGCATCCTTTAACAGCACGCGCGCAATTGCAATGCGCTGACGCTGTCCACCCGATAAAGTTACCCCTCTCTCCCCAACGTGAGCATCATAGCCGGACCGGCCTTTTACATCATGCAAGCTTTGAATAAACTCATGTGCTTGCGCTTGCTCTGCAGCCTGAATCATTTGTGCTTCAGTGGCGCCTGGCCTGCCAAACAAAATATTGTCTCGTACTGACCGATGTAACAATGAGGTATCTTGCGTCACCATGGCGATATGTTCACGCAAACTCTCTTGAGCTATTTCGCTGATATTCTGTCCATCAATTTCGATCACCCCACTTTGTACATCATAAAAGCGTAATAACAAGTTCACCAATGACGACTTACCTGCACCAGAACGACCGACAATGCCAATTTTCTCACCCGAAGCTAGTTTCAAATCTAGCCCCGTAAAGACTTGCACATCTTTGTTATAGGCAAAGCCAACTTTCTTAAATTCAATCGCTCCATTCATCACAACCAAAGGGTTAGAATTAGGCTTATCAAGCACACCCTGTGACTTCGATAGAGTGTTGATGCCATCCTGAACGGTTCCTATATTTTCAAATAGACTACTGACTTCCCACATAATCCAGTGAGACATGCCGGTAATACGAATCGCTAAGCTAAAGGCAACAGCGATAGCACCTGGCGTAATCGCTTGCTCCATCCATAAATAGATACCTGTAGCACCAACCGAAAACACCAATAGCATATTGATAGACCACACACAGATATTCAGTCCGGTTGCCAACCGCATTTGGGGATGCACCGTGTCTAATAATCCTTGCATCCCCTCTTTAACATATTCTGATTCACGACGAGTATGTGAGAACAGTTTCAAGGTAATGATATTGGAGTAACTATCCACAATGCGCCCTGTCATATCAGAACGCGCATCAGCCTGTAGCATAGAAATATCTCGCAACTTCGGAATAAAAATAGATAACACGCCGATATATGCAGCTAACCAAACTAACAGCGGTATACTTAATCTAAAATCGGAACTTGCCACTAGTAACATCGTAGTGGCCAGGTAGACACTAACAAATAACATTACATCCAAAACCTTCATCACCGACTCGCGTACTGCCAAAGCAGTTTGCATTACCTTAGTCGCAATACGGCCACTGAATTCATTTTGAAAAAAACCATAACTCTGATTCAAAAGATAACGATGCGCCAACCAACGCACCGCCATTGGAAAATTACCCATCAGGGTTTGGTGCACAATCATCGAATGAAAAAGGACAGTAATAGGCAGAAAGAGCAATATGAACACCGACATGCCCAGTAATGTCGGCCACTGATCCTGCAGGAACTCATCTGGGCTCTTAGTCGTCAACCAGTCAACGATTTGACCAAGCACACCATACAAGAGCGCTTCACCCACAGCCAAGGTTGCGGTGAGACAAGCCATCAAGAGTAAATACGGTTCTATTCCCTTGGTGTAGTGACGACAAAAAGCGACTATGCCTTCGGGGGGTTGTTCTGGGTGTTCGGGTGGAAATGGGTTTATTCGTCGTTCGAAAAAACTAAACATTACAACGGCCTGTGACTACTGCGACTAATATGTGTGACTTTTTAATTTAAACTCGACAAGCTAACAGCTTTTGACAGCAATTACCTCAATTTGAAGGAATTTTACCTGCTAGTAAAACCAGTCAGCGTCAAAATTTTACGCACCACAAAAAACCATAGAAGGGACTTTTATATACTGCTTATAAAACAAGTATACTGTTCAAAAAAACAACAACACCAAGGATAGGAGATTAAAATATGAATACGCTCATTAGACTGATATTCACAGCAATCATCGCCACAACATTATCTATACCTGCACAGGCAACACTTATAGGTGGCATGGTTACGGGTGGCTCATCCGGAGGTAGCTACCAGGAACTATCAGTTCCATTCATCGCACCAGCCTCAGGCACAACAGCCGTTGGTGAGGATACTTTCCAAACTAATAACCTATATGCATTCAACGAAGATCAGAACATTGTAATTACTACACCAATTACAGTAGATATTGGAATCAATCTTACCTTTGGCACCACAGTGGCCAGCCACTATATATTCTTTGATCCTGCCGGCACCAGTTTAACAAGTATTTCTGGATACGTTGATTTCGATGCCAAGGTTTTAGGCATCCTTACATCGACTGGATTATTAGCCGCCACTGATTTCTTGGCAAATACCGGCGTTACATATTTGAACCCAGGTCTTCGCGGTCTAGAAAGTGGGGATTTTGCAGGAATCAATACAACGTATGACTATCGTGTTGACCTAAACTGGGGGGCAAGCACTCCAGGTGACTATATCCGTGTACTCACTGAGCGCTCAACCTTGGCTGACGTACCAGAACCTAGCACTATTATATTATTCACGCTTGGTATTGCCGGACTTGTGTTTACACGACGTAAAACCGCATACTCTCACTGATTATACCCTCACAAAATCAAGACACACCGAATAAAGAAAAGGCCTGATTTCTACATCAGGCCTTTTCTTTATTCACTAGATACTTATTTATTCTGACATGCTTATAGCTAACGGAAACACCTCGCTATCTAACTAGTTACTGTATGAGCAACCTACTCTTCAGCCCACGGCATCTCAGGTAACAGTTCCAGATTTGTCGTATAGCGTTTTTCATCAAAAGGGTTGCCGTTCTCAGCAACATCAACCAATTCAACAGCTAGTGCACAGCCGATGTACATGACGGCCTCCTCTCGCTCAACACCTGTCATCCTCAGTCGCATTAGGGTTTCTTTCACTTTTAGTGGATAATTATTTTCTAGCTGGTTTTCAACAATTTCCGTAAGTATCTCACCGGATACCATCCCTTCTTCATTATCGGGGGTTTGATCATTGTTTTGAATATTATCTGACATGTATAGACCTGTGTTTCTGTAGATGAAGAGAGTGGACGTGGTAACAGTACAAGTAATTATATAGGACTCAGTAAGCGGATGTCGGCGCTCCGTAAAATTGTTCTAGGGATTTTATCGTCTATAACGTATAAAGCTAACTCATTCTTAGTCCAGCTTATGATTCCATCAATATCAAAATGCTGAAACGGTTACACGACAAGATCCCCAAAGAGGCAAATAATGACATCCGGTGTAGATTTTCTAGTCAATCGCTCAGACTTCTCGACTACTCAAATAGCACCCATTACAGCGCCCAGCGCCGAAGAACTTAAAGCAGGCCAGGTCCTGCTAAAAGTCGATCGCTTTGCCTTTACAGCGAATAACATCACCTATGCTACTTTGGGGAACGCACTTAATTACTGGAATTTTTTCCCGAAGGCTGAAGGCTGGGGCAATATTCCAGTGTGGGGGTTTGCTGATGTCATTGCCAGTAATTGTGAAGATACTAACGAAGGGGAACGTTTTTACGGCTACTACCCCATGTCAACGCATCTTATAGTTGAGCCAACCAAGGTAACAGCCAACAGTTTTGTGGATGGTGCCAAGCACAGGCAAGCATTATCCGTTATTTACAACCAATACATCCGATGCGCAAATGACAGTTTATATACCGCTGACACCGAAGCGTTACAAATGCTGTTGCGGCCTCTATTTACTACTTCCTTTTTGTTGGATGACTTCTTCGATGACAATGCGTTCTTTGGCGCCAACAATCTGATATTGACTAGCGCCTCCAGTAAAACCGCAATAGGCATGGCATTTTTGTTATCACGCAGTCGTGAGAAACGAGCACAACAATATAAAGTAATAGGGCTTACCTCCAGCAACAATGCCGAATTTGTAAAAGGTTTAGGTTGTTACGATCAGGTGCTGACTTACGACGAAGTCAATGAGCTAGACTGTGAATCTACAGGCGCAATTATTGATTTCGCCGGCAATGGTGAATTACTTGGCCAAGTACACAGTCTCTTAAATGAGCAGTTAAAATACAGCTGTTTAGTCGGTGTATCCCACTGGGATCAACGCGGTGGATTACCAAAGGATCTTGCTGGCCCTGCACCGCAAATGTTTTTCGCACCAGCACAGGCGCAACAACGACTCGAAGATTGGGGCAGTACTGAATTCCAACAGCGCATGACCGAAGTTTGGCTTTCCTTCACCGCCTTTGTAAGCCGCTGGATACAAATTGAAGATATTAACGGAGCAGATTCTGTAACTCACGCCTATAAACAAGTTCTTGAAGGAAAATCCAGACCTGCGATGGCCTATACATTATCAATGAGTGAATGATACGGCCAAGCTAAAGTTACTATTTTTTTCCGACCCTATAAACATCCTTAGCATTAGGAAATGTCGATGCATTTTAATGTTTGGTTATTAGCGCTATGCCAGTCCCTGGCTTTTGCGGTTGTTCCTATGCTGATGTTTATCGGCAGTTTAATCGGTGCAGAGCTAGCGACTAATCCAGACCTCGCCACCTTGCCCATTGCAGCCATGGTTGTAGGTACCGCCGTTGGAACAGTACCAACCTCCATAATTACTAAACAATTAGGCCGAAAGTACACCTACATTCTTTTTACCTTAGTTGGCACTGCCGCATGCGGGTCTATTGGACTGGCACTGGAACTGAAAAGCTTTTTACTATTTTGCATAAGCACAGGAATTATTGGCATTTGCCTGGCCGCCATCCAACAGTTTCGCTTTGCAGCCATGGAAAGCGTCGCTATGGACAAAGGACCATCAGCGGCATCTATCGTTTTACTCGGTGGAGTTATTGCCGCAGTGATTGGGCCAGAACTTGCGGTTATGGGTAAAACCTACACCAATGTAGAATATCAAGGTTCGTTTTGGCTTGCCGGCGCCAGCTTTTTGCTAGCTTCGCTCTTTTTGCTTTTGTTGCGCTCCACAGCATCAAATACAACTGACAAAGAAAATCATACTGGACGCTCATTAGGCGCAGTATTCAAAAATAATCGAATGTTATGGCTAGCCATCGGCAGCGGCGCAGCTGGCTACGCCATCATGACCTTTGTGATGACAGCAACACCCATCAGCATGCATCACCATCACGGTCACAGCTTGGTCGATACCAAATGGGTGATTCAAAGCCATATTAGCGCCATGTTCTTACCTTCGCTGATTACGCCTTTTATTATTAGAAAAATTGGCATCAAAGCCGTAATGCTCGCCGGTTTAGCTTGTTATGGGTTTACTATTGTTATCGGCCTGGCTGACACATCGGTGATGGGCTACTGGTCACAATTAATCATGCTTGGCATCGGCTGGAACTTTTTATTTGTCGCAGGAACCAGTCTACTTCCCCTCACCTACCAAACCGGTGAGCAGTTTAAAATCCAAGGCGTCAATGACGGCATAGTCTTTACCATGCAGGCATTTGCTTCTCTCACCTCCGGTTTAATCATTAGCAATTCCGGCTGGTCCAGCGTGCTCTTATTGTGCATACCTCCGATGGTAGTGATGTTGCTATTGCTATGGATGAACACACGATCATTGGAACACGCCGCAACCAACTCATAGACTTACATTAAAATTTTGCTTTAGAGAGATTTAATTTGGAGGATCTACTTCGAATGTTTTACTTAAAATGTATAGAGGCAGCATCAATTTAATCTGCCCCTATGTTTTCTAAAACAACATTATAAAGACGCAGCAATGGCCCTGAAAGCTGCTGTAGTTTCCAACGCAGACTCAAAATTATTCTTCATAAAATCAATATTCGCGGAATTTTTTACAATCACCACATTGGCCTTTTTATTAATATAGATGTACTGATCGTAAATCCCTATTGCCATAAACTCCTCATCAGCATCTACTGGTAACCACCACTGATAACCATAACCCAGCACACCTTTAGCTGAATCTCTTTTGCCCGGTTTTAAGTGTGGAGCATCCGCTGTTACGGATGTTTTAACCCAAGACAAAGGAATTATTTGTTCGCCATTCCACTGACCATCATCCAAATATAACTTACCAAAACGTGCATAGTCTCTTGTGAGTAAATTTAATCCACCCAATACCATCGGTTCACCGGTGGTGTCAGTAACATAGACGGCATCTTCCTCTGTACCCAATTTTGACCAAAGCTTGTCATTAAAATATTCAACAATGGGGCGACCTGTCGCTTTACGTAGCACCATCCCTAGCACATGGGTATCGATACTCACATAATGTAAATAGGTACCCTGCTCTCTTTCATTGGTGAGCGATTTAGCAAAATCATCAAAAGAACCACCAAGAGCCATCAAACGTCCAAACCGATTTATATCCGAATTAAAATCCTGGTAATCTTCGTTGAAACCCACACCACTCGACATCTGTAAAACATTTTTGATGGTCACGCCATCATAACCCGTGCCTTTTAACTCAGGCACATAATCAGTGACCGGCTCGTCTAGACTTTCAATATGCCCTTCATTTACCGCAACGCCAAAGATGGCCGACAAGAAAGATTTCGCCATGGACCAGGAAATTCGTCGATCAAATTCAGTCGTACCTTGGTAATAGTTTTCATAGGCAATATCGTTACCCTTCAAAACCAACAATGCCGTAGTACTACTTCGAGTCAAAAATGATTGTAGAGACTTATTCTCACCCTTATAACGATAACTTGTCGGTAAAGAGCGAGACTCATGGCCAAAATCATGCTGTGGTCCTGTCTTACTAATCGTCACTGTAGGTGCGATCTCTCGCATATTGGAGAAGTTTGAAACAATCACACCCTTATCGAACAGTGTAATAACGTGAAATAGTTGACTAGCCTTCTGCCAATTCAGACTAATCACCAGCAGTATCAACACCAATAGGCTGGCTAGGGCAAAACCAGAAACCTTCAGTACTTTACGCATTATTCTTCTCCGTTATTGAGCATTATTGATAACCAGGCCATAATAGATCAATCGATCGATATATAAAAGATTTGAATCCATATCTAGACCTTTAACCATCCGAAGACCATAAACTCGGTATATAATGCCCGGCCTTATCAACAAGGACATAGCAAGAAAACCACTATGGGACGACCCAGCAAAGCCGAAGAAAAACGCCAAATCATTCTTGATGCCTATGAGGCGGTTATTCTGCGTGATGGTTACGCTAAAGCCTCTCAGCGTAAAGTTGCCGTAGAAGCAGGCATGAACCAACCCATGATTCACCATTACTTCTCGGGCGGTAATGATATGCTCGACGCCCTGCTACAACGGGTTGTCGACCGCTATATGGCAGCACTCGATTCCTTTGCCAGCTCCGTAGAAGAGCCCAGCTTAGAACAAGCAATAAGCTTTACCTGCTCTGAAGAGTTCCACGCAGTAAGCAAGCAGAATGAAGTATTCTTCTGCTTGATTGGCCAAGGCGGACACAATCAGCGTGTTTACAAAAAAATGTCATCAGTCTACGAACTATTCTTTGCCCAAATTGTTGAATACCTCGAAAAAGCCAAGGTCAAAAACAGCCAAAAGACAGGCTACTTAATCATGTGCTTGATCATAGGTCATGACTGGGCCAAAAAACTGGGCTTTGGCGAATTACGTAATCAAGACATGTTTGAAAACCTCATGAAGATTAGTAAAATATAACCTTATCTCTTTGTATTTAAAGGTTATCAATAACTACAGCCAGCATCAAAAAGTCGCTCGAACTCACACCTCCACCGCAATCACTCTTATAACTTTCCCCCTCCAACACCAAAACTAAGCCTTATCTCTCCATAATCATTTATTACCAAGGAAATCACACACCAAATCTTTACAGTGTATAGTTTATTATGCAAAATAAGCCTAACGAGTGATCAGGCACCCATTCAAGCAGTAGATAATCTTTTGCCATTTCACTCCATCAAATGTGATAGATGTGAACAATCAACAAAATTTCAATAATCACGATATTTAAAAGAAATTAGGAGCTAGCGATGGAACATTTTGATGCCGTTGTCATCGGTGCAGGTAATGCCGGTTTAACGGCGGCTACTGCATTACAGCGTGGCGGAAGCAAAACACTCCTCCTGGAACGTCATAATATTCCTGGGGGTTGCGCTACCTCTTTTGTCCGTGGCGAATTCGAGTTTGAAGTAGCCCTGCATCAATTAAGCGGCCTAGGCACTGAAGACAGCCCTTTCATTATGCGTAAAGTATTTAATGATTTAGGCGTGATGGACAAGGTTGAATTCGTTCAAGAAGGCGAGCTTTATCGCATGTTCGTTCCTGGTGAAATCGACACCACCTTACCCGCTTGCTGGGCTGGCCTAAAAAGTAAGCTACAGGAAGATTACCCAAAGGAAAGTGACAAGCTGGAAGCTTTCCTCAAGCTCTGTTCTGACGTCACCGTAGAAAGTTTTATGCTATTACCACAGGTACGCAAAACAAACGATGAAAACCAGTTCAAGGCCAACTGCCCTAATTTCATTGACTACGGTTTAAGATCAGCAAAAGATGTTTTAGATGAATTTTTCGATGATGAAAAGCTAAAAACGGTTCTTGCTGCTTACTGGTGCTATATCGGTGTACCGCCAAGCCAGATGCCGTTCCAGGATCTAGCTGTTTTACTTTACGCTTATGCGGAATTCAAACCCTGGAATATCAAAGGCGGTTCACAGGCGCTATCCAGCGCGTTACTTGAATCATTTTTAGAAGCGGGCGGTGAAGTACGCTTTAATTGCGGCGCTGAAAAAATCCTGACTAACGATAACCAGGTTCGCGGAGTTCGTACTGAAACTGGCGAAGAGATATCGTGCTCAGCGGTAGTATCCAACGCAAGCTCAGTAATGACCTACAACGAATTACTAGATCACGATGTTCCCCCCATTGAAATAAGCAAAGATTTTAAATCTCGTCGTATGGGTACCTCTGCCTTTGTTATTTATATGGGTCTTGATTGCACACCGGAAGAGCTGGGTGTCACATCTGCTTCTAATTTCGTGGGTAACACCATGGACGAAGAATTAATTCACGATTGCATGAACACCATGGATGACCCTGTCGCAGGCATGCTCA
>Ga0105352_1000415_pt1 | contig 25582 bp, 22 predicted proteins | sample EN8Hudsemesocosm_FD_83507 | JGI IMG/M metagenome (GOLD analysis project Ga0105352, IMG submission 83507) | Methane-oxidizing microbial communities from mesocosms in the Hudson Canyon - EN8B Hudson Canyon | ecosystem: Environmental > Aquatic > Marine > Cold seeps | place: Hudson Canyon...
AAATACAGTTTTATTGGTACAATCAGTTTTGTCAGCCATCTGTCTGCCCCTTTTCTTGTGAGTGTTAGCAACTCCAATTGTGGTACAGATGGCTGACTTATTCTCCGTATTCGTAATGTACTATGACCCACTTTTCAAATTTCATCGATGGAAAGCCACTCTGCGTATTCTAGAGATCGACGAGATAAAGTCGGCACCCTACACGCCTGAGTCCCATCCATTTATCGAACGGTTTTTTCGCAGCGTCCGAAACGAGTTTTTAGACCATACGTTTTTCTGGAACTCACAAGATCTCCAAACAAAACTTAATCAGTACAAAAGTTATTACAACAATACGCGCGGCCACTGGAGTCTCGATCACCTCACGCCAAATCAACAAGCCGAGTGCGATAGCACACCGGCGAAAGTAGAATCTATGCGCTCTTTGCGCTGGCAATCACATTGCTCTGGGCAATTTCACACACCAATCGCTGCTTAGACTACGGTTTCGCAACATACAGGAAGCCGATTTAATAAATACCGCGGAATTAGTTCACTTCAGCTATTGCTAACTTACCGCCAAGCCTGATGAGATTGATGCCGGCACGACGGGGCGTCCATCTCGTCAAGCTACTTATCATTTTTTCGGGAAATATCCGGTGAGCATTGATAGAAATTTTTAAAAGCTCGATGGAAATTATTGCTTTGAGCATAACCCAGCTGGTAAGAAATTTCCTGGATGGATAGTTGAGTATTGGCCAGGTAATCCGCAGCCAACTCCATACGCACTTCAAGTGCCAACTGCCGAAAACTGGTCTCTGCATCGTGCAAATAGCGCCTAAGCGTACGCCCGGACAGCGACAGCAGGGTTGCAGTTTTACCTAGGTTGTACTTGCACTCGCTGGGGTACTCTAAAAGCGTTCTCTTAACTTTCGAGACAATATCCTGACTATAAATTTGGTCTTTGAGAAGGCGACGCGCCTGATTGCTATAAAGATACTGTGCCTCGCTCCTGTTACCCTGAATGGCGATATAGAGCCATTGCTTAGGAATGGCCAAAACAGTTTTCTTCTGATCAAACTCTACCTGGCACCCCAAGAGCTGTTGATATTCCCAGTGATAGGTGGGCGAAGAATAGTTAAGTGAAGCATAGCTTGCACAAGCGGCAACGCCATCTGGCATCAACACCTGTATGTGGCGCCAGATCGAGACAAGCCACAGTTCCTGCAATACCCGGGAAAAGTTTCGATCGCTGTGGGTCACCTGGCACTCAATAAAAGCGAGTTCGTCGCGACTGAAAAAATTAATCGAAAGATACTGCAGTAGTTGCTCTCCTATTTGCACCGCGAGCTTTAGAGCGTGCTTTAGGTTTGGGCTCGACAACATAGCGTAACCCATGAGGCCTGAATCACTAATAGTGGTCCGGCGCGCTACCCGCAATGCAATGTTAGGTACCTCATTGACTTGTAACTGGCTGAGGAGCCGCAGATAGTGAGCTAGCTGGTAATTTGATTCGGGAAGCCACCATGACTTGTCCAAACCACAGTAATAACCCAGTGTCACGGGATCCACATAGTCACACTCTTCTTCCAGGACCTGTTTTAAGCGCTGAAAGGGTCCTTGCTTGCCTGCACTTCTTTGTTCCCTAAATGTCGTATCGGTACGCAAACTTTTGAATGTTGTCATTGAAGCTTTCGGCCAGAGCTATGCGAGCAAAGTGGACGTAAATGATAGCAAATGAAGGCCGTAAATGCTAGCCATTTGGCCTTAAATGCTACACCTCGTAAAGCTTTTCGAAGGTACTCTAACTTCCTTGATTAATAAATAAGAGCGGAAATTTATATATGTCTCAAACTTGTATTATTGTAGGGGCCAGTCATGCAGCAGCCCAATTGGCTCCCTCTTTGCGACAGGAAGGCTGGACAGGAAAAATTTTATTAATTGGCGACGAGCCCTATTTGCCCTACCACCGCCCCCCGCTATCCAAGGGCTTTTTATCAGGTGCTAAACAGGTGAACGACCTGTTGATTCGCAAGCAAGCCATTTACGATAAAGATAATATAGAACTCAAACTGGGCTGCCGAGTAGACAGCATTGATCGCGCCCACAAAACGATAACCTTGAACAACGGAGAAGTAATTGCCTACGACAAGCTAGCGTTATGTACAGGTTCGCGAGTGCGCACCGTGTCACTGCCGGGTATCGACCTGCAGGGCATTCACTATCTTCGAAACATACAACATATAGAATCCATCAAATCTCATGTGAAAGAGAGCAATCAAGCAGTGATTGTCGGTGGCGGTTATATTGGTCTGGAGACTGCGGCAGTTCTTAAAAAGCAGGGGATGCAAGTTACCGTGCTAGAAATGGCCCCTAGAGTTCTAGCTCGCGTTACAGCGCCAGAGTTATCTGAATTCTATTCCCGCGTTCATCAAGACGAAGGCGTTACGATCAAGACAGGCGTTGCAGTTTCAGCCTTTGAAGGTAGTGACAAAGTGGAGCGAGTGGTCTGTGCCGACGGCAGTAGTTATGACGCAGATTTAGTAGTAGTCGGCGTAGGTATTATCCCCAATGTAGAGCTGGCCGAAGCCTCCGGTCTAGAGGTGGCTAATGGCATAGTAGTGGATGAATATGCCCGTACAAATGACCCCGATATTGTCGCTGCCGGAGATGTGACTAATCACCCCAATAGTATTTATGACATTCGCTTGCGCCTAGAATCGGTACCCAATGCTTCGAGCCAGGCCAAAACCGCGGCTGCCAGTATATGCGGAAAACAAAAAGTATACTCTACTCTGCCGTGGTTTTGGTCTGATCAGTACAACCTGAAACTGCAGATTGCTGGTTTGAATCAAGGCTATGATCAAGTAGTAATTCGAGGGGATAAAGAGAAAGGTCGAAGCTTTGCGGCATTCTACTTAAAGGAAGGGAAATTAATCAGTTCAGATTGCGTTAATCGCCCCCAAGAATTTATGGTTAGTAAACGCTTGATCACAGAAGGCAAACCGGTGTCACCCGATCAGCTGGCCGATGAGGGCCTAACAATGAGTGAATTACTATGAAACAGAATGAAGCGATACACAGTGGCTATGCTTTGTTACAAGACTTTTAACTTGAGGGGGGCACCCTCGCCCCCCCTAAGGTTGTCCTCTTCCTACAATATTAGCTAGTCTCGTCGAATACCTGACTGAACATCCTTAAATGGAATTTTTCGGTCTACTTCAATTTCTCGAGGCAAGCCCAGAATCCTCTCGGAGATTATGTTTCTTTGAATTTGATCCGTACCACCACCTATTGAATTAACATAAGCACCCGCAGCGTAATAATGCGATTCCTTAGCGTCAGGATATTCTGGTCCGTCAAGCAATCCCGATGCACCTTGTATGTTCGCCCTTAGCGAGCCTTCGCTGTGTTGCACGCGGGACATTGATAACTTCGCGATCGAATAGAGTGCAGCCTTGCTTTTCGTGTTAGCTTCAGTTTTCGCTCGGAGTATATTAAGCCTGTGCATTTGACGATAGGCGATAGTTTCCGCTAACTCTTGGCGCAGTACCGGGTTGACTAAACGGCCAGCCTTCCTTGCCAGATCAATCAATTCTTGTGCACTGTCTTTGCCACGCGACTTCTTCTTTTCCGTTAAACCTTGACTCATGACTAGACGTTCATGCTCAAGCGCATTGGATAGAACCTTCCAACCTTCATTCAACTCTCCAACGACGTACTTCGCAGGCAAGCGCGCGTCACTGATAAAAACTTCATTAAAGGTTGAGTCCCCGTTGATCTGATGTATAGGCCGAATATCAATGCCTTCTTGTTTCATCGGCAGAATAAAAAAACTTATGCCTTTGTGTTTGGGTACATCCCAATTCGTCCTAGCCAACAACATACCATAACTGGCAATCGTCGCCGCTGAGGTCCAGATTTTCTGACCATTAACGACATATTCATCACCATCAAGTTCAGCCTTTGTTCGCAGGCCGGCTAGATCTGACCCGGCACCGGGCTCTGAGTAAAGCAGACAACAAGCCCCTCCGGTTAACATTTTATACAGAAGTTCTTTCTTCAGTTCTTCTGACCCCGAATGATAGACTGTAATAGCACCCAGGTGCTTGGAATCTTGAGCCGCACCTGGTGCACCGACCCTAGCAAATTCTTGTTCAATAACTTTTGCTGAGTCAGGGTCAAGTTGGCGGCCATACCACTGAGTCGACCATGTTGGCACGGCATACCGCGCTTCCACGACTTTCCTAAACCACTTAGGCTTGTCTTTTCGGTATTCAGGGTTCCAGTTTTTTTCCAGCCACGATTTCACCTCAACCCGTAATACTGAGTTCATTGTGCACTCTCCAAGGCAACTAAATATTGCTCTCTATAAAAATCAGATGATCCAAATAGCCGCAAATTTGTCCGCGCACGGCGCCAATAGAGATGGGCCGCGTACTCCATTGTAAAAGCAATGCCTCCACTCATTTGTATAGACTGTGCCGCCACCTTGAAGAAGGAATCTGCGCTAGAAAAAGCCGCAAGCGGAACGGCGGACGCCGCCGCGGACTTGTCTGCCAGGAGGGTTTCGGCAGCATTACGAGCGACAGAGGTGGCGCTTTCAACCTCGATCAGAAGATCTGCAGCCATGTGTTTCAGCGCCTGAAACCCACCTACTGCGCGACCGAACTGGTAACGATTAGCGATATAGTCGACGGTTATCTCAAATATTTTACGCGCCGCGCCCGCACTTTCTCCAGCGAGAGCTACGCGAGCAATATCCATTGCCTTTCTGAATTCAGCCGACCCCACGCCCACCACCTGCTTAGCTTTAACTCGGTCAAGTTCAATACGACCAAGGCGAAGCGTTGGATCGTTGACTGGAAGCGCGGCAATTTTTACACCAACCGCTTTTGGATCAACTTCAAATAGTCCAACTTCACCATCTACCAAAGCGACAACCAATAATATGTTGGCGTTTAGCGCGTGAAGAACAAAAGAACAAACACCACTTAGTAGAAATTCATTTCCCACAAATTCTACGTCAACCTGAATATCTGCCTCAGTCCACAATCCAGCATCGCCTGTAATAGCCACTGTGGCGATACTGGTTCCGCTGGCAATTTTGGGAAGTAGCCTTTCTTTTATTTCTTGATCACATGACTGGCCGATAAATGACGCTGCGATAACACCACTTGCAAGAAAGGGAGAGCAAAGAAGGGAAGCACCCGCCTCCTCCATTAATAGCTCGAGCTCTACTGGGCCCGCACCAATGCCACCAAACTCGGGATCTACTAATAAAGCCGGTATCCCAATTTCACCCATTTGTTTCCACAAATATAGGTCAAAGCCTTTGTCTGTCTCCATCGCTTGCCTGAGTTGAGACTCGTCATGTAGATCCGCTAAAAGACGTTGGAAGGTTTCAAGTATTGCCGAGCGTTCCTCGGCGGAGATCATTGGCATTTATAACTCCTAAATTAAAGCAAGCCCCTCTTAGGACTCTGTTTGTCTTTTCAAGGTCTCAAGCGAGCCTCTCGTAAGGCCTGGCGTCTTACCTTTCCAGCATCATTCCTTAAAGGTTCATCTGCAAATTCAAACGTTTTGGGAGTTTTATACCCAATTAGTTGCTCGCTCAGAAAGGGTCTTAATTTGTTAACATCAACGGATCCAGGAGCGCAATCGACGATAGCATGAGCGAATAGCTCGCCATTTTCGTCCGGCAAGCCAACAACGGCACAAGAACGCACATTAGGAAACTTTTCGATTGCTCCCTCGATTTCCGCCGGGTAAATATTCCGTCCATTAACAAGAATCATGTCCGAACGACGATCGCCGAGATACAAATAACCGTCTTCGTCAACATACCCCATATCTCCAACTGTTTCCCATCCGTCAGATCTTCTCTCTGGGTTTGCGCCCCGGTATTCATACGTTGTACCGGCTCCGGCATTAGGAAGAAAATATACTTCGCCCATATCACCGGTTGGGCATTCGTTACCTTTTTCGTCAAATATTTTCAATTCGCAAAATGATACTGGGCGACCGACTGAGCCGGGATGCTCCAACCACTCTTTCCCAGTAATAAATGTACCTCCGATTCGCTCACTGGGTCCAAATGCCTCGTTCATCACATCGGGGCCAAGCCAGTCAATCCATGCATGCATTAACCAAGCAGGAAGAGGCGCAGCGCCACTTATGACTGTCTCCAGACAGGAAATATCATACTTCAGACGAGTTTCCTCAGGCAGTCGCCAAACCCTGAGCATCATCGTTGGCACTACAAAAAGATGGTCGGCACGATGCTTTTCAATAAGCGCGAGAAATTCCTCCGCACTAAATCGTCGCATAATGACTACAGTGACACCTCGCAATATCCCCTGCCAAGTTTCAGAAAATGGAATTGCATGATAGAGCGGGCCAGGAACAACTGTTGCTCTTTTTGTAGCAAAAAAAGAAAGAACTCCATTAGGGTTGTAAACCGCTTTGCCAGCCGGCAAAATCAGTTTTGGTGTACCCGTACTACCTCCGGATGCCAGTGCCCGTTCACCCGCAGGACTGGCAGGCAGCTCTAACCTGCCATCTGACACATCCGAACTAGGAGTGAAATTACTTGGTAAAGTCGGATACCCAAGTTCACTGTCCCCATCCCACAATACAAGCTTAGGCATTCCATTCTCGACCAATGAACGCAGTTCCGGAGCGGGCATACTTGAGGATACAGGATTGGGACGTGCGCCGACCTTCCAGCACGCAAGGGTAGCAACCAAAAGTTCTATACTATTGGGAATTGCTAAGGTAATTATATCGTCTAGCCCCGCGCCATAAGACAAATATACCCGCGCCATCTGGTTAGACCGGCTTTCTAGATCACCGATGGTGATATGATTTTGCCCTACATGCGCCGCGATCCGATTCGGGTTCTCCTTCGCATGTTCTGCAATTATCTCTATGTATTGTTTTTCGCTCATTCCATATCCCTCGCTTAGTATTTGTTATCGCTCTTAATGGACCGGATTTATGTCAATTGATAGCATCGATTGCTTCCGCGGGCGGCAGAGAATATTCATTCAAATGTTAGGAGTTTTTCAGGTCGGTTCGTGAAGTCACGCACAACATTCGGGCTCCCTTTTGCAATCGGCGCCATCTCAGTGGAAAATGTATAGCAAGCCCCGATTCTTGCCGGCGACTGCATTGGGCTTCGCTCCATGGCATCCATATCAAATCGCCGAGAAAAAGAAACTAAGAAACCTCTTTGCAATACCGTAGCGGCAAGGAGTTCTCGCCCAGAAAATGTTTTAAATACCCATTCAAAGAATCCACGCATGAGAGGAAAACCTTTAAATCTACCGGGCGCACAAATACGGTTTCCACTGACCTCCCATTCATGAACTAGAACACCACCCTCATAGACAAACAGCTTCTGAGTCTCATTAATCTGATCAGGCACTAATACATCGTATTGCGTAAACAATTTTCCAGACAGTACATGATGCGCGGTGAGCCTAAGCAAATCATGTAAATGAGTGCAACTGAGACTTTCCTGGCTATGCTTATGCAGCCGATTCGCAATTTCATCCACATCAACACCCACTATCAACTGCAGAGATGAAATCGCACTTGGACATATATCGTAGGGAGCCCGAAGCACCTCTGCATTTACTTCTACAAGATGACCATCTTCAAAACGAACGAAAAGACGGAAACCATGCAAGCCATCTTCAAGAGACGCAAGTAACCCTCCGGGCTCTCCGTACTCTTCGATTCGTATACGACGACGAAAAACACCTACCCCGTAGTTCGGATTTGACAGTTTCATAATATCGCTAAAACCAAAGATCGTTCATTTTTACTCTAGTAACCACCTGATGAAGCAATCATATCTGTCAAAAAATCATAATCACCATATTGCTCCTGTGCAACGCGGATTCTCTTAAAATACAAACCGACATCGTATTCGTCAGTCATACCAACTCCTCCATGAAGCTGAATACTCTCGTTGGCTATGCTTAAAGCAACTTCACCACATTTCGCCTTAGCTATAGAACTCGTATTACCAGCTGATTCACTATTTATATCAAGGTCTAGAAGCGCACGATATGCAATTGAGCTTGCCATTGTCAGATCAACATACATTTGAGCCGCACGATGCTGTAAGGCTTGAAATGTGCCAATGATGCGTCCAAATTGCTCTCTAACTTTCAAATACTCAACCGACAAATCAAAAGATTGTGTAGCCGCCCCTACCATTTCTGCCGCTAACACAGCCCGACCTAGGCTTAGCAAGGCTTCAAGTATGGGCGCTCCCATATCGAGCTTCCCAATTATTGTTCCAGAAGAAACGCGTACGTTTTCAAATTTAACGTGAGCGGTGTCGCGCGCATCCAATGTTCGCATCGGACGCCTACTAAGCCCGCCAGCCTTTGCATCGACAAGAAACAAGGTGACGCCTTGGGCGTCGGTCTCATTACCACTAGTGCGTACTGAGACGATAAACTGATCGGCGAACTGACCATCAGCGACAAATGTTTTGCTACCATTCAGTACGAAGTGGCTACCATCACGTTCCGCGGCGCACGAGATACTGAGTGGGTTGTGCTTCACTGCCTCGTCTGTTGCAAGTGCAAGCTTTACAGAACCTTCAACAATTTTTGGCAGCCATTCAACGCGCATGGATTCGCTGCCCCAGCGTCCTATAGCGGTAGCACCTATTACTGCTGTTGAAATAAACGGTGATATCGTAAGTGATTTCCCCATCTCTTCGGCGACTATTCCAGCGCCCACAAAACCAAAATCACTGCCCCCAAACTTTTCTTCGACCAGCAATCCGCACCAGCCCATACCCGCCATGTCGCGCCATATTTCATCTGAAAATACCGACCCAGATTTTCTCATTTTTCTAAACATTGGGACGCCAGCGTGATCCTGAAGCCACCCGTTTGCAGCTTCTTTCAGCATCATTTGTTCTTCGTTCAATTGTAATGTCATTTATTTACCTGGCAACTTAAGCACACGTTTTGAGAGAATGTTTAATTGAATTTCGCTGGTACCACCAAATATGGTATACGCACGCGAATAGAGCCATTTTTGAGAAAGCTCTCCTTCAGCGTCTGATTGTAATTCCAATGCACTAGAGCCCCCTAAATCCATACGAATCTCAAACTCTCTCTGTATAAGCTGTGATCCGTAATATTTCATCACGGAAGACATAGCTCCATCGTCTCCTTTAGCGCCACGGAGGAAACCTGAGGCGGCCTCGAAAGTCGCCTCATTAATTCGTGATTTGACGAGCTTGGATCGGAAAACGCCATTTTTCAGGCGCCCATTATTGTCTATACCGTAAACTTGTACCGCTTGGCCGACTAGATCTACGTCTTTATCACGCAGGCCAGCGAGACCACCCCTCTCAAATTTCAGAAGGTATGTGGCAACTTCCCAACCCCGTCCCTCATCCCCAACCATGGAGGGGCAATTCTCACCGTACTCTTTCGGTACTTTGACATCCTCAAAGAAGACCTCACAAAATGGCGACTTTCCTGAGATAAGCTCTATAGGCCGAGGAGTTATACCAACACAATCAACCGGGAGTAATAAAAAGTTTATACCTTGATGTTTGGGAACCGAATTATCCCCACGAACTAAGACAAAAATCCAATCTGCCTTGTCTGCAGAAGAAGTCCAGGTTTTTTGGCCATTGATAAGCCACGCGTCACCTATATCTTCACATTTGGCATTTAGTGAAGCCAAGTCTGAACCAGCATTGGGTTCTGAATAGCCTTGACACCAGCGGACTTTTCCGCTAGCTATTTCCGGCAAATGCATGAGCTTCTGCTCGTGCGTTCCATATTTTAATAAGACAGGCCCAAGCATAACGATGCCCATATTATACAAAGGCAAACGAGCATCTAAGGAAGACATCTCCTCTTCAATTACTTTTCCTTCGGCCGATGAGAGGCCCGCGCCGCCATACTCTTTTGGCCATGTAGGAACAGTCCACCCCTTTTCCCGGCAACACTCCAACCAATGTTTCTGTGCAGAGGATGTAAATACCCATTTATCGCCACCCCAACAGATACTCTCTATTCCAGTTTCTCCGTCACGCAGCGTGGCTGGACAATTTTCAATTATCCAATCACGCGCCTCCCTCCTAAACTTTTCTAGTTCGCTCATCTTCAATCCACTGAACAATCAACATTGAATAATCGTTGCTTTATTTCAAAGGTTTTCACTTCACCCATGAAACGCTATACGAGCACATGCAACCTAAGTAATAGTAACGCCTTCATAATCTCTGTTCTTAATATCCGTGAGGCGACGAACATATTTTGGGTTTCCACCTACGTATATGTAAGGTCTAGGCTTCAGTGTATCGTGGCCTTTAACATTTGCGTTAAAGCCATGAAACCAGCTCTTTGCATTACGCAGAAGCCGTTGATTGATGGAAGCTTGCGACTCTTCACACCAGGCTTCTTCCGCTGCAGCTTCTGCATCAAAGCGTATCTTCCCATTCTTTCGCATATGCAATACAAAATCCGTCGACCAACTGGAAACTGCCTCAATAGCACGAGGAAAATTAGTTGAATAACTTCCCGTTTGCGGCCCTAACAAAGTGATCATATTTGGAAACCCTGAGACAAACATGCCCATGTAAGTCATAGGTCCATCTGACCATTTGTCTATCAGTTTCTGACCACCCACTCCTCGAAAGTCAATTTGATCGAACGCGCCAGACATCGCATCAAAGCCTGTTGCGTAAACAATCACATCAAATTCATATTCCGCTGTCTCAGTCTTGATTCCGGATTCTGTAATACGTTCAATGGGTTCGTCCAGCAAACTAACTAGGTTCACATTATCTCGATTGAATATTTCATAATATTTCGTTTCCAACGGTACCCGTTGAATTCCAAACCCATGATCCTTAGGTATCAATAACTCAGCAACCGCTGGGTCGTCCACCCGTTGACGGATTTTGCCAGCAATGAATTCAGAGAATTCTGCATTGGCATCTTCTTCAATAAATATTTCTTTGAAGTTAGACAACCAAATTCCGAAACCGGGTTCATCGTATAGCTTTTCCCATAACGCTAAACGCTCTTCTCGGGTGACAGTATGGAACCCGCGAGGGTCTGCATCGTGCAGAAATCCACCGTGGGTAGAGTTGCAGGTTTCGAAAATTTCGGCGTAACGATCTCTAATATCTGACATTTCTTCGGGAGATATTTTTCCGTTTTTCAGCGGCGCGCACCAATTTGGTCGACGCTGAAGTACGGTTAGATGGCCTACCTTATCGGCTATCTCCGAAACCACCTGGACGCCAGTCGAGCCGCTGCCGATAACCGCCACCCGCTTGCCCTCCAGGTTAATCCCACGATGCGGCCAGTGGAATGTATGGAAAGACTCCCCCTTAAATGAATCAAGGCCGTCAAAGCGGGGAAGTGTAGGCGTAGAGAGGGCACCAATTGACGTAATCAGATATCGACATTCTATGGAGCGCCCATCTTCCAGACGGATTTTCCATAGATTTTCTGTCTCTTGAAAATGAGCAGACTTTACAGAGACGTTGAATTCGATGTTGTCACGCAGATCAAATTTATCTGCGACAAATTGAGTGTAGCGCAAGGTCTCATTTTGTGCGGCAAATCGTTCACTCCAATCCCACTCTTCCAAAACTTCCTGAGAAAATGAATATGCGTAGGTGAAACTTTCGGAATCAAACCGGCAGCCGGGGTACCGGTTGTTATACCATGTTCCACCAACCTCAGAGTTTCTTTCGAGTGCGAGAACATCGACCCCCTCCCGCTTTAAATAATGAAGTTGACACATCCCTGTCATACCAACACCAACGATGACTACTTCATGGTAGTCACTCGCTACACCATTGTTTTGTACAAAACTATTAGCCATCTGCCAAGCTCCTTTACGTCTCGAGTTTTTTATGATTCAGAATTTTCCGTAGCAATTTTCCATATGAAATCGAGCTAACGAATAACCAGATCTAATTGAGGATTGACTCAACCAACCCGGCCCCGCCCATCCCTCCGCCAATACACATACTAATCAAGCCGTACTTCTTTCTACGACGGCGAAGTTCGCGCAAAACATGACCGGTCAACCTTGAGCCAGTCATACCGAACGGGTGACCTATAGAAATAGAGCCGCCATTTACATTGTAGATCTCAGGATCAATTTCCAAACGGTCGCGACTATAGAGGCACTGAGACGCAAAAGCTTCATTCAACTCTACGAGATCAATATTGTTCATCGTCAAGCCAGCGTGCTTCAATAACTTCGGCACGGCGAAAACGGGGCCAATACCCATTTCATCTGGCTCACACCCCTCAACGACAAATCCGCGGAAATAGCCCAGCGGCATAATCCCCATAGACATGGCTACCCTTTCAGACATAAGTAGGGTCATTGACGCACCATCTGCCAATTGAGAAGAATTTCCAGCAGTGACCGTGCCATTACTTTCAAAGGCTGGTTTCAACTGCGACAAGCCTTCGATAGTGGTGTTCGGTCGATTGGCCTCGTCTTGATAGATCGTAGTCTCAACAATTTCCGTTTCACCCGTTTCTTTGTCGACTAACCGTTTATGAGGCACCGTCATAGGAATGATTTCGTCATCAAAAACACCTTGCTTCTGGGCCTCCGTAGTACGCTTCTGGCTCATCAGTGAAAACTCATCTTGACTCTCTCGACTGATGTTGTAACGACGAGCCACCACCTCAGCTGTATTCCCCATCGCCATAAATATGTCTGGACAGGCATCGAGAAGGTCCTGATTTTTTGGCACAGGTTCAACGGGGTTTCGACCAAGGGCACTCACGGACTCAACTCCACCAGCAACGATAATATCCGCATAGCCAGATGCGATCTGGGTAGCTGCTACCGCTATCGCATTCAAACCAGAAGAACATGCGCGGCTGACAGTTAGTCCACCAACGGTAATGGGAAGATCACTTAATAAGCCACTGAGACGGGCTAGATTATTCTCCTGCTCGCCCGACTGTCTTGCTGCACCTAAGACGATGTCGTCCACTCTAGAAGCATCCAAAAGCGGATTGCGCTTTAGCAAAGAATTTATACAGTGAGCGACCATGTTTTCAGGTCGTGTTAGATTGAATGAGCCTCGGTGCGCTTTACCAAGACCAGTTCTCACACTATCTACTATTACTACATTATCCATATCAGTTGTCTCGCTCTAACAAACACTTAATAGTTCACTTACATTTGATGCGCAGGAATAACAATTCGCAGGCCGTCATGTTTATCAGACACTATAATCTGGCAAGAAAGCCTTGAGCTCTCTTCACGCTCTGCGTTCATGCTAAGCATTGACTCTTCAAAACCAGAAGTCGAGCCCACTTTGTCCAGCCATTTTCTATCGACCATTACATGGCAGGTACCACAACTGCATTCGCCACCACAGTCGCCATCAATACCCGGGACCCCATTATCGAGCGCTGCATTCATTAGAGTTGTTCCAGATTTAGCATCTACTGCATGTTCATTGCCGTCATGACTAACGAATATTAATTTTGGCATTATTTTTTCCTCAAACTAAGTATGTATATCTTCTATTTGTGAACGATAACCGGCAAGCTTTGAATTCCTCGGATAAAACTAGACTTTGACCGAACGGCGGGACCAACCACTTCAATATCAGAAAAACGTTTCAATATCTCTTCCCACAATATTCGCAATTGCATTTCAGCTAGGCGATTGCCTAGACAGCGGTGAATCCCATAACCAAATGCTACGTGCTGTCTGGCATTACTTCTCTCAATATCCAGCTTATGCGCGTTATCAAAAATTTCTTCATCACGATTACCAGACAAATACCACATTACAACGGCGTCTCCCTTCGAAATATTCTTCCCGCCCAATTGAACATCTTGTGTTGCCACACGCATCATATGTGCCAATGGAGTCTGCCAACGAACTATTTCCGGCACCAAACCTTTCACCAGAGAATGATCATTTTTTAATTTTTCAAACTGATCTTGATAAGTATTCAACGCCAGAACACTGCCAGAAATTGAGTTCCGAGTGGTGTCATTCCCTCCAATTATTAGCAACATCACGTTTGCCAAAAAAGCAACACCTTGGAGATCCTTGGTTGCCTCCCCGTGAGCAAGCATTGACACAAGGTCATGACTTGGCGCCTCCTGCGCCCTTTGATTTCGAAGATTCAGAAAATACTCAAAGCACTCCTGGGTTTCAGCTTTACGCTGTTCATCAGAAAGCACTTGCCCGCCATCAATACCCAAAGAGAATGCATCGCCCCAGCGAACAATTTTGTGCCTGTTTTCTTGCGGAAAGTTCATAAGGCTCGCCAACATCATGCTAGTCAATTCAATGGACACTCTCTCAACCCAATCAAACTCTACACCTATAGGTAACCCATCTAGGATGTCGCCAGCCCGCTGTCGAATAATTGGTTCTAGATTGGCAAGATTAGTAGGTGATACTATTGGCGCGACAACCTTTCGTTGATCATCATGCTTTGGCGCGTCAGTATTAAGAAATGATGGAATTTCAAAAGCGTCTGTTGCCGACAGAACAATACTAGGCTCACTCGAAAACAGCTCATTATGAGTATCAACAAATTTGATATCCGAAAATTTTGTGATCGACCAGTAAGGCTTACCAACCTTGGTGTTTTCGTGGTAGTGCACCGGGTCTTCTTGGCGTAGACGCTCGAAATAGGCGAAAACCGTATTGTCCTGAAAGATATTCCAGTCGCTAACATCTATCTCATCCAGCGGCATAGATGCTACAAGTGCGCGCGCTTCGTCGAGTTTTTCACTCTCATCCAAAAAGTTTTTCATAAATTTATCCTAATGAGTGTTTTTAATATGTCGTCAGTAGAGCACTCAGGATCAAATACATTAATCCCATTTATCCTAGTTACAAGGCCTGAACGGCCAACAAACTCGGTGCTTTCCATTTCTTCAAACAGGTCCATACTCTCTGGCGTATTCGCTAGAAATCGTGATCCTTTATTCCCGTTTAGGTCGACAAGCCTTCCAATTACTATTCCAAGCTTCGGCCCACCATGCTTTCCATGTACAACAGAATAGGCTTCGACCACCCCAAGACCACACGGATTTTCATCTAATTCTGGCGCGTTCAAACTATCTATTTTCGATTGGCAAGCGTTAATCACTGCCCTGTCATACGATGGTGTCCTTTTCGGTGCTGCCGTTGAATAGATACCCATCGCATGCTCTGCCAGCAATCCTCCATTTGCAGTTATCAGCCCTATAGATTCAGGCTCAGCCCGTAAAAGCTTGGCCATAGTCGCCAATGCGGTCAGCACGTAGCTTCCTCCTGGGCCACCGTTAAATGACAGCCCTCCGGTAACAGTTAGTGGTCTAGAATCAGTTTTTTGTATGCCAAGGGCATCTCGCGCGATTTCCACCGCGCATGGAAAACATGAATAGAGATCAATATAATCGACGTCAGAAATTTGGATGTTCGCCGTCGACAGTGCAGATTCACCCATCGCAGAAATTGCGGGCGAGCTGTGATAGTTAACGCGTTGCGAGGTAAAACCATGTTCGTCTGCTTCGGCGGCAGCATGCATATAAATCCATTTGGATGGATCGATTCCCATGCTTTTGGCCTCCCCTTGCGACATAATTAAAACTGCTCCACCTTGATCAACCTGATTCATGGCATTCATTGTTTTTGTGTAGGGGTAGGTAATTAAACGGTTTCCACTATCAGTTGATATGACATCGGCGGGACTTTTTTCGTTTCGAAACCAAGCATATTCATTTTGAGCTGCAACGCGAGACAAGCTAGACCAAATCTCTCCAATCTCATTACCGTGCTGTTCAACTGAATTTCCGTAGTAGGAGCGAAGGCTGGTTTCGTACAGAGGGTAAACATCTTTTGCTAACCAAATTCCATGTTCACGCTCATGCTCAGTCGCAAATGGCTTGCGTTCAAACATTGGCTCTGCCGTACCAGCAACGCCTTCCCAGAAAGGCTTCTTACCGCCTCTAATTAGAGCACGCGCACTGCGTAGCGCCTCTCCTCCAGCAATGAGCGTGGCGCGACTTTTTCCATTGGAAATTTCAGCACAAATTCGATTGATTAAAACCTGAGGGATATGGCCGCTGACCGGCGCGAGCCTCTGACGGGCATGCTTTATTTCCAGCAGGTCGGCAACGGAACCTGGCAAATTATCCATTGAGCGATGCATGGTATCGATTACAACAAGGCCTTCCAACTGCAAGGAAACTTGTTCTAAGTCGAGCCCTGTATCAACCATCGCCATTTTAGCTGCTTCAGCAATAACAAACGCAGCAGACACGTCTGAAGACATCTCATCGTTTAAAGTAACCTGCCCAAATCCTACTAGAACGGGCACACTATCCTTCATGGGCATCTCTCCAACTCCACATAAAAGAGCCACGCTCTATACAGATGTTTTGCTATCTTTAATCTGATACGTTTCAACATGAGCGTATAAAAACACGCATCTATCTATTCCGTCTAATTCAAATAGTGACACCTAACATTCCGCCACCGAATGGATTTCGACCGAGTTCGACGTGGTAATTGATTACCTCCTTATGTAAAACTAGCCGTCACGAAGGAGAGAAGTATGGAATTTAGTATTGCCAACATTTTTCGCGCGATTGCCGCTGCGAGCCCTAACCGAACGGCTATTGTCCACCGGAATAAACGCATGACTTATGCAGAGCTGGATATGAAAACAGACCAACTCGCTAAACTATTGATATCGAAAGGGATTGGGCTACACAAAGAACGGCACAAGCTGCAGAGTTGGGAGTCGGGCCAAGATCACATTGCAATATACATGCGCAACCGACCTGAATATATAGAAACCTTACTTGCGGCAATGAAAGCCAGAGCAACGGGATTTAATGTCAATTTCCGTTTCACCGAGACAGAGTTAACCTATCTCCTTGATAATGCCGACACTTCCGCAATTATATATGAGGCGAAATTCGTCGAACAAATTGTATCACTGTCCAATCAACGCAAGACAGCGGAGCCATACAAACTTTTGCTTCAGGTTGATGAAGATTTATTAACAAAGTCTAAACCAAACTACTTATGCTACGAACGCGAAATTGCCAGACAGCAGTCTGGCAATCTTAACACCGCCCCTTCCCCAGATGACATATTTCTACTGTTCACAGGCGGGACCACAGGAATGCCTAAGGGTGTACTGTGGCGGCAAGCCGATGTTATTAACACTTTAATTGGTACTAAACTTGATTCTATTGATGCCATTGTTGATCGTGCGTTATCTAAACCCGCTCAGCGATTTCTGTTACTACCGCCGTTCATGCACGGAACGGCTCAGTGGAACGCACTAAGTGCACTATTTGGGGGGAATGAGATCCATATTCAGGATAACGTGGACTCACTAAAACCGGATGAAATCCTCAGTCTGGTTGAGCGCGAAAAAATCAATGTTATCTCTATGGTTGGAGATGCATTTGGTCGCCCTATCTGCGAAGCCTTAAATTCTGGCGCTTACGACTTTTCATCGATCACGCACATTCTTAACAGTGGCGCTATTCTATCTAAAGATGTGAAAGCTGCCTTTCTAGCTGCTGCCCCGGATGCATCCGTCGTTGACACTATCGGCGCCTCAGAAAGCGGACCTCAGGCCAAACGCATTACTAGTTTAAAAACTGCTACGAAAGTCGAAGAATCGTCAATCGAGGCCAAGTTCAAGGCAGGTGCCACGACTGTTGTCGTTAACGAAAATAAAACTAGGCTACTGCTCCCAGGTCACAAAGGAGAGGGCTGGCTAGCCAAACGCTCCACAATTCCTTTTGGGTATCTTGGTGATCCTGAAAAAACTAAAACCACCTTCGTTGTTATAGAGGGAATTCGCTACAGCGTTCCTGGAGACCGCGTTCGTCTATTGGAGGATGGTACCATCGACTTCTGTGGCCGCGATGCGACAACCATTAATTCTGGCGGCGAAAAGATCTTCGCGGAAGAGGTCGAAGGCGCGGTAAGGTTTCACCCCGAAGTTGCTGACGCTATTGTAAGCTCTCGACCAAGCGAACGCTGGGGGAATGAAGTTGTCGCGATCATTCAAAGTCGATCTGGATCAGAAATCCCTCGCAATGAGATAATTGCTGAATGTGGAAAGCATATAGCTCGCTACAAGATTCCAAAACAAATTCTTTTCGTAGAGAATATTAAGCGGGGAGACAACGGTAAAGCCGACCTGAAATGGGCCAAGTCTCTCGCAGAATCTAGTAACAATTAGTGAAATAAAGCGATAAATACAATACAGAAAAACCGGCCGAAGCCGGTTTTTCTGTATTCAGAGGGCTAAAGAAATCTCCTATTTACCCCCTAACACGCTATCTATAGAAACTAGGCCCTAAACTACTCTCCGAAAGAGATGACGGTTCGAGCGACTTCCCCTTTTTTCAGCTGCTCTAGAGCGTCATTGACACCAGACAAAGGGACATGTGCGGAAATTAGCTCATCGAGGTTTAGTTTGCCAGACTGGTAAAAATTAACCAGATTAGGAATATCCAAACGAAAGCGGTTAGAGCCCATTGCAGAACCCTGGAATTTTCGCTCGCGTATAATATCCATTCCATCCAGCTCAACAGATACACCTTTTGGGATCATACCTACGATCGTAGCCGTACCGCCCGAACGTAGCATCTTGTATGCTTGCTCACTTGTTATCTTAAGCCCGATAGCTTCAATTGCGTGGTGTACACCACCATTGGTCAGATCGCGAATTTGGGCAACCAAAGTCTCATCAGCCAAAATTGTATCAGTCGCACCAAATTTCTTAGCAAGCTCCAATTTTGCGGGCAATCTATCGATAGCAATAATTCGGCTTGCTCCCGCAATAGCCGCACCATTAATTGCAGCAAGACCTACCCCGCCGCAACCAATAACGGCAACAGTCTCACCCGGCGCTACCTTAGCAGAGTTAAAAATTGCTCCCGTACCTGTCAAAACACCGCAGCTCAACAGAGCAGCACGGTCAAAAGGAATCCCCTCGTCGATTTTTACTACCGCATGCTCATGTAATAGCATTTGTTCAGCGAACGATGATGCGTTCAAAAACTGCATAATTGGCTTACCTTTATAGCTGAGCCTTTGCTCGCCTTTATAAGGTCTTTGTAGTTCTGGCTCTCTACACAACGAAGGACTAGAGGTCATACAATGCTCGCAGTGACCACAGAATGCAGATAAACAGGTAACAACTCGGTCTCCCGGCTTCACATAGTGAACGTCTTCACCCACAGCCTCAACAATGCCCGACGCTTCATGACCTAAAACTGTGGGCAAAGGATAAGGGAACGTTCCCTCTAGGAAATGAAGGTCTGAGTGACATACACCAGCCGCAACTGTTCGCACCAGTACTTCCCGTGCTCTAGGCTTGGATATTTCAACATTCTCAATAATCAGTGGAGTATTTATTTCGTGCAACAAAGCAGCTTTCATTGAAAAAGTCCTTTAATTGAAAAAAATTGTGAGTATGGTCGGGCCCAAAAAGGCTATTGCCCAGTAAAACGAGGCGCTCGCTTTTTCATAAACGCACGAGGTCCTTCTTTTGCATCTGACGATCTCCAAACAGGCTTCGAAAGTTCGGTCTCTCTGCGCAGTGCGGTGCGTTCATCAACTCCCACCGAATCACGAGCCGACTGCCTAACGGCCTGGACGGCAATTGGAGCGTTGGCGGCAATTATTTTCGCGATACTCATTGCGGAATCGAACACGGCCTCTGGCTCAACAACGTCATTAACAAAACCATAGGTCGCTAGCTGCTCAGCTGTTCGCAATGAGCCCGTGGTAAGCATTTCCAAAGCTATGGCATAGGGAAGCTGTGCAGGCAATCTAACACTGCCACCACCACCAGGGAAAACACCGAATTTAACTTCCTGAAGCCCAAACCGAGCTCCCTTTGCGGCGATTCTGATGTCAGTACCCAGTACCATTTCCATACCACCCGCTACCGCATCACCGTTAACCGCAGCAATTACTGGCTTGCCAACATCGATGTCACGCAGAAGTGCCTTCGTTAGCATCTTACGGTCTGCAGACAAGCGTTTCTCCCATTCGTCAGAGGGCTCTTTGGTTCCATTGACAATAGGTATCAGCTTGCCTAAATCCCCACCAGCACAAAAAACATTACCGACACTGGTAAGAACGATCACCCGCACCTCAGGGTCACACTGTACTCGGGTCCAGGTTTCCGCGAGACGAACGACCATCTCGGGGTTGAGGCTGTTTTTCTTTTCGGGCCGGTTTAGACGAACAACCGCGATATGGTCTTTTAATTCAAATTCTAAACAGGGCACAATTACGTCTCACTTGATTTTTACATTACGCTTTCGCCTAATTCACTAAACGGAAGCGAGGAACCACTCCCTGACCGGGCATGTCTTCAAATTCAACCTTCACGCTACCACCGATTTTTACGGCCTCTGGGTCTACGTTTAAGATATCACCCAACATACGCACACCGCCTTCCATCTCGACAGTAACCAATGCATAAGGTGCATTGTCTTTCCACGCGGGATGGAAAGGCCTACGCGCAATGGTATAGGTATAGATAGTTCCCGTTGCGGCGATTTCGCTCCATTCAACGTCATCGCTGTGACAACTAGGACACAATAGTTGAGGATAGTGGCGTAACTTTTCACAAGCCTTGCACTTTTGGACAACAAGTTTACCCTCCGTGCATGCATCCCAAAAACTCTGGCTAATTTCTGTTGGTTTGATTGCCGGACGCTCAATGCAACTCATACTGGTCTCCCTAAGATAGCTACAGCACCTTCATGAAAATGCCCTTCTCCGCTTATTAAAATATAATTACAATCGCTTATCTGTCGTACTGGCTCTACTTCGCCGCGCAGCTGGCGTACGGCTTCACTGATCAGGTTGGCGCCAGAGCAATGGCCTTCGGATAACAGACCGCCAGAGGTATTAAGAGGCAACCCCCCATCCAGTTTCAACACTCCAGAATCGACAAGCGAACCACCCTCTCCTTTTTTGCAAAACCCTAGATCCTCTAGCGTGCTAAGAACCACCCAAGTAAACGCATCGTATAATTGCACGCTATTGATGTCAGTTGGTCGCAGACCTGCCATATCAAAGGCAAGGCGTCCCGCTTGCTCCATGCCTTCTACTTTGGCCATATCACGCTTCTGGGTCATATTGGTTGGGGGAGTCCCGTGCCCTTCACCAAGGCCCAAAATAGGCACTCCCGGTTTTTTCAAGTCACGGCCGCGCTCTGCTGACGTAATCACAAAAGCTGTCGCGCCATCGGTTTCCAGACTGCAGTCAAATTTCCGATAGGGGTCTGCAATCATTGGGGACGCCAAATAATCCTCCATCGTCATCTTTTTCCCTTGCATCAAAGCAAGCGGATTAAGCTGTGCATTATCCCTGCAAATCAAAGCAATCTGGCCCAGCTGTTCACTAGTGGTACCAAACTCATGCATGTGGCGCATGGCTGCAGGCGCAAACCATTGCAGAGGAGCAGTATTTCCGAATGGACTTTCGAACTCATTGAACTCCCGGAAAAGTGGGTGGGGGGGAATTGTACCCTCACTAGCTTTCGACATTCTCTGCTGTGAAAAACCTCTCCGCCCTGCTACAAGCAAAACGTGTTTCGCAACGCCACAATGGATTGCGAGACACGCACTCTTCACTGCGCTAAGTAAGCTAGCGCCACCATGTCGCATAGTTGATGAAAATGCCACATTCTCCAGCCCAAGATTAACAATAAAATCTTCTGCAATAGTGCCAGCTAATTCGTTAGGCATTACGCCGTCGATATCACTAGGCTTCAAACCCGCATCAGCAATTGCCTCTAGTGCCGCTTCGAGATGCAAACCCACTGTCGATTTCTCAGTTCCGCGGGTAAACGGCGTCTGCCCAATTCCTGCGATAACGCAGCTACCAGATAAGGACATACTCTTTCTTCCCTCGTGTCAGCAAAAAGATATACTTTACAACATACTTAATAGTGGAACGAAAGGAACTAATCGCTTCCCTTTCTCGATTTTCGTTTCTCTTCTGATTGTTTTAACATGCTTTTGACAATCGCAATATGGTCGGCAGACTTGATTGTCGCCATTTCCGCCTGTATAGCGATTTCTAGTGGTCCAGCAATTGCGCTTTCAATATGGCTATTCAATGCCCGCTTGGTACCCCGTAATGCTTGTTGTGGCTGTTTCGCCAAACGATGCGCAAGCGTTAACGCTTCATCAAGAAGATCGTCGTGTAGCACAACGCGATTAGCTAAGCCAAGTTGGACAGCAAGCTCTGGAGTTATCGAATCCCCTGTAAATAGGTACTCCTTGGCGCGCATCATGCTGGTATGCAAAGGCCAAAGCGCTGCACCGCCATCACCACACACCAGCCCTACATTAATGTGCGGATCCGCCAGTTTCGAACGATCAGACATTAAAACAATATCTGACGTCACCGCAAGACTACAGCCGAGCCCCACCGCCGGCCCATTTACAGCCGCTATTATTGGCAACGGGAAACGAATCATGTCGATCAATACACGTCTTGTTTCTAAGAAGATTTGCTCACAGGCCACAGGATCTTGCTGCAGTTTCAACATAAGATTAAAATCGCCGCCCGCAGAAAACGCACGGCCAGCGCCAGTCAGTACAACACATGACGCTTCTGTATCAGCAGACAACTCCAGCCAAATCTCAGAAAGCCTGGTATGCATTTCCATAGTCGTAGCATTGAGTGCATCAGGCCTATTAAGGGTAACTATTCTAATGGGGCCGTCTTTTTCAATTAAAATGCTATTGTCAACAGTACTCATGAATTATCCTTCATATAATAAGAGAATGTCGGGGCACTCCCGACCGCTAATAACTCTTTACCAATCATTCGCGTCAGCGAGTCAGATGACCCCAAAACACTATCAATGAATTTCGTACGCCGGACATAATGATGTAAGCCAAACTCCCAGGTCCAACCCATCGCTCCGCAAAACTGCTGACAATGACGTGCCGCTAGCAGAGCTGCTCGCCCTGCTTGAGCCTTGGCAACCATTGCCGCTATTCTGTCCTGCTCCTGAAACGCGACACGTAACATATCGCGACTACCTTCAATGGCCACATGAACATCAGCCAACGAATTACGTACCACCTGAAAGGCACCCAATGCTCGCCCAAATTGTTTGCGTTCAGTAACATGCTCTGAGGCCTTTTCTAGCATTACCTCCGCCATCGCTAGGAGCTCATGAGCGATAGCACGCCGGGCAGAAACCTCGGCGAAATTCCAATCAACGCTTAACTCTAAGCAATCGCGCAACAGCACTTCCCCTTGTAGACGAATTATTTCGACACCTCCGTCAATACCTCCAACATTTGAAAACGCTAGCCCGCCGACGTCGACCTGAACCTGAAACACTTTAATTCGAGAAGCGCCATCAATTGCCGGAAATACAATTTGTTTTCGTACAGCATTAAAAATTATACCGTCGAGGAGTACACGATCACCTTGCATAACGCCACTGGCTTCTAAACAGCCCGTCGCTGTTGAGGGGAAGAGCACAGACACCGGTTTAGAATCTTGCTCCAGTTTTTTGCGAACTAGTAAATCAATTCCGCTTTCATTGGACAGTTTTTGACCTTGAGCCTCAAACAAACTCGATACTGCAAGCTGCTCATCTTCATCCAAAAATTCCAACCAATACTCGTCGCGTAGAAGCGCATCCAGACCTCCGCCTCGCTCCTTGTCAAGGATTTCACACATTGAATTTCGAGCTAATAAAAGATCATTAGGATCCAAAATTATTTCCCCCTAGGCAAAATAAGAAGACGATCTGCAATAATTTGCCGTTGAATTTCCGCCGCCCCACCGTAAATCGTGGCCGCGCGAGATAAAAACCAGCCATCTCGCAAGGACTTCGCTTCTATGCAGTCACCCAGCAGGAAGTAGTCAGACAACATATTGGAAATCACGTCCATAACTTGAGTTTCACTGGCGCCCAGCAACAGCTTATCGATTGAAGCTTGAGGACCAACCGGGATACCTTTTGCGAGTTGTTGAACAGTATTCCAACATCTTGCGCGCAATGTCGCTAATACCATGTACGCCGAACCGAGCGCTTCCTCCCAACCTTTTGCGTCTTTGGCATCGCACAGTTTCAGTGCATGATTCAGTTCTTTGTGCAAGGTAGCTTGACGCATCCAAGCGTAGATACCGCGCTCAAACTGGAGAAGGAACATGGCACAGCCCCACCCCCCGTCGACCTCGCCGATAACTCGGCTTTTATCGACGTAAACGTCGTCATAGAAAACTTCACAAAACTCGTTACGGCCGTTGGCTGCTTGAATCGTACGCACCGTAATTCCAGGCAAACTCATGTCTACCCAAAACATAGTTAAACCCCTGTGAGCGCTATCTTTGTCTCCCGTACGAGCCAGCACACCGCAGCGCTGAGCCATGTGGCCGTACGTAGTCCAGATTTTTTGTCCCGTAATTCTGTAACCATCACCGTCCGGAATGGCCTTCGTAGTCAGTTGTGCCAAGTCGCTGCCCGCGCCGGGCTCAGAAAAACCCTGACACCAAGCGCGCTCACCCTTGAATACCAACGGAAGCTCTTCGGCTGCAATGTGCGGCGCATACCGAACCAACATTGGACCAACAATTTCAACAAACTCCATTGTCTGCGGGATAGCTATTCCGGCTTGCGCCAATTCGTCGTACATCACGGCGCGATTAAGGATACTGCCTTCAAGGCCACCTACACTCTCCGGCCAACCCGCTCGAATCCAGCCAGCATCTCCCAAAAGTTTTTGAAGCTTAAGACCTTTTGGTATGGAGTCCTCCAATTGGCCCTGCGACACTGACCTTAGTTCAGAAAGTTGATCTGAATTGGTCTCTATCCATTGCCGGATTCTATTCCTAATCTGAGTTAAATTTGACATATCCATCCAAAAATACCGCTTAGCGCTCTAACTAATAAAGCCAAATAATACGTAGTATGTAATGTGTAGAAGCGTAGTTAACCCGCTCAAAGACATTCTGTCTAATTCTGAATTTGAGGCCTGACATTCCACCTGTGAATACATCCATTCTCAGTATTTCGCTCAGTCTTCCACCAAATGAATGAGCCACTGGAATGAGCCACTGGAATGAGCCACTGGAATGAGCCACTGGAATGCCTAAAATACAAAAATGAATTTGATAACCTGACTTAAAAATAACTAGGATGAGTAATGATTTTTAGCCCAGAAAGAAAAAGGAATAAATACAATGACAACAGCAGTCAAGGCACGCGACGAGGGAAACATTCGCATTTTACAGATAGAAAACCCACCAGTGAACGCACTGAGCTGGCCAGTTCGGTCCGCTCTAGTTGAAGAACTAAATAGTGCTCAAACTGATGAAAGCGTAGCTGCAATAGTTATTTCATGCGCAGGCCACACCTTCGTCGCCGGTGCTGACATTTCTGAGTTCGGCAAACCTCCTCGCGAACCCAAAGGCCCCGCCTTAATCGCGGCCATTGAAGGTTCTTCTAAGCCTGTTATCGCAGCGGTACACGGCACGGTACTCGGTGGTGGTTTTGAGCTGTCTCTAGCCTGCCATTACCGCATCGCTCACT
>Ga0105352_1000418_pt1 | contig 25520 bp, 28 predicted proteins | sample EN8Hudsemesocosm_FD_83507 | JGI IMG/M metagenome (GOLD analysis project Ga0105352, IMG submission 83507) | Methane-oxidizing microbial communities from mesocosms in the Hudson Canyon - EN8B Hudson Canyon | ecosystem: Environmental > Aquatic > Marine > Cold seeps | place: Hudson Canyon...
AGCTCAACACGACGCAACAGGCCCAGAAGAGAGCAACGCAGTATTGCCCGGATAGCTCAGTCGGTAGAGCAGAGGATTGAAAATCCTCGTGTCGGCGGTTCGATTCCGTCTCCGGGCACCATTACACAAGGCTTTCAGCCAAATTAGCAAAATCTAAACAACATTCGGTCTACCCATGGTCTACCTCAGACTATAATTTCACTCATTGTCGAATAAGCACACCAAACGTCCCTCAATAGGTGGTCAACCCACTTTCGCGCCATGTTAATAGCGGATACCGTAGCCTTTCGCACTTATTTAGAAAGGACTCATCAAATGAACAGCATCGACCTAACCGACGTAAAAACACAACTCGCTATTGACCTACTTAGCAAGCTAACACCAATCCAAATAAGCACCCTAATTAACGGCACTAAATCGTTAAAGCCTGGTGATAACCTGGAGACACTAAAGCGCGAACTAGAATTACTTGGTTAGCTCCACAATAACCCCTGAGTGGTCCGTTAGCGTGTCGAGGGTGCTATGGTCGTAATAGCTAGCCATACACCGGCTGGTGGCTTCTGGGCCGGCTAAGGCGTGGTCAATCCTAAATCCGTTGTCAGCGCGTGAATAGCAACTAAATTCAGGTGTTTGCTGGCCATTATGGGCGCGCCATAGGTCGGTTAGTGAATTGTTTGATAGGTAGTCAAATTGGCCCACAATAGAACTCGGCATTTTGGCTATATAGTTTTTTTGTACTTTGAGTTCCCTTGGCTTGCGTGGAATTGGGGCTGTTCATTGTCGCGCGTGGATCATGGAGGGCTGGATTCAGGTTCTATGCTGACGTAGGTATTGCTTACTTCACCATTTAAATCAGCGCTGTTCAAAACCACCTTAAAACCCCATAGCTGATGCACGTGTTTAAGCATGTCATGAGTATTGTCAGACATAGGCCGGCCATCCACTTGGGTATGCTGCAAGGTCAGGCTGCGATCACCTCGCAAGGCCACGTTAGTCACCTGAATATTTGGTTCGGTGCGGTTTAAACTGTATTCAGACGCCAGATCTGCACGAATCTGTTGGTATCCCTGTTCGTCGTGTATGGAAGACACCCGCACATGGTCCAAGCGCTCATCATCGACCACGGTAAATAATTTCAGATCTCGAATAACCTTGGGCGACAGGTATTGCAAGATGAAACTTTCGTCCTTGAAGTTGCGCATGGCAAAATCCAAGGACTGTTGCCAATCACTGCCAACCAAATCGGGAAACCACCGCTGGTCTTCTTCTGTGGGGGTTTCACAAATGCGCCGAATGTCGGTCATCATAGCGTATCCTAGGGTATAAGGATTAATGCCGCTATAAGCAGGATTGTTGAAGTCAGCCTGACGTAATACGCGGCTATGGATGTCAAAAAACTCCAGCATAAAACCATCGTTAATCAACCCTTGGGCATGCAACTCAGTAAAAATAGTGTAGTGCCAAAAACAAGCCCACCCCTCGTTCATGACTTTGGTCTGTTTTTGCGGGTAAAAATATTGTGCAATTTTGCGCACAATACGTACCACTTCACGTTGCCAGGGCTCCAAAATGGGAGAGTTTTTTTCGATAAAGTACAGCAGGTTTTCTTCTGGTTCTACGGGAAATTTGGTCTCCTCCTGCTCTAACACGTCTTTTTCGCTGGCTTGAGATATGGTGACCCACAAGTGATTCACCTGCTTTTGCAGGGCCACTTCGCGGTCTTTTTGGCGCAGCTTTTCCTCTGCTTTACTGAGCGCTGGTGGCCGTACATAGCGGTTAACACCGTGAGTTATCAGGGCGTGGCAGGAATCTAACACTTGTTCCACTTCATCCACACCGTGCTGGTCTTCGCACTGTAAAATATAATCTTTAGCAAACACCATGTAATCGACAATGGCGCTGGCATCGGTCCATTCACGGAACATGTAGTTGCCTTTAAAAAAAGAATTGTGGCCGTAACAAGCGTGGGCAATCACCAATACTTGCATGGCCATGGTGTTCTCTTCCATTAAATAGGCAATACAGGGCGAGGAGTTAATCACCATTTCATAAGCCAGGCCCATGCGGCCACTTTCGTAGCGCGCGCGAGTGGTTTCGAACTGCTTACCGTAGGACCAGTGGAAATAGCTAATGGGTAAGCCAACGCTGGCATAGGCATCAATCATTTGTTCAGCACTAATGACTTCCAATTGATTACTGTAACAATCCAAACCAAAAGCATCGGCAATACGGCCAATTTCGCTGTCAAAACGTTGCAGTAACGGCATAGTCCACTCGGAGGAATTAGTAATAATTTTGTCTTTCATGGAGATTTCCCCCGGCTAAATAGATCATGGAACACCGGATAAATATCTTTCACGCTGGTGATGGATCGCATGGCAAAATGCTCGCCATGGGTAGCGGCAAGGGGAGCATAATTTAACCACAGGGGTTTTTCTGTGTGCACGCCAATTTCTACGTAGGTAAAATATTGGCACAGGGGTACTAGCTCGTTAATGAGCTGCTGGCAACGGTCGCTATCGTCTGGCCAATTATCACCGTCTGAGGCTTGGGCAACGTAAATATTCCAATTATGGCTGGGGTAGCGTTGTCGGATAATGTCTAAAGCGAGCTGTAAAGCACTAGAGACTATAGTACCCCCTGATTCTCGAGAATAAAAAAAGGTTTGGTCGTCGACCTCCCGGGCCTGGGTATGGTGACTAATAAACACAATTTCAGTTTTTCCATATTGGCGTTCTAGAAACAGATACAGCAATAAAAAATAACGTTTGGCCATATCTTTCATGGCTTGGGTCATGGAGCCTGACACATCCATAATGCAAAACATCACTGCGCTGATGGCTGGGTTAGGCACCTTGGTGAGGTTATGAAAGCGTAAATCCACTTGTTCCAAAAATGGCAGCGATGACTTCCGTTTTAGCAGACGTTGTAATTCGGCCTGCAGCTGTAAACGCTCTTCAACTTCTAACTTGCCCTTTTCAAGCTGTAGCTGCAACGCCAAAATACGTTTTTTAAGACTGGCGGTTAAGGCAATACGGCGTCCCCTGGCCCGCGACAGGGTGCGCAGCACATTAAGTTTTTCTGGAGACCCTTGAGCAGTAAAGCCGGCGTTACGGTACTTAGCAGATTCCTGCTTGCTCAAATCCTTTTTCACTAGGTAAGGCAGCTCTAAACCATCAAACAAGTAGTCTAGGTATTCTGCCCGGGTAATTTGGAAAGTGAATTCATTTTCGTACTGGCCGTCATCACTGGAGCCGCCACCCGCTCCACCACCGCCTGCGCCGCCTGATGGACGCATCATTTTGTCGCCCACCTGAAACTGCTTATTACCGGGTAACACATGGGTAACCTGGCCACCAGGGCCGTGCCCAAACACCGGTTCAGAGATGTCAGCTTTAGGCACACTCACCTCACCACCGCGCCCTAGGTCATCCATGGCGCGTTTGCTAACTGCCTCTTCAACCGCTTCTTTAATGCGTGCCTGCACCCGCTTCATCAACCGCTGGCGATTAACCGAGCTCTTATTGGCACTATTAAAACGTCGATCAATGATATGCAACATAGGCAAATCTCCATTCAGTTCGACTTGCTAGCCCTCAAGAACCATTCCGACAATAAGCGCACCTGACGTTCGGTGTAACCTTTATCGACCATACGTTTAACAAAATCGCTGTGTTTTTTCTGGTCTTTTTTGGACGCTTTAGCATTAAAGGAAATCACAGGAAGCAAGTCTTCGGTGTTGGAAAACATTTTTTTCTCGATCACTACGCGTAATTTTTCATAGCTCAGCCAAGAAGGGTTATTGCCTTCGTTCTGGGCCCGGGTACGCAGTACAAAGTTAACCACCTCGTTACGAAAATCTTTGGGGTTGCTGATACCAGCGGGTTTTTCGATTTTTTCCAACTCGTCGTTAATGGCGGCACGATCCAAAATGTCACCCGTATCGGGATGGCGGTATTCCTGATCTTGAATCCACAGATCCGAGTAAGTCACGTAACGGTCGAAAATGTTTTGACCGTAATCGGCATAGGATTCCAAATAGGCCGTTTGAATTTCTTTACCAATAAACTTAATGTACTTTTCGGTTATGTATTCCTTTAGATAACCCACTAGACGCTCGTATATTTCGGCCGCGAATTGCTGCTGCTCTAGATCTTTTTGCAAAACGTAAAACAGGTGCACTGGATTGGCGGCAATTTCTTCGATGTCATGGTTAAAGACTTTTGACAGAATCTTAAAGGCAAAGCGGGTGGATAAACCAGTCATACCTTCGTTGACTCCCGCCGCATCTTTGTATTCTTGAATGGGCTTGGCTTTAGGGTCCGTGTCCTTCAGGGATTCGCCGTTATAAACCCGCATTTTGGAATAAACGCTAGAATTTTCTACGTCTTTAAGACGCGACAAAACAGAAAACTGAGCCAACAGGTTAAGGGTGTCTGGGGCACACTGTGCCTTCGACAAGGAGCTGTTATCAAGTAGCTTTTGGTAAATTTTAATTTCTTCGCTATAGCGTAAACAATAAGGCACTTTTACAATATTGACCCGGTCAATAAAGGCCTCATTGGTCTTGTTATTTTTGAAGGCCTCCCATTCCGATTCGTTGGAGTGGGCCACCACCATCCCATCAAAGGGAATAGAGCCGATGGCTTCGGTACTGTTGTAATTACCTTCCTGAGTAGCAGTCAACAGAGGGTGTAGCACCTTCACAGGGGCCTTAAACATCTCAACAAACTCCATCAAGCCACGGTTGGCTCGGCACAAGCCGCCTGAATAACTATAGGAATCAGTATCATTTTGCGAATAGTCTTCCAACTTCCTGATATCCACCTTACCTACAAGGCTGGAAATATCCTGGTTGTTTTCGTCACCCGGCTCGGTTTTGGAAATAGCCACCTGATCGAGGGTGGATGGATAGATTTTGATAACTCTAAATTGGTTAAGATCGCCGCCAAATTCATGCAGGCGCTTAACCGCCCAGGGCGACATGACCGACTTTAGGTAGCGCTCTGCAATACCGTACTCTTCGTGCAATATGGCGCCATCTTCGTCAACATCAAACAAGCCAAGAGGTGATTCGAAAATAGGCGAGCCCTCTATGGCATAAAAAGGCACAGCTTCCAGCAACCTTTTGAGCTGCTCTGCCACGGAGGACTTACCGCCACCTACAGGCCCCAGTAAATACAATATCTGCTTCTTTTCTTCTAACCCTTGAGCGGCGTGACGAAAGTGAGCCACCACTTGCTCTATGGTGTCTTCTAAGCCATAAAAATCAGTAAAACTAGGATATTTTTTAATCAGCTTATTAGAGAATATACGGCTCAGAGCTGGGTCTAACGACGTGTCGACCACCTCGGGTTCGCCAATGGCCAGCAGCATGCGTTCGGCTGCAGAAGCGTATACCCCAGGGTCCTTTTTACAAAGGTTGAGGTAAGCCTTCAGGGAAATGATCTTTGATTGTTTGGATTCGTAACGATTCTTTATCGCATCAAAAAACGTCATGATACACCTCCACCACGGGTGCCCATAACGATCCAGGACTAAGCCATGGTTAAACTATGTTTAAATTCGGATACTTCAATTTTACGCCCTATTTTTTAGCTTTTATGTGGCCAAAAACGGCCACTTCTATGATCAATTTCAATTCATTATACACCTGAAATCGAGTGATTTTATTAATTCCTTTAGCCAAAAATGTTCTTTAGGTAGAATTATTGGTAATTAGCCAATATTAGGGCAAGGGGTGTGGTGAGCGAAAGCCGCACTAAAAATGGGTATTCACGCCACCATGTTTTTGCGTACAAAACTGTGCAATCGACCCTCAACTTCTAGACAAATAAGGGTTGAATGGTCCGGTTTTATCTTTGCGCGATAATTATAGTCGGACTAGGGGTCCCGATACACACGTACCCAACGACGCAAGAAGCGAAAAACAATATTTTTTAATGGTAATTAATCGTTTAGTGAATTTAGAGCGATTAAATATGGCGGGTAGTTTTTGGCGCCGCTTTTAATCCAGTGATATCATGGGATCATACTGATCATAGGGAGGCGTGACATGGCCCCAACGTTTGATGCCCTATTACTCGACATTAGTGGAGTCCTGTATGACCAAGGCGTAATGCTGCCGGGTGCGGGTGAGTGCATTACCACAGCCAGAGCGCAAGGCTTGCAGCTGCGCTTTGTCACTAACACGGCGACCGTCAGCCACAGCCAAATTCTGCTGAGTTTGATCGACATGGGGCTCACTGCTCACGTTGACGAACTCTATACTGCCCCACGTGCAGCTCGGGCCTATATGGAGGCCCGTGATTTACATCCGCTCCTCTTGGTGCACCCAGCGATTGTCGATGAGTTTGCCCACCTTCAAACTGGCAACCCCAATTGCGTCTTACTGGGAGACGCCCGGGAGGCTCTCACATATAAAGCCCTCAATCAGGCCTTTCGTCTATGCAAAGCAGGCGCCCCCTTGATTGGCATCGGCTTAAACCGTTATTTCAACAGTGATAATGGCTTAATGCTCGATGCTGGCGCATATATTACCGGGGTGGCGTGGGCTGCGGGGGTGACGCCAATTATTATGGGCAAGCCCAGTTCCCAATTTTTCCATCAGGTGGTGGCGTCCACAGGGTGCGAGGCACAGCGTTGTTTAATGGTCGGTGACGACGTAGATAGCGACGTGATCGGTGCACTTAACTCAGGCCTGCAGGCCTGTTTGGTACAAACTGGCAAATACCAGCCTACCGACAACGCACAGTTACCGCCAGAAGCCCGGCTGTTACCAAGTATCAAACAATTATTCGCGATCTAATTGACTGGGTGAGGTCACACTAAGCATCACCAACAGCTAGTGCCTGGTGATGGTCATCACTGAGTGACTTTGGGTATTCAGAGGGGTACCATGAAATTACTGTGCTTAGATTAGCCTTTCTCAGGCGCTTCAAATTCTCTTCGGCAGCGTCTAATTAGGTAGGTTGCGGCACCATTTTTCTGGACTGCAAATCCAGGCTGTTGCTCAGTGGGGGTCTAAAGCCAGGCTTTATCTTGAGTATTGTGCGCTATCGAGGGTGACATCGCCCTCATGGGAGTTTTCAACATGAAAATTTATATACTTCATGAAAATGATGACTGGATGCCCCCCTTTAGGGAGGCATTTTCTAACATAGGTTTAGACTATGTGGAATGGCACATGCATCACGTTAAGCTTGACTTGCAGCAACCACCGCCTCTGGGGATCTTCTACAACCGTATGAGCGCATCATCCCATACGCGCGGCCATCGTAGCGCACCGGAGTATACCTTAGCGGTGCTTTGCTGGCTGGAAAGCCACCAGCGTAAGGTCGTTAACGGTTCGCGAGCACTAGATCTAGAGATCAGTAAGCTGAGGCAATACCAGGCTTTACGAGTAGCGGGGGTATTGGTTCCTACAACCCAAGTGGCACGCACGTCTACAGAATTACTTCACCTTGCAAGCCACCAGCAAGAGCCTTTTATCATCAAGCCTAATCGCGGCGGTAAAGGGTTAGGCGTACAGTTGGTAGATAGTATTACAGCCCTGCGCAACCTCATCAAAAAAGATCAACTGGCCCATTCTTTGGACGGGCTTTACCTTGTCCAGCAGTTTGTTCATAACCCGCTTGCCTACATTACACGTTGTGAGTTTATCGGCGGAAAATTTATCTATGCGGTTAAAGTAAATACAGACCGTGGTTTTGAACTCTGCCCTGCAGATTCCTGCAACACGAACCTTCTCAACTGCCCAAGCACGAATAGTAAGGACCAATTCAACATCATAAATGGATTCCGAGATGACGCCTTGATCCATCAATACCAATTATTTTTGCAAACCAACCAGATCGACATTGCTGGTATCGAATTCATTACCGATGCGCAAGGAAAAACCTGGACCTATGACGTGAACACTAACACCAATTACAACAGCGCTGCAGAGTCGCTGACGCACCTCTCTGCGACCACTGAAGTAGCACATTATTTAACATCACTTACAACAACCGTGCTATAGAAAAATACATCCATCTTTATCATGGATTGTGAATGCGTTATCACAATAATCGACCCACGGGGCGGTCATTGAAGCATGCTGAAATTGGGGGTATGCTGAATATAACGCAAGATTGAGGCGAGCCAATTACACATTTTGGGTAGGCCATTATAGGCGACACACAGGCAACTATAATGAGACCTATAAGAGAAATAGCGGTTATTAACCGACTAAAATGACGGGAGAGTTATGGAACCCCCAGTCCATTTACTGAGCGCTCTATTTGATCAATTAGGGCTGGAAAGTACCGACGCAGCGATCAAAGGCTTTATCAATAGTCATAGGCCTCTAGCTGGTAATATAGAGCTGCATAATGCCGACTTTTGGACTGCCTCGCAGGCGTCTTTTTTACAACAAGTAAAAGGAGATGATGCTGATTGGGCTGGAATTGTTGATCAGTTGGATGCTCTGTTGCGTTAATGGTGCGGCACTATGTTTGATAGACTAATTAAAGAAAAACTTAACCAACAACTTGCTGTGGCTGGCGTGTGCTTTGATGGGCCTAACATATGGGATCCAAAGGTGCGTAATTCGCATTTATATGGCCGCATTATGACACAGGGAACACTGGGTCTAGGAGAAGCTTATATGGACGGCTGGTGGGAGTGTGAGGCTCTGGACCAGTTTTTCTACCGGCTATTGCGGCACGGGATTGGCGATCAGTTGAAGTTTCCTTTATCGAACTGGCACAGGTGGGTGGCAAAGCTTATCAATCTGCAAACCTCACAAAGGGCGTTTATTGTTGGCAAACGCCATTATGATGTGGGCAATGACCTTTATATGCGCATGCTGGACCCATTGCTGATCTATAGCTGCGGATACTGGCAGGCCGCCGACAACCTTGCCGACGCCCAGATTGCCAAATTGAGACTGGTTTTCGATAAATTAAAGCTAAGTCCAGGTATGCGCGTTCTGGATATTGGTTGTGGTTGGGGAGGTGCAGCTCGATTTGCTGCTCAGCACTATGGGGTTGAAGTTGTCGGAGTGTCCATATCGCAACAACAGGTGGATTTTGCCAACACCTATAAAGGGGGACTGGCAGTTAGGTACAGTTATCAAGATTATCGAGAACTACAAGGCTGCTTTGATCGGGTTTATTCGCTAGGCATGTTTGAGCATGTGGGGCAAAAAAACTACCCCACATTTTTGGATAAGGTAACTAGCCTACTTACTGACGAGGGGCTATTTTTGTTACACACCATTGGTGGAAATACAACTGTTTCTGGTAACGACCCTTGGGTTGATCGTTATATCTTTCCTAACGGTGCGCTGCCTTCTATCCAGCAGATTGGTAGTGATTGTGAGGGCCGTTTTGTGGTCGAAGATATGCATAATTTTGGTTCTGATTACGACACCACATTGCTCGCTTGGCATGCAAATTTCATCCAGGCTTGGCCTCATCTAAACGATCGTTATGACCCGTCGTTTAAGCGTATGTGGGAGTATTATTTACTGTCCTGCGCTGGTGCGTTTAGAGCCCGTAATTTGCAGGTATGGCAATGGGTATTGTCAGCTAAAGGCATAGAGTCGGGTTATCGGTCGCCACGCTAGATGAGCTCATCCAGTGACCTTTATAACAGGCGTGTGCGTTAGTACTGATACGCCATCTGTTTGTATGCCCGCTCCCATTATATCTAAGATATTAATGGCGTACGGCAAAGTCTAATTATTTTAAAATCTACATGCGCTTTGTGTGGGATGAAGAATATCACAATCTTACCTAAGACTTACATCTCCAGTTTGCAGCCCCTTAGTGGTCGGCGTATAGTGAAATTAAGCCAACCATAATTGGAGGTTTAAAATGAGGTTGCTTGTAGCAATTTTTATTTTTATCATGCCGCTGCAAGCAAACGCAGGAGCACTATCGGCCTTTGATTCTCTGATTGGCGTTTGGACTGGGTTTGAGCGCCTCAATACTGACACCACCTATGTAGCAACCGATGCAGAAGTACAAGAGTCCTGCAACAATAAAATTCACGTCTATCACCCCGACCGAACCTACAAGTACATTGAGCGCGTGATTGATGAGAACGAGCAGTTCTTGAGTGCTATTACTATTGAACCCAAGGCAGCGTGTAAGTTCAAACAAAGCCGAGCAACATGCCCCATTGAATTGAGCATATACGGACCTGACGGAATACCCCTGTTATCAGATGACATTGTGGCTCAGTCGACTTTTAGTTGGAACGCTAGTAATCAAGTGGACGTGAGTAGCATAATCCTCGAAATTGATTCCGAACCCTTCCCTGACCCTGAGCCTGACAATCAGTCTCTGTACCGATGCGCAATGGCTTTGGAGGATATTGATGACTGGTATGCCAGCAACCCCATTCCTACTGAAGGCCAAGATATAGCTGGCTTAGTTAAGGAAACAATCAGCACCTCTGGCACAAAGACCGAGACAGAGAACGAGAAATTATCTAGAGCGGCAAACAATGGAGATATGGATGCGGCACGCACTCGAGGGGTCCGCTATATCATTGCGTACTTCAGCCCAGTGTTAGGTGAGTCAAATGCGCAAAAAGGCATTGACCTACTGAAAATGGCAGCAGAAAGTGGCGATAAATTTGCTCACTCTGCTTTGGGTCACGCCTATTTGCTAGGTCCTGTGTTATCTGGTGAGAGTTTTGAGTGGGAAAAAGTAATACAACACCACACGATTGCGGCACAAGCTGAAGTGGCCGACTCACTCAACAGCCTTGCGGTGATGCATGTATTGGGAAAAACACAAGCACCGGACCTTGCACTGGCAAGTCAATTGTTCATGGATGCAGCAGACAAGGGCAGCGTATCAGCCTACTTTAATCTTGCCGCTCTAATAGCTCTAGTTGGACCAGAAGATTTGGCCAAACATGGGTTCACCCTCAACGGTGACATCCTAACAGCTATGGCACATGCAAAATACGCAATGGATAAGGGCATTCCAGCAGCACAAGGACTCTGGCAATACTTGGCCCGAACTCATCCTGAACTTGAAAACCAAGCAATATCTAAAGCAATCTCTTTAACCAGAGCAATGGCCAAATTAAAACCGACAGCAGACCCTCGGTTGCAAATGAGGTTTACCTTCAAAGCAACCAATACTGGCATACAGTTCAATGACGCCGATATCAATTACAACTACGAGTTTTCACTTAACTAACAATCACGTGTGATTATGAAGTTCAAGGAAAGTGATTGAGCTACTTTGGCAACCTATATCTGAAGGGTTCAGCCACTATAAAGTGCTGATGGTTGTTTGGCCAGGACAGTTGTGCCGGACTACAGAAATCGCCAAAGGAGTGTTCATATGACAAATAAAAAGCGCACTTGGGGTCCCAAGACGATGTTCCGTTTCTGGCTATTCAGAACCATTATGTACTTAATCACGACTCCATTTTTAACAATGTTACTAGCGGCTCTACTCATGAAAACTGAGGTCATTCCAACAATTGATGGGACCTCATTTAACGCCTTTTTGATTAACGTTCTCCCAATATGCGCCTTCTTTGCTGTAGGCGTAATCTGGCTTAGCTTAAAAACTCTACGCTGCAGACATTGTGGGTCACACATGGCATTGCGTGTTACTGAGAAGGGCGTTGTCGATGGTTATTACACAACCTGGCCCGCTAGATGTAAGTTTTGTAATAAAAATTCGTCCGTAAAAATAAAGACCACAGGTAGCAATAGTGGTGGTGGCGGTGGCGGTGGCGGTGGCGGTGAATAAGTTAAAAACATTTAAACAACCACTCTGCATCCTCCCTACCCATTTAACTCTATGGATTCTGACTAAAATACCATGAAAAGAGAAACATGGGCGCATCGCCAACCGCCTAATGGGAGCCGATCAAGTGGTATTAGACGAGTTAGGCTACTTACCGTTCAGTCAAAGTGGCTACTCATTGCTGCTTCACTTGAGCAGTAAACTCTACGAAACGACCATCCTAATCATTACCACTAACTTGAGCTTCAGAGAATGGGCGCAGGTGTTTGGCGATCAGAAGATGACGACAGACTTGTTGGACAGGTTCGCTCAGCATTTTCTACATAGCTGTCCATTCCTAGGCTTGAGAAGCCACCATTGGCGGTAGTGCCACAATCTAACCCTGGCATTAGCTATTTGCCCTTGCCAGGCTACAATTACCATTTCCAACGGCAATAGATTACCGCGCTGCCGCTCTAGCTCCAATGTAACCTTTTCAGCCTGTAACCTGGCTAGCTTAACTCGATTCTGGGTATAGTCCAAGTCGACACCTGAGCGGTTTTCTAGCCATGTGTTGAGCAGTCCATGTCAAGGAACACCTGCTTGCTAGTCTTGGTGTGGGGGCAGCCTTTTCGCCTGCAGTCGTCCAGAGTGGTTAATGCAACATTTAGCTTTTGTGCTGTGTCACTTCTGTTAAAACATATAGCCCTCGCCCCTATAGCAAACTAATAACTAGCGAAACGGTGCGCTTCTAAAACACCGTCTTTACGAATTTACGTCCTAGTACCTTTTCGCTATAGGGGGGGTGGTAATGTTGGTCTTTTTGGTCTTTTTAGAATCTTTAGCGGGGGCATGGCTTAAAAGAACCAAAATGACCAAAGCAAACAAAGTAACCAAAGTAACCAACATTACCAATAAAACCATTATTTACAGGGGGGGGTAAAAATACCACTCACGGTTCAACCCCAGCAATTAGCGAGACAATATCATCCATAGGGTTGGCCAGACGGGTGTATAATTTTTCATTCTTATCGCCATGCCTTACGGTCCACCTGTGCCCCTTGTCGTAATCTTCGCCGGTCCATTTAAGCAATGCGATTTTAGCGGGCCTGCGCCCGATTGGGGTTTCTCCCGTTACATGACCGAGAATATCTTTGGTGAGCATTTCACGACCGTCTAGCGCTTCTAAAATTGCATCCACGGTGGCTTGGTCGACTCGAATATCTTTGTGCAGTTGGTTTTCTTTGTCGACTGCTTTTGCTTCATCCTTTCCTAATCTGACGATTGAGTTCAACAACTGCTCGTAGGTGCACCCATCAAGCTTGCTGTACTGGAATGCGACCTTTTGAGCTACGTCACCCCGCGCCTTGCGGTTATCAAATATTGCTCTGTATTTGTTATGACCATCAGGGCCGCGACCTTCAATCAAAAACGCACAATCGCAGTCATCCATAATATCGGACGTACCACCCGCCACGCTTTTACCTTCGTCATCTTTGTTTTTGTTAGTGTGCGCCAGTGCAATTATGGTGCCACCGGCTCCGACAAAGGTCCTGGCTAATTTGCCAAACTCCGAGGACGCCGTTTTATCCATTAGGTCGGTAAACTTCTTCAATGTATCTAGAATAATCACTTGCCCCATGGCTTGCTTGTCTTTGGTGAGTTGCCCAATTAACTGGATCAACTTATCCGTGTCAAAACCATTGTGGTTAGGTAGCAATACGTTAATTTTATGCGGCTCAAGTAATTCTAGTTTCTCAACCTGCCCCTTGTAATGATCATCCGCATTAACGTAATAAATTTTACTACCATCAATTTCGCCAGCCTTCACTTGCTGTATGAGCATCCAAAGGGTTAGCAGTGTTTTGCCCCCGTTTGGCGCTGCGTAAAGGGTGGTCCACTGCCCCAGTATGGCAATACGGTCTAACACGTATTTATCGTCTAGCATTTGCTGCCTCATCTCCTCGGACCTACCATTCATTGCATAAGCACTTAATTGCTCAAGCGCGTTGACCGCTGGTTTTTCTTCCGTTAGCTTGGTTATGTCAATGCTCTGGCCATCCGTTCTAGCTGGCGCTACCCTGGGGGTGGCCTTGCCTGCCTGGATACCGCTATTTATCGTTTTGGCCACCTCATTGGCAGATAGGCCGGCTTGGTTTCCTGCTTGTGTTAGGGCTTCACGTGCTACGTATTCAGCGATTCCACCACCGGCGACCAATTGGCCAATGCTGAAACTCGCTGTGTTAAGGGCGGCGTTTCTTGTGCCTTCTGGTGCCGTTGCAATGGTCTGGCACTCACTGATTAAGGCTGCCGTGCAATAGCCCTGTGAGTCGTTAGCGGCTGGTGTAGAGGCGTTAAAGTTGAGTGCTGGTGTAGGCTCAATATTGCGCTCGTTAGCGGCCTCGTTTTTTGCAGTAATTGCCAGGGAAAAAACTTTCAGTGGCTTAAAATACGCACCGGTTCGATTACTTTCACTTTCGTAAAATTTCCCCCTGTTGGGCAGCAAGGCCAATTGGGTCAATGTTTGGCTGCAAAGATCAGGAGCCACGTAATTCGCCGCTAATTCGTCGTTGAGCACCCACTGGCAGTCTTTCCATTCTTGGGGGGTAAGCCCAGCATCTAGCGGAATAAGAACCCTCGTTTTTGGGATACTTTCTGTCGCCCGTTTGGTGGTGTAAACCTCGAATTGGCAACCATCCAATAAGTTGTTCATAAACTCCGCCGTCTCCCCTACTGGCCTAGGGTCGTCGTCAATGTCTGCCCATAATATCCAATATTCACCATCTTTTTCTTGGGCTTTACCCTGCCTAGTCACCAAAGTGCTAGGTATAACCCACTGGCCGCGCTCTTTTTCAACTGCCTGCGGGTTGTCCACTAAGCGGGTAATGTCTTCCCAGGTAACGGTAGTAAGCGGCCTATGCTTTTCGGAATGGTTTACACCGAACCCGCTGCAAAAACTAACATTCATTACATTTTGTGGGCTAGTCATTGTTTGCCTCCTGTTGTGGGTAGGAACGTTCATACCAAACCCCCGGAAAATAAGCGTGCATCGTAGTTATTCGAATATTTGCGCGCTGCATATGCTCTAGCAATGTCGGCTTTAAATGGAGAACATTTCTTACATAAAAAAATCACAGAACTGTTTACCTCCCCTGCCATCGCGCTGTCCAGTGGTATATTTATGCAAACCGCTTTAGATGGACGGGTCATTTTCTCCCCGCAGCAATGGCAGTCGCTTAACTCAGGGTTGCCGCAAACGACGCGCTTGTATCGCTTGAGTGATAATTTTTTTGTAGTGACGGTAAGAGCACCGTGTACATTTTTTGATCTTCTGGTAGTGCTTTTCATAGTCATGGTCCTATTAACAGGAGCCCGACTACAGCGTAGAGAAATGGTACAATCAATCCTGTTAGGTTGTGCCAAACAACAGAACTTGCCCCGCTTCTATTTGCCGTAGTAGCGGGTTTTTTATTTAGTTGGGTATTCGCCGGTATGGCTAAAGGTGTTTTTTTCTAGCCACTCATTTAAATCAGATATGCGGTACATGACGCGCCCACCGACCTTGATGAATGGGATTTTTTGCGAACCACTGGTACGCCAGTATTGCAGAGTCGCCGCAGCGATACCGAGACATTCCGCAGCCTTTGAATTGTTAGCTAATTGGTTCATTGAGAAACCCTCTAAGTAGTTGACGCTGTTTATTCAACGTTGACCACAGCTTACGAGGGTTGATGTTAATGATTAATGGAAGTGTCCGGACACTTTTAGAAGTGTCTCATATTCCTATTTTTGGGCGTTTGCCACTATCGTTTTAAGATGACGCCGGACCGCTTTTTTTTCATTTTCAGCCCATCTTAGCCCTTTGTTTTCTAGTGCTGAAACCGCCTCTTTGTAGACGTCTTTTTTGATTAGCTGGTGTGCCTCCTCACCAACCGCAAGTTTTAATATCTGGCTCATTAGTTTCCATATGTGGTTCTGTGGAAATGGGTCAATTCTTACTCTCTGCAAAGGCTGCACGGACTCACCAGCCATACCGTTGTCCGTTTGCCATTGTTTATAGCATGCATCAAAATCTGGGAGTTTATCTTCGGGCCAACCAAAAGAAACCCACTGCTGGACAGCTTCTAAGGAAGAATAACCAGGAACAGGCCGTTCGACACGATGGTGGGGAAATTGTAATTCCTCGTCATCGCCATCGCCATCGTCATCGTCATCGTCATCGTCATCGTCAAATAACATTAACGTATTGCATTTTGCCAAAACCTGCTTAATCTTAATTTTTGCTTCTTCATTAGCCACACAAAAACGGCCAAAATCATCATAGTAGTACGTTTCAGACACTTCGATAGCACTCACGACGCTAGCGACCTCTACCGGCGTCGGATACGCCCTATCTCTCATTATGACGTCGCCAGTACTAGTCATTTCGGCCACGCGTTTTCGGCGCCCAAATACCAGGTCTCTTACGCTTACAAACTCACTCATTTCGCCACCTCCATGTTAACCACATTGTCTTTCTTAATGCCGCCTGCCTCGAACATTGCACCGGCGGCTTTCTCCATAGACTCTCTCACAGGGTCCATAGCCAGTCGAGCGTAGATGGCTGTTGTGTTGACGTTTTTATGATTAAGGCTCTTGCCTATAACTGACAAACTCGCGCCTGTATTGGCCTGCCACGAGCCCATAGAGCGCCGTAAATCGTGCAACCAAGTACCTCGAAGATCATCTATACCTGCCCTGCTTAATATCCGTTTCCATGCTTTGTCTGGGTTGGTTAGATGGCCTGTTGCACCGTGACTAGGGAATACCCATTCGCCATCACCGCATTCGACTTTTCGATCTTTAAGTAAGTCGTGCATGGCGGATATTAATGGCACTCGCTGAGACTCACCGTTCTTGGTTTCTGGTATAAACCACTCGCTACGATCCAGGTTCACTTGATCCCAGCGCATGCTCAAGACGTTCTCCCGCCTTGCGCCGGTTAACAGGCTGGCTAGGATATAGTCCCTAGCCGTTGTATTAGGCTCTTCTGCCAACGCTTCAAAGAACTTAGGCAATTCATCGCTTTCAAGGAAACGGTCCCTAGACTTGCTCTTGTACTCTTTAATCCGTGTGCATGGGTTGTCGCCACCCCAGCCCCAGTCAATGGCTAAATTAAACACTTTCCTAAGCAGCCTTAATATCTGGTTGGAAGCGCCTTTACCACCGACTTTCTTCACCTTGCGCCTACCGGCTTTATCTATGCCCTCAATCATCCTCTGATTGTCGGCAATGTAGACCAGTAACTTTTGCACATGCTGCTTTTTAATCGCGCTGAGCTTTTTGTTCTGCCAGTGAATTAGATGGACGTTATAGCGCTGTTCATCGATCTCCCAAGACTTCTTATGCGGCTTTGCATACTCGACCATGTAACGTTTAAACACTTCCCCTAAAGTTGATTCCTGCCTGAGCACCCGTTTGTCTTCCGCTGGGTTTTGACCAACAGCGATTTCACCATTGTGCTGCGCGACCATTTGCCTTGCTTGAATAATGCTCATTGCAGGATAACGACCTAGTGTTATGCGTTCAGCAACCCCATCAATCTTCCTATAAAGGACAAAGGCTTTTGTGCCTACATGAGATACCCGAAGGGTTAGATGGTTAGTGTTGGTGTCGAAGTAATCTACCCTTTTACCAACGGGTGGTAGTGGCAGCTTATCCAGTGCCTTCTTTGTAAAACTAATTCTATTAGCCATTGCGATGTCATCCTCGTATCAATCCTCTCGTCAAGCTGGTCTACCCATGGTCTACCTGAGAATCAATATTTCTCAATACTTCTAAATAATCGTCAATGTCTAATATAGCCGTCATAGCTAGGTTTTACAAGGGTCTCAATAAATGTCACACTTCCTCAATAGGCATGACTGTAGGATTGAAAATCCTCGTGTCGGCGGTTCGATTCCGTCTCCGGGCACCATAACTCCCCTATAAAACAAGTACTTATAACGCAATTAACTTTGTGTATTTCGTATGGTTTTTACGGGGCTACCATGGGGCTACCCCAGAGCCAGTTTGGCTCATGTTTCATCAATACATCGATTCAACATACTAAGACTCAATATTTCAGGATATGTTCTCAACTTAAGCCTGCGGATAGCGCTTCCAATCTTTTTAGTAATACACTTCTGATATGGGTGACTAGAAAAGGGGAGCGTGCGGATCTTTACTATTGAAAGTAAAGAGGGAAGCCTCACTAGGGGTAGTTTCTAAACTTTTCCGCATGGAGAAACCCTTCTTTAACCCAACTTCCTCACCTAAAGCTTGCCCCAAGCGCCAAACTGCAAAGCCTAAAAAAGGCCAGACAAGCCAACTATGCTCTGAACTGGCTTCAAAACTTCGACATATTATTAAGGCTCCCAAACAAGCTGGCACCAGGAGATACATCAACCTTTTGGTCCTTTGTACCTTGTCAAATTCAACTTCATAAGACTCAGTGCTGTTATTTGTCATAACAGAAGCTTCGTTTGACCTCTGGGATAAGATATACGGAGATGGATGATATTCGAAATCATCAGCGTAAACCCCAATCCAAAATCCATTCGTCCAATTATAAGATTTTGACACCATAAATAAAATAATAAGCTCAATAAATGCTAGGCTATGATGCACATAACTTGATGATTCCCATGAAAAATCTAACCTAAACCATATAAAGGGCCAGGCTAACCACGGAACGATACCTACAGCCAGCATAAGCCTCCAAAAATACATCTCTTTCGTTTTTTGCCATGCCATTAAGAGTAATTCTTCGTTAGCAAATCGCGCCCAAACGGGCTTACAATAATTGCGCCCCCCCTTTATCATGGTAATCTTTATAATCTTTTAGATAGATTCCAAAATCACCTAATAGTTGGCTGTACCATTTCATCCGACGCTCCTCTTGTCTTTCATTAAACTGCTCCTTGTCTAATTAATACCTAAGTCTCAAAATAAGCCTCAATAAAACTCCCATCGGGCTTATAGAACTTAGACTCAAACTTTGCATTCAAACGCACATCGTCAGCTTTCTCGTAAAACATACCACCACAACCTGGGTGAACAACGTCAGTTTTGCATTGCCCATGAAGCATAAAGCCCTTAACTTTTAGACCCTCCCCTTCCCTAATTGGCTTGTACGGTTCAACAACATGACTACCACACTTCAAGCACCGCTCCTGCCCAGCCCGCTTTTGGGCTAGCTGAATGTACTTGGCGTGATTATTAATGTTCGTCAATCTATCGCTAAGCCATTCCCGCCGTGACGGGAATAACACGTTGAGGACATTAGCGAAGATCGTTCCCGTATCACGGCGGATCCATTCTAGTTCAGACTTAATCTTAGCGACTGCCTTAACTACATCACCAAAGTCTTCAATAGCAGTGATTCTCTGACAGCCGTTACACCAACCCAACTGCCTTTCGCAGTTAAATCGCCCTTCGTCATCTTTATAGTAATAGCGGCCCCAAGTCGCCCTTCCCGACGAGTCATAGTCACACTGGGTACAGCGTATTGAATAAGATGGCATGGACATGCATCGATCCTTGATTGTCTGAATTACTTATATTGCAAATGTAACGCATTTGTACAATACTTGTCGAATGATAGCTAAAAAGACCACTACACTGAATCTGCGAGTTGACCCCTTAGTTAAGGACGCCGTTCGCTATGCCGCCAGCCAAGAGCACAGGAGCGTTGCAAATATGGTAGAGATGATGATTCGTCAATACTGTCGCGACGCTGGGTATCCTGTACTAGAACAAACCCCGCTGTTTGACGATGAACAATAAGATGCTCAAAGGCCTCGTTGAGGCCGGCGCGGTGAAAGCTGTTAGCATTATAGCTAATGGGGCGATCATACACGCCGAGATCTTAACTCTTAGCGGTGACAAGAAAGTCATCACCACCCAAGCAGGCGCCATTAAAACATGGGGTACAATTGACTCTGCGGCCAAATGGCTTAAGAAGGTTGGCCTGGGCACCATGAAGCTAGAAGTTGGGAAATGGATGCCTAATCAGAAGGGTTTATTGCTATAGAGTCATCGTTATACTCATCTTTTCGCCAATGCAGAGTAAAGCCTGATTGTTCCGCAGGATTCATCAAGCTAGTGATACGCACCCAGTTTACTAGAAACCCCTGCAACCAGTGAACTAAACGTTAGGTGTCCGAGTTATGTGGAAAAGAAAGACAGAAGAAGATCTAAAGAAAGCCAGTGTATTATCCAATTTCACAAGAGATAAATTGATTCTTGCAGTTATTTTGGCTGGATTGGCCACAATAATAGCTGCGCCAGTAATCGGCGTCTTTGTATGGATACTTTTTGTTGTTCTTTTTTCCTTTTCCTGTGTAGGTATTTTTCTATTTAATGATCCTGCTTTTATAACAAGTTTCTTCTTAGGGGCCGGAGCTGTATCTCCTCAAACTGATATTTGTAATAAGTGCTTCTCGGTTGTTGAACGAACTGAAAATAGAATTTGTAAATGTGGCGGTAAATATGAGCCCATTGAGAATTGGAAGTGGGTAGAGGATACGGAAGACAAACCTAACAAGTAAATCATGTTCGCGGCTGTGCCGCAGGACGCATTACGCTGTTTCGCAGCTAACAACAATGCGCCTCATATTTAGGCGTTAGGTAACAAAATTAATATACGGATACAGAATGGATTATTTGAGTATAAATAAAAAGGCGTGGGATAAAAGAACAAAAGTACACGTTGAGTCAGAGTTTTATGATGTAGCTTCATTTAAAAATGGTAAATGTTCACTCAATTCTATTGAGCTACAGCAAATAGGAAATGTTGAAGGAAAGTCTTTATTGCACCTACAGTGCCATTTTGGTCAAGATACTTTGTCTTGGGCTCGCTTAGGTGCAGAAGCCACCGGTGTAGATTTATCTGCTGAGGCAATCAAGCAAGCCAATTCGCTAAAGCATGCTTTAGACGTAGAGGCAGAGTTTGTTGAAAGTGATATAGTTCAATTTGGTCGTGAAAACACGAAACAATTCGATATCGTGTTTACCTCATACGGCGTTTTATGTTGGTTACCTAATTTAACCGATTGGGCACAAACAATTGCCAAATCACTAAAAGTTGGAGGGGAGTTCCATCTAGTAGAGTTCCATACGTTTAATGACTTGCTATCTGGTTACTCGTATTTCCCAAATAGTGAGCCAGATATCGAAGAGGAAGGCACTTATACAGAAAACTGTGATGGTACAAAATCAACCATGGTTACTTGGCCCCATTCAGTTAGTGAGGTTGTAAGCTCCTTAATTGCTGCAGGGTTAAGCATTGAGTCTTTCTTTGAGTATCCTTATAGCCCTTACAACTGTTTTGAGGGTTTGGCGCCAGTGTCTAACTTTGGATATCAAATGTTGTATAAGGGTCAGCAGGTTCCATTGGTGTATTCAATTAAGGCGCGAAGAACCGCCTAACAAACTGTTTAAGAGTGATTCGCAACGCGTAGCATTATGTAGCAAACCCATGCTCAAGGAAGTCAAAAAACGTTTTTGTGTCGCTGAGTGATGGAATATCATAGCCAATCACCTATTGATTTCATTGAGTCATAAGACGTTTTAGCCCATCGATCGCCGTCTGTAAGCGATCAGAGTCTTCGTAATTTTCGGCGTAAACCAGATAGATTGGACGGCTCAGTTCGGGTGAATCGTCAACCCTGTACAAGCGCCCTTGGTCAAGATGACTCTGACCACCTTTGGCTTTAATGACTGGTGGTTAGAAACAAATGATAAATTAGAAGTCCAACTGCAATGCCTTTTATAAAGGAAACCCATACGATTGCATAATCAGACATCCCAGTCATTTCCTTCCACAACTCTATCCATTTTTTGTGCCAGTTGAACAAAACCATAGTTAGTTTTCCTTAGTTATTCTTACTATCGACATATTACTCTCCTTATAAAATCATTGGCTCAGCCCTAAGGTGGCCAACTCTATAAGCCCAACCAACCTCATGTTCATCAGGCTTGAATTCATTAAATTAGGTTATTGAGGTTTTTTTGAGTCATGTAAGCAGTCCGAATAACGCGCCCAAGGGGGAGCGCTTTCCGGCATGTTATTCCGCGTGGGCTTGTACATTGTGATGTCATCGAAGGTTCCCGCAGCAACAGCTGCAACTCTGCTAGGTCCATCGACCACTGCGAAAATGCGAGTGCCGCAGGTGCCACAAAAGTGCCTGTGTATTAAGTTGCCTCGGTCCGAAGTTAACGTGTAGGTTTTAGTCTCACCTTGGGTGACTTCAAGGCCAGATGCGTCTATCACGTAGCCGGCATAACCATCAACACCACCGATCTTGGTGCAATCGGTACAATAACAAAATTGCTGCACATAAGGGGCTACGCTAATGCAATAGCGTACTTTTCCGCAGTGGCAACCGCCTGTTATAGGGTTAGTCATATTGGTACTCCCTTACTATATTGTTGGAGGGGTATCCGCGACAGCCATTTAAGCGACTAATGTAATAAAGACTCGTCGGCTAACACGGATAAGCATTCGTTGGGATGGCTCGTCACTAAGAAATGACTGGCTCCGTCTATTGTGTATTTTTTACTGTTCGGTAAGCCTTGTACTAAACAGTCGCATATCGCCTTAGCAACCGAGCTGGATTGAGTGCCACAAACTAATCGAATAGGCGTAGTACATTGCTGTAGTCGGTCCAGATCACTGCCAATAGTATCGTTAGACGCAGCATGCCAGTGGCGTAGATTGTTTTTAGTCAAACCGTCCATGAAATCTCTGACAAATATTGGTAGAGATTTGAAAGTGCCGTCACCACACCAAAAGTCAATTACTTGCCCGCAGGCATAAGGTGTTTTTTGAGAGACGGCATAGTTATATTTATCCCAGAACTGCCGTACACTGATGCTCATGTCTACGTCTGGCATATTGTCCAATACAGCAGATGCCACCGGTTCAAACAATGTTACTTGGCTTAGATTTAAATTGCCTTTAAGTACCTGTGCTAGCGCAACTACGCCGCCGTATGAATGGCCGACAATGTGAATGGGTTGATCTGTTAATAGACTAACTACTTGCTCTACAATGGCTAATTCTGTCTCTACTGTTGGGTAAGTCGAATCATCCGGGTCGGGGGTGCCGCAATGACCTGGTAGTTTTATCAATATACACTGATGGTTCACCGATAATTGCGACACCATACTTTTCCATGAGGATGTATTCGCAAACGATCCATGTATAAAAACGATAGGCGAGCCACTTCCTTCTACTTCGTAATAATCATCAATTTCCATAGTGCTCGCCTTCAGTTGGGCCTAGTTGGTGTGATTGATCCCCACATTTCCGACCACAGTTTCTATGGAAACAATGTCTGGATTGGACATCACCTTATCCTTTTCTGCGTCGGCCTTCTCCATATCCTGCTGATTTGCATAGATCCCCACAGATACCAACGTATTGCCATCGCTTTGGATGCCTATCAGTTGCTCCACGGAAGGAAACATATTGCCAGCGTTTGTGGCTACTGCCTGCACCACTTTATCTGCCGCCTGCTGTGAACTAAAAACTGCTGTAGTTATTCTTGCTATAGACATGTTGCTCTCCTTATAAATTCATTGGCTCAGTCCTTAAACGACCAACATATAAGCCCAACTAGCCGTATGCTTCTCAGGCTTTAGTTAACAGCATACCTCCTAACTTATAGGAACTTTTCCTAATCTATAGATCCATCAAAAATACCTTTACTTGAGCACTACAACTATCAGAACAATTCCTAGAAGCATTCTTGTATCCTATTTACTAAGAATTGTCGTTAGAACGAGGATATGTGGATGCGGATAAACAAGTTATTAGTAACCTTAGGCTTGGTCTTTTCAATGCTACTCAGTAGTGGAGTTGTAGTTGCCGCTGATTTTGATAAGGGGCTTAAGGCATACAAATCTGGCGATTATAAAGCTGCTCTAGCAGAGTGGACTCCTTTGGCTGAGCAAGGAGATACTTCTGCTCAATATAATCTGGGGGGTGATGTACAAAAATGGCCAAGGTGTCTTAGAGAACGACAAGACCGCAGTGAAGTGGTACACCAAAGCGGCTGAGCAGGGGTATGCTTCTGCTCAACTTAACTTGGGGGTGATGTACGTTACTGGATCTGGTGTTCTCACAGACAATCGACGTGCGTATATGTGGTGGAATTTAGGTGCTTTTAACGGCAGCGAAATAGCCTCTAAGAATAAAGATAAACTAGCTAAACAAATGACTCCAGCTGACATATCCAAAGCACAGGATATGTCTAGCCGTTGCTTAGAGAGCAACTATAAGGATTGTTGATCAATCTGACTCTTTTCCATTTAATGTAATTAATATTGGAGGTGGATAATTATGTTTACAAGGAAAGGCAATATATCTGGAACAAAACTATTTCGTAAAGAAGACCTCGATCTAGAACCAGTAAATGGCATGAAAACCATTGGCTTGGTAAATACATCTTTTTCCAAGGAGTTGGGTGGTGGTATCGGAGTATTTGAAGATTGCAGCATCCCTTGGAATATAACCTACGATGAAATCATCTACATTCTTGATGGACAGTTCACATTACGGGTTGGAGATGAAGTATATAATGCCAGGGCAGGTGATGTGCTATGGATACCACGCGATACAGAGATTGTTTATGAGGCACAAGAGCGAGTGACATTTTTCTATTCTGTTTTTCCTGCTGGAAACGCTCCGTCAACATCCAAGTTAATTGACTATGCATCAAAAACGTAAAGACAAGGCGGGCAGTTGAGATACTAACAGAAGGCCACTTTTGTTATGGATCCGCTTGAGCATCAGTAGCGTTGTTTCAAGAGCGCATTAAATTATGGCTGCCAGAACATTGAGCGACTCTATACCAAACGTAAGCTTCTTCGATGTTTTTGGTTAAGCCGTCACCATCGTAATAAAGGTGGCCGCACTCTTCGGTAGATAGCGGAAATCCAAATAGGATCATTGTGCGAATGTCAGAAAGGGAGACTTTAGCCTGTGTGTTCATAATACCATTCCTTGGTTGATTATCTTTTTAGTATAGGTGATATTTTCAGAATTGGCATCGGTGGGCCGTTGTCTTTGCACTGGAAGCTGATGGAGACCCGTACGTCCACTAAGGCATGCATCTTAACGCTGAGGCGCCAACCGGCGGTGCCTCAGTGGGCAACAGTTGAAAGTAACATCGTCCCATCTCTAATCATCAGGGATCACCAGCTTAGATGGTAACCTCTAGCACACACAGCTAGATCAACATCAGTTCTGTGGCACGATATTATAGGTGACATAATATAATAAAGAATTGAGACGGATATAATTACCGCAATACAGACAATCACCAACTTAATGTAGAATGATTTATCACTCTTAATGGTCTTTATTATTTCACCACCCTTGAATAATTGAAATAAACGCATAGAAATCCCTTCTTACCGGTGATAATCAGCAGCAACTATGGGTTGTTGCTTTTATCTATCCTATCAATTACTTAAAAACTAGCATATCGGCGTAAAACCAATTATTTTATCAAAATCTTTAGCGTCGCCAGTATCGTCGACTTGATAATTTCCTTCAGTTGAGCCTAATTAATGTGATTGAGTTTTACATCGCCTACCACGGCTTCCATTGAAACAATGTCTGGGTTGGCCATACGTTTATCTCGTTCCGCATCCGCCTTTTCCATAGCCTCTTGGCTTTCATATATAGATACGGCTATCAGTTTATTGCCGTCGCTTTGAATGCCTATCAGTTGCTCCGCAGATGGGAAA
>Ga0105352_1000443_pt1 | contig 24745 bp, 25 predicted proteins | sample EN8Hudsemesocosm_FD_83507 | JGI IMG/M metagenome (GOLD analysis project Ga0105352, IMG submission 83507) | Methane-oxidizing microbial communities from mesocosms in the Hudson Canyon - EN8B Hudson Canyon | ecosystem: Environmental > Aquatic > Marine > Cold seeps | place: Hudson Canyon...
AATTGGAGATCACCTTTTGTCTTTTCAACAGACTTAGAACCTTCATCTTTTTCTTCTTGCTCGTCTAGAGTATCAAAAATATCCTGTCCTGCGGCTAATCCACGCTGAATGACGCTGAATGCTTCTGATAATTGTCGGATAGGTTTGGGCATCATGGCGGCAGACCCAATGTAAGCGACAAAGCCCCCTGCTGTTTGTTCATCTCCAGAGAGTTTTAACACTAAGAAAGTTAATATACCAAGGGCAATGGCCACCAATATTTGTATCGTTGGTGTTGCCAAGCCTTTGACAAGCTCCATCTTGAGTGACTGTTTGCGATTTTTAGTTATGGCATCAAAAAAACGTTTATTTTCATAGTCTACTGCACCAAAGGTTCGAACTTCCTTATATCCATTGATAGCTTCAGATGACACATGAGTCACATCCCCCATTGCCGTTTGTATACGTTTGCTTATTTTTCTGAATTTCTTATTGGTGAACGAAACGACCATAGCAATGAAAGGTGCTGAGACTAAAAATACTAATGTTAATTTCCAGTCTTGCCATAAAAGGTATGATATTAGACCTACAATAGTCAGACCTTCACGTATAAATACTTTCAGTGAGCCAGTAATCGCACCTTTAACCTGCTCTACGGTATAAGTGATTCTTGATACTAGATGGCCTGAAGCATTGGCGTCATAATACGCAGCAGGTAAACGTAACAATCTTTCAAATATTTCTAGTCGTAGTTTGTAAACTATTCCTGTCGAAACCACAGCCATAAAATATTCAGCTATAAAAGATGCTATACCTCTAGCCAGGAATACAGCTACAAATAAGAATGGATATATATACGCGGCATCGGGGTCTTTGTCGTTGATCGCATCAACGACCATGCCAAAAACATGTGCAAACAGAGGTTGTGATGCAGCATAGGCTAGAAACCCAATGGAGCTCAGAGCGAAAACAAAAAGGAATGGTTTTAGGTATGAAAGTAAGCGTTTATAAAGCTGCCAATCTGAGGTCTTTTCGAGGGTTTGACTCATACAAAATATGTACGGCTCTTAAAATAAAAAGCCGTTTAATTGTCCTGTTGTGGTTTTTGCGTGGTGATTTTTAAAGATACAAAACCCAGTTGTCCAGCAGCGTCCATTGCGGTAACGACAGCCTGATGCGGGGTTTGTCCATCAGCAGTAATAATCATGGGCAGTTTATTATTGCTATCTGACGCCTTTTCAATAGCCGATTTGAGCACCTCTATTGTGTTATTGACTAGTGTTTTTTCATTGACAGTGAAGTCACCTGAAGAGCTGATAACAATTTCGAGGAACTCTACGTTTTGTGCAACTGCTTTTTCACCATCTGCTTCGGGTAAGTCAATAGCTAGATGGGTTTCCTTGGTGAAAGTGGTTGATACCATAAAAAAGATCAATAACAAGAAAACCACATCGATCAGCGGTGTTAGGTTAACATCAACCGCTTCTTTGGATTGACGCTGAAATTTCACTTCACAGCCTCTTTGCTATTTGCGGGTGTACTGCTTCCCAAGTCGACTTCGCGCTCACCGTGGGTAACTTCAACGAGCTTAATCGCTTCCTGCTCCATGGAGATTACCAGTTCCTCAATTCTTCGAGCAAAGAACCGGTGAAATATTACTGCGGGAATCGCTACGGTTAAGCCTGCAGCTGTAGTAATAAGTGCTTCAGAAATACCTCCGGCTAGGACACCAGCATTACCTGTGCCTTGGACCATGATTTCAGTAAATACCTTGATCATGCCTATAACAGTACCAAGCAGCCCTAACAATGGAGCGATGGCAGCAATAGTGCCAAGGGTGCTTAAGTATCGTTCTAATTCATGAACTACATGACTGGCAGATTCTTCAATACTTTCTTTCATGATCTCTCGGCCATGCTTAGCATTGGTGAGGCCTGCCGCAAGAATTTCACCAAGAGGTGAACTGCCCTTTACTTCTTTCAGCTTTTTACCGGTAAGTTGATTATTTCTTATCCAGCCCCAGACTTGGGCTAGTAAATTGGGGGGGGTCACTTTCTTTGTTTGCAATGACCAAAAACGCTCAATGCTAATAGCAAGTGCTATTACAGAGCAAAGAAGTATTGGCCACATCAGTGGGCCGCCTGATTTTATTATTTCAAACACGCATATATCTCCCTCGAAACCGCGCATACTGTAACACAATCAAGGCCTTGTACGTATACTTCAAATACGCAATTACTACCAATATCCTTGTTTTTGGTCCCTGTATTTAAAAGGTGTGATAGGTGTATCTAAAACGAAACTTATCATGCCTGCATCAGCTGTATTTAAGGCGTTTACTTTATGCGCACTGTACCGCTGAACAACCTTTTGATGTGGGTGCTTGAACTGGCTTCTATAACCAGCAGAAAAGATCACCCAGCTCGGTGAAGCCGCTTTGATAAATCCAAGACTTGAGCTAGTTTTACTGCCATGATGCGGTGCGACAAGTACATCTACATCTAATTTATCGGCTAAATTGGTGACCAGATGCTGTTCAGCGCCTTTCTCTATATCCCCGGCAATCAGTAGAGAGGCATTCGCAGCGGTAACTTTTAACACACATGATTGATTATTAGCCTTCTTTGGTAACTTATCAGTTGGATGAATAAACTCGAATTTAACACCATCCCACTCCCACTTTAGGTCCCCTCGGCAAAGTAGCCACTCTAACTGGCTGAACTGCTTTGGCTCAGAACTTGATATGAGCGTACCAACATCAATATCTTTTAAAAGACTGTTGGCGCCACCAATATGATCCATATCGTGATGACTGATAATCAGCCTATCGAGTTGAGTCCTGCCCTTGTATTGCAAGAATGGGATAATCGATGCTGAGGCAGCATCGAAGGAGCTTGAATAACTTTTCCCTGTGTCATAAAGCAATGCATGATTCTCTGTCTCTATATAGATAGCTAAGCCTTGGCCCACATCAAGTATATTTATTTGAGCTATGCCATTGGGAGGTGAATTGCTACTTTTAATAAACAGTGAGGATAGACAAAGAATCCCAACAACCTTCATTCCTCTAAAGAGAGTTGGAGCTAATAATATTAAGCATCCTAATATTGCAAAGAGTAACCCAAAGATAATTGCACTATTTACTGGCTTTGCATTAAACCCGACTGCTTCCACGAGCACGGCTAGTTCCTGAAGTGAGTTCAAACAGCGCCAAATTAAAGTTAAGCTGATATCTGCAACTTCCAATGGCCATGAATTTGGTAAATTAAAGGCTGTTAATATCAATGCAGTCAAAATACTAGGAACAGTAATGAAGCCTATTGCTGCTACGGCAATAAAATTAGCGATAGGTGAAATTAGACTAATTTGATGAGTAAGTAAGATTAAGGCTGGCATTAACCCTATAAATATAACCCATTGAGCATGGATCCATACCTTGATTTTAAGAGTTATATTTTTTTTCAGTTGTAGTCTATTACCTACTCCATAGATAAGTACGATTACCGCCCCAAAGGATAGCCAGAAGCCATTTGCAAATATAGACAACGGATCTAATGCAATAACGACAAATAGAGCCGCTAACATTAGATCTGCTATCTGAATTCTGGTCATTAAAAAAAGACAAAGAAAGCTCATGATTATCATAGTTAAAGCTCTTTGCGTGGGTAGTGAAAACCCAGCCAAAGCTGCATACATAGCTGCCAATAATAAGCCGCCTACCAACCCCCATTTTTGGGATGGCAATACAGCTAATAAACTTAAACTTACTCGTGAAAGTCCTGCAAAAAGTATGAAGCCGAACCAGGCTGCTAAACCAATATGCAAACCTGAAATGACCATTAGGTGGATGGTGCCTGTGTCCTGAAGGAGGGCCCAATCATCTTGGGTTAAATATTGACTCTCACCTATCGCTAGGGCGAAAATTATTCGCCGGAAGGAAAGATCCTTTGTTGATAAATCTAGTTTGTTTGCCAGTGACTGCCGATACGCTATAAAACTATCAACATCATTAACAAGTTGTAGATTCTGTTTACTGTTGCGTACATAACCTACGCCTACGATCTGGTTTCTAATAAGCCACGATTCATAATCAAAACCACCGGGATTTTGTAGACCACGCGGACGCTTAAGCTTAACGAGTAATTGGTAATATTGACCCGCTCTAATGCTGGGACCGTGATACCACGACAGTTTGATTTTTCTGTTCTCTAATTGTTCGTATGGACTTTTGGAAACGAGTATCTGAAAGCTGGTTTTACGACTATCAATTTTTGGAATACTCAGCACTTGCCCTTCGATCAGTACTTCTTTGCCTTCGAGATCATTAGGTATAATTGATCCCGTTATTTGGTTTCCATAAGTGATTCCCCAGCTAATACCTAGTGCAGCTGGAATAATAAGAATGGCGTTACGGTAATACTTGGTGAGTACGATAGATATGGGAAGAGCCACCCAGAGGAATATTATATTTTCCGGTAAGCTAGACCATAGCCCTACGCAAGAAATCCCCAAGATCGCAGCGATCATCCATGAGCGCATACTGAAATCCTTTAATTGTTCACAATTTGTATAATGAGTGCATAATAACGTCCGAAACCCATTGTGAGTAGTGATTCATCAATGCCAAAAAGAATAATAAAACGATTCATGCCTGATCCTGAAAAGATCAAAGAGCATCGCCATTTGCGTTTTTTGGGTAAACTCCTTCATGATCCCAACCTATGGCACCTTAATAGACGATCGGTCTCGAAAGCTTTTTTTGTAGGTCTTTTTTGTGCATTTGTCCCTGTGCCATTCCAGATGCTACTTGGCGCTATTGGAGCCGTCATCTTACGCTGTAATATGCCGATATCCGTAGGTCTAGTGTGGGTTACTAATCCTGTCACCATGCTTCCCATTTTCTCTGGGGCATATGTGTTGGGGGCATTTATCTTGGGAGTGCCACAAAGTGAGTTTGAACCAGAGTTTTCCTGGGATTGGTTCGCCACCGGTTTGTCTGATGGTTTGCAACCTTTCCTACTAGGTTGCTTCATCTGTGGTGTGGTTTTCGGTGTAGTTGGCTATATGGGAATGCAGCTATTCTGGCGCTGGCATATAGTTACTGCCTGGAAGGAACGATCTAGCAAACGGAGGAAGCAATGAGTCAAAGCTCTTTAATTTCTCCATCCTCCAAATGAATGACACGATCCAAGCTATTAGCTAGATCTGTATTATGAGTAACGATAATAAAACTGGTATTAAGCTCAGTATTAAGCCCAGTCATTAGATCCTCTATGGCCTTAGCTGTATGACTATCAAGATTCCCTGTGGGCTCATCCATTAATACGCAAGCGGGTTTTGTTATCAAAGCCCTCGCAATTGCAACACGCTGCCTTTCTCCACCAGACAGCTCACTGGGTTTATGAGGCGTGCGCTCTTCTAGCCCTACTTGATGCAGTAATGATTCAGCTAATTGATAGGCTTGATGTTTTGACTCACCTCGGATTAGCAGCGGCATAGCCACATTTTCAACGGCATTAAACTCAGCTAATAGATGGTGAAACTGGTAGACGAAGCCCAGACATTGATTTCTGAGCTGCCCTCGCCCTTTTTCATTGAGTTTGGATAGTTGCTGATCCTGTATCCACACATCCCCTTTTGTTGGTGTATCCAACCCGCCGAGTAAATTAAGCAAGGTCGACTTTCCTGATCCAGATGTACCAACAATAGCAAGCCGCTCTCCTTGTTTAAGAGTGAGCGATACATTATTAATGACGTCGAGTTTCTTGGGGCCCTCTGAGTAAGTTTTATAAAGACCCTCGCAACGTAACACTACATCATTATTCATATCGTAGCGCATCCGCTGGTTGAGTTTTAGCAGCACGCCAAGATGGATATAACGTAGCTAAGAAGCTTAACCCCATGGATATTCCGCAAATACCAAACACTACACTCCACTTAAGCTCAGACGGTAAGTATGAAATAAAATATACCTCTGAATTAAGGATTTGCTGGCCCAATACATTTTCCAGCCACAGATAAAAGTCGCTAATATTCAAGGCCATCAGCACACCCAAAACTGTTCCAACTAAGGTACCCACTATACCGATATATATTCCTTGAACCATAAAGATGCCCATAATGGTATTAGGGCTTGCTCCCATTGTTCGGAGAATAGCTATATCTGCTTGCTTATCAGTAACAACCATCACCAGTGTAGAAATTATATTAAATGCAGCAACAGCAACAACTAGAGTGAGCAGCAAACCCATCATGTTCTTTTCCATTTTTATTGCGCCGAAAAGGTTACCGTGTGTTCTTGTCCAGTTAGTGCTGTAGTAATCACCCGGTACTTGTGTCTTAAGTGAAGCTGCAATCTGGTGTGAAAGAACAGGCGCTTCAAACAAGTCTTGAAATTGTAAGCGTAGGGAGTGAACCGTTTTTTGTGTTCTGAATAGTTTTTGCCCGTCCTGCAGATGGATTAATGCGAGACTACTATCTAACTCAGCTTTTACCTTAAATATTCCAACCACGGTGAAGCGTTTAAGCCTTGGGAACACACCTGCTGGTGTTAGTGAAGCTTCTGGTAATACTAGGGTGATTTTATCACCGATATTTACTCGTAACTGTTTTCTAATAAGGTCCCCCAGTATTATGCCAAACTCACCAGGCTTCAATGCATCCAGTGACCCTGCGACCCAATACTTATCCTCACCGATGATAGAAACATTTTTCTCTTCCGAGGGAAGTATTCCATTGATCAAAGCCCCTCTTACAGCTCCATGGGCTGTTAGCATTCCTTGTGCTTGTACAAAGGGCGCCACGCCTGTGACGCTGGGGTTTTGTATAACTTTATCCGCTATTTGCTGCCAATTATGCATTCCACCGTAAGCACCGATCGTGGCGTGAGGTACCATACCAAGGATTCTGTGGCGTAGTTCGTTGTCAAAACCGTTCATTACAGACAACACCACAATTAAGACAGCTACACCTAAGGTGAGTCCGATCATGGATATGAGTGAAATAAATGAAATGAAATGATTGCGCCGTTTTGCTTTGGTATAGCGAAGGCCAATAAATATAGGTAGTGAGCTCAACATGCCCGGCATTAAACCATAACTTACTGATACACCCTAGCAAAAATGCGCTAAAATACGGTTAATTCAGGGAATTTTGACGGAACAAGACATGTCAAATACAGACAGTGAAAGAAGAGATTTCTACCGGATAGCAGATACGTTATCGCTTGAAGTTAAGGTTATTGATGCGGGATTAGCACAAGATATTCATAGCAACCCCCCATTCCATGTATCTCCTCGATTAGGCTTGCTTACACAATTTCAGCATATTGATTCTGAGGCCGCACATTTTCTACGCTTGATTGGCGAGCAATCTAGGCCAGTCGCTGCATACCTCAAGGCTCTCAATCGTAAAGTTGAACTTATCGCTCGTTTAGTGGCATCAGAGGATGCTGAAGTGGATGAGACCCATGACAAGGATGTTGAAATCAGCGAGGGGGGGCTTAATTTTGTAATGAAAACCCCGTTAGAGAAAGGGACTCATGTAGCATTACGGATAGTCATGTACCCTTCTTTTTCAGGTTTATTGCTATCTGGGCAGGTTAATCACTGCGTTTCATCAGACAATGGGTTTTCTATCGGCGTTGAGTTCGTGAACATGTTGGAATCAGATCGCCAATCTATAGCCAAGCACATACTGCAGAAGCAATCAGCAAAGCGAAGAGAGAAATTACTATCTGAAGGTGATTAAGTGAAAAAAATTATACTCATAATACTGATAAATATATTCACTGTTTCTGCTCATGCTGAAGTGATCAAAATCGGGCTATCAAAACAGGGCAACTATAGCCTTGAAACGCCGTCTATTGGAATGGATTTGAGTGAGGTTAAGTCTACATTCGGGGCGCCTCTTTCTACAAAAGGGCCGACAGGGCAGCCTCCCATCACTCTTTGGCAGTACGATAGCTTCAGTGTATATTTCGAGGGCGAACACGTAATACATTCCGTGATACACCATATTAAAAAAGAAACAGTCAGCGAGAAAGGCGAGTAGTTGAATTTGAATGGCGGTAAAGGACTACTACTAACTGTTGCAATATATCTCTGCTGTAAACCCGCATCGGTTAATGCTGTAGTAGATGGTGAAAAATTATTGCAGTGGTGTGAGAATTTGGTCAGCACCAACGGCGACCCCTATCTGTCTGGATTGTGCGTAGGCTTTTTAGCTGGATCGTTTCAGACTCCTGATATGCGCGCCAACATTACAGCAGAGTTACTCGAAAACCAGAAAACCAAGGAAGGCTTAGGTTATTACCACGGTTTAACCCAGACCCTATACTGCATACCAAAGGAAGCCACCGCTCAGACAATAGCTCAAGTTGTTACTAAACATATTCGAGAAAACCCAGTGAGCATGAAACAACCAGCTTCAGCCGCACTGGTCATATCTGTTTCACTCACCTACCCCTGTACAAAAACTGTCAATGAGCAGGCAGTAGATTTGGAAGCTAAGACGAATGAGAATTCTGATAAAACTAGCCGAGCTCAAACCGAAGGATTAGAACAATGAAAAGACATTTAGTTATAGCTGGCATGATGATAGTAATAGCAGCTTGCTCTAGCGATGGTCATCGATCCGCCAGCACTCCTATCTACGAGCAGGCTAAAAACTTTGCTTTTGCTCAGTGCATGTTACACGCCTATAAGAGACTGCCTCCACAGTATCACTATATTACCGAAATGTTCGAGGGTGAAGCGACTGTCTTTTTAAATAAATCAGCAATAGACAGTAAAACGCAGAGTGAAATTTATAAGAACTCTGCAAGTGTAGGAAGCAACGCAATTACCTCAGCAGCTATAAGAACGTGCATGAAATGGAAAGAAAGTGAAAAGCTCAAAAAAATGATTTGATCAAGCTGTTATGTCAATTTTGAATTGGCGAGGTAAGTGACCCTATCTCGCCCTTCTCCTTTGGCCTTATACAGGGCTTCATCAACCCTGGATAAGGTTTCTTCTACTCGCTCACCCATTTGATAATGGGTTATACCTACACTTAGCGTCACCTTTAACTCACTGGATATTTCAGGATAAGTGAGTTGTGAGAATTGCTGCCTAAGCCTTTCGCCGCAATCTACGGCAGAAGCTTTATCAGCAGACGGTAAAAGCATTACAAACTCCTCTCCTCCATACCTTGCAACAACATCGTTACTTCTTAGGCACTTCTTAACGACTTCTGAGAACTGTTTCAACACATGATCCCCGGCTTGATGGCCGTAGGTATCATTAATCAATTTAAACTTGTCTATATCAACTAGACAGATAGCAAAGCCCGATAGATCAGGTATTTCCTTGTATGCAAAATTTGTTATGGTGTGCATAAACTGGCGTCGATTAAAAAGTCCAGTAAGGTCATCCTTTGAAGCCAGCTCTCCCAGTCGCTCCAGTGCAATTTGTAAGTCTGCGTTTGCTTTTTCTATTTCGGCTTTCTGAGCACCAATCTTATCCCTTTGCTCTTTTATTTCTTTATTTCTTTCCAACAAATCAATCATCGACTGTTTTACTTTTTTTCTAAGACCTGCAAGGTAACCACCAAGTATCGCAACCCAGCTAAGCATGACCAGCAATATCAGCCAAAGTATGATATTGAATTCCAGATCAAAACCGGCTGCTGATCTAACCGCATCATAAAAAATAATCAGCGCATAAACACTGATTGAGATAAAAACCATTAACCATAACTGCTGCTGTGTCAGTCGGTAAGCACCAAAGGACAATATAATCACATAGGCCAGAAGCATAGTGCCTCGCAATTCTCGGCCAAAATACATAAAGATAGAGGCAAAAATCACAGCAAGCAGGACTTGAACAAAAGTAAGGCTAGGATCTCTAAACCGTTTATTGATACCTGAGCGCAATACGACAAATATAGTAAGCTGGGCAAGAACAACCGTAAGAGTTAAGAGTTTCAGCCATTTAACGGATAAGATGGAATTACTGCTGCCACTTAATTCTAAGAGCCAAGCAAATAAAAGCCAGATGACATAGGAACCTGAAGCAATAAGAAAGTGCCTGATGCGTAGCTGCTGCTTTTCATCATCAACTGGCAAAATTCCCATCACTTCTCACCCAATGGATTTATTTTTCACACTGTATTTTTTGTTTACAAAAAGCTTCTTACACGATTCAAGCCATTTAGTGCCGCTACACGATAGGCTTCTGCCATGGTCGGATAATTAAACGTTGTATTTATAAAGTAGTTGAGCGTATTCGCTTCACCCTTTTGGCTCATGATAGCCTGCCCGATATGCACGATCTCAGAAGCCTGGTCACCAAAGCAATGAATTCCAAGTAATTCTAATGATTCACGGTGAAACAGTAATTTAAGCATCCCTACAGCTTCACCAGTGATCTGTGCACGTGCAAGATCCTTGAAAAATGCCTGACCTACCTCATAAGGTACTTTTTCTTCTGTAAGTTCTCGTTCAGTTTTTCCTACTGAGCTAATTTCCGGAATTGTGTAAATACCTGCCGGAACATCGTCAACGAAACGCACCTCATTCTCTTTGTTTATACTAGAGGTAGTTGCCCGACCCTGGTCAAAGGCTGCACTTGCGAGGCTAGGCCAACCAATAACATCACCTGCTGCATATATATTAGGAATACTGGTACGGTAAGAGCGATCAACTTCAAGTTGCCCTCTCCCGTTTGGCTCCAAGTCGATTGCCTCAAGATTTAATTGATCTGTGTTTCCAGTTCTACCGTTACACCACAAAAAGGCATCAGCACTTACTTGCTTACCTGATTTAAGGTGCATAATCACACCATTTTCTGTGCCTTCTATTTTCTCATACTCTTCGTTATGACGAATCAAAACACCAATATTTCTGAGGTGATAACTCAAAGCATCAGATATCTCATCATCTAAGAAAGACAGTAGGCGATCTCTGGAATCAATAAGGTCAACTTTTACACCTAGACCACTAAAAATGGAGGCATATTCGCAGCCGATAACACCAGCGCCATAAATGATAAGCGTTCTAGGAGTATGACCTAGCTTTAATATGGTATCGCTGCAGTAAATTCGTGGATGATCGAAATCGACATCAGAAGGATGGTAAGGCCTAGATCCGGTGGCTATGACTATGTGTTCTGCCGATAAAGTTTCTTTGCCGCCATCGTTTAATTTTATTTGAATGGTATTACTGTCAATGAACGTTGCTTCACCGAACACAAGATCGACACGGTTTCGAGCATAAATTTGAGTTCGCGAGGAAACTTGACGATCAATTACACGTTCTGCATTTTTTAATACTCGTGGAAATGAAAACCAACGGGGCTCACCGATTTCACGAAACATTGAATTCGTATTGAAGGTAATAATCTGCTTAACAGCATGACGAAGCGCTTTCGAAGGAATAGTTCCGTTGTGCGTGCAATTGCCACCAACAGCATCATAGCTCTCAATCATGGCAACTCGCGCGCCTGATTTTGCAGCATTCATTGCGGCCCCCTCTCCTGCTGGTCCGCTACCGATTACTATCACATCATACTGATAATTTGACATTGTCCCTTCCAAAATATTAAAAAACTGTACTAACTAACTGTTTAATATAGCTTTGTGGAAGGACTAATGCGAGGAAGCCTATCTTATGCAGTGACCGCTAGTCATTTGAGGATGCGTCATAACTTAAATCTTCAGACACTGAAGAGTTCTGTTGAAGAAGCTGCTCTTCCTCACATTTTTTGGTGTCACCACCACAAATATCGCACGCTGTATCCATACCTAAAGCGCTCATTCCTCCACAAGAACCCTTAATTGGTTTATTGCTTAAGATAACGCCTAGTGACATACCGACCACAACTAAAAGCATGACCGCTAGGGTGATTAGGAATATAGACATAACTACCTCATTGAACACGAAACTGATTAAAAGAGTCGCTATAGATCTCTTTATAGCCGTTGCCATCCTTAACCAACAATAACACAGCCAACCCCTTACGATTAGCCACTTCTATAGCCTTGCTAGGCCCGATGACACTAAAGGCTGTAGCGTAGGCATCAGCCTCTGCACAAGACCCTGCTATTACCGTGACAGATAAGACATCCTGCTTAACCGGAAAACCAGTGCTGGGATTTATCGTATGAGAATAGCGTACGCCATCTAGCTCAAAGAAATTACGATAATCGCCAGAAGTGGCTATAGCTTTATCACTTGCACTGATAATGGCATGAACAGTACGCTCATTACTAACCGGTTTTTCGACAGCGAGACGCCAACCAGAACCATTTTTTACCCCGTTAAGTCGCACCTCACCACCAATTTCTATCAAATAATTATCCATGCCATGGGTTTGCAGGTAGCGAGCTATTTCATCAACCGCAAAACCTTTGGCAATTGCAGATAAGTCAGCATAAAGCTCAGAGTTCTTACTTAAGGATTGATTAGCAAAATCAAGGCTGATATGGCTAAAGTTAACCATGCGTAGCGCCGCTTCAATTTTTTCCACTGATGGAATGCTATCTGCCTGAAATTTTGGGCCAAACCCCCATAAGTTCACCAATGGACCTACTGTTACATCAAAGCCACCATTTGTTTCTAAGCTAATCTCTTGAGCGAGAGCTAGCACCTTCAGGGTGTTTTGCGAGACTGGTACAGGTGTCTTTACTGTAGACTGATTAAATTTACTGATTTCTGATTCAGCCAAGTACGTAGACATTTGACTGTTGATCAACTTTAAAAGAAGCTCAATATCGCGTTGGATTTGCTGCTTTGCAATGCCAGCAGGAATATCTAACAACTTTACGTTGTAAGACGTCCCCATCGTGAAACCAGTAAGATGTATTGGTTTTGAGTCTTGAAAAGAGCAACCCGCTATTATTGATGCCAATATGATTAGCGCAATAACAGCGGGCTTTCTGAAAAACATTAGCTTCATTACTTTGTTAATTAGCCAAAGTCATCAAGCATAATATTTTCATCTTCTACACCAAGGTCCTGCAGCATTTTGATAACAGCGGCATTCATCATTGGAGGCCCACACATGTAAAACTCACAATCTTCTGGATTGGGGTGATCCTGCAAATAGTTTTCGAGTAGTACATTGTGTATAAAACCTTGTAATCCATCCCAATTATCTTCAGGGGCTGGATCAGATAGCGCTAAATGCCAATCGAAATTTTCATTCTCTACTTGGAGCTGATCATACTCTTCCGTATAGAATGCTTCTCGAAGAGAGCGTGCGCCATACCAAAAACTTATTTTGCGGTTTGAATTGAGGCGACGTAATTGATCAAAGATATGAGAGCGCATTGGTGCCATACCAGCACCACCACCAATAAACACCATCTCAGCTTCAGTTTCTTTGGCAAAGAATTCACCAAATGGACCGTAAACGCCAACCTTATCTCCGGCCTTAAGGTTGAACACCCAAGAAGACATTTGTCCTGGCGTGTAGTCAGTGCCTGGAGGGGGCGATGCAATACGGATATTAAATTTAACCACACCCCTTTCTTCTGGGTAGTTAGCCATTGAATAAGCTCTGATAACTGTTTCATCAACCTTTGACACGTAACGCCATTGATCAAACTTATCCCAGTCGCCACGATACTCTTCTTCAATATCGAAGTTCTTATAGTGGACTTCGTGCGGGGGGCATTCTAACTGAACATATCCACCCGCTCTAAAGTCTACGTTTTCGCCCTCTGGAAGCTTCAATGTCAATTCTTTAATGAAAGTAGCTACGTTTGGATTTGATTCAACCGTACACTCCCACTTCTTAACGCCGAACACTTCTTCCGGCACTTCTATTTTCATATCCTGCTTAACTGCAACCTGGCAGGATAGGCGCCAGCCATCGTTACCATCACGCTTGGTAAAATGTCCTTCTTCAGTTGGCAGCATAGAGCCACCACCATCAAAAACCTTACATTTACACTGAGCGCAAGTACCACCGCCACCACAAGCTGATGATAGGAAAATATTATTTCCTGCCAATGTTTGTAGTAATTTATCGCCAGCAGGCACTTTAATGGTGTGCTCGGGGTCACCATTAATTTCAATTGTTACGTCACCGCTGCTCACCAAGCGAGCCCTTGCGGAGAGAATGATGACCACAAGCGACAGAACTATCACAGTGAACATCAAAACGCCTAAAACTAGTGCATCCATTGTTCTTCTACCCTAATCGTTTTAACTAAAGCGCTCTTTAGTGTTAAGAATACGCGCTGAATATCTGCTATCAAATCCAACATATACGACTAAAGGGAAACGCCTGAGAAAGACATAAACCCAAGTGACATCAAACCCACAGTAATAAATGTAATTCCTAATCCCTGAAGACCCGCTGGCACGTCGCTGTATTTAAGTTTTTCACGAATTCCCGCTAATGCCGCAATTGCCATAGCCCAACCGATGCCAGCAGAAAGCCCGTATACAACACTTTCACCAAACTGATAATCACGCTCAACCATGAACAACGAAGCTCCCATGATGGCGCAGTTAACGGTGATTAGAGGTAGGAATACGCCTAGCGCGTTGTACAGCGCAGGAAAAAAGCGATCCAAAACCATTTCTAATATCTGCACGATCGCCGCAATTACACCTATGTAGCTAAGCAGCCCCAAAAAGCTTAGATCAACTTCAGGGTATCCAGCCCAGGCCAAAGCTCCGTCTTTAAGTAGATAGGTATAGATCAGGTTGTTTGCAGGTACCGTGATAGCAAGAACCACAGTTACTGCAATACCGAGCCCAATAGCCGTTTGAATCTTCTTTGAAATCGCCAGAAAGGTACACATACCCAAGAAGAAGGCTAGCGCCATATTCTCTACGAATACGGCTTTTACGAATAAGCTAATATATTGTTCCATTGCTTACACAGCCTCCTGTGAACGTGTGTTTGCAGCGATCTTATAATCAGGAGCTTCAACTTGATCTTTCTTCCAAGAACGCAACGCCCAAATGAGTAGACCAATAATAAAGAACGCGCTTGGTGGAAGTAGCAATAACCCATTAGGTAGGTACCAACCGCCTTCTGTTACTAAAGGCAGTATTTCAATACCAAATAATGAACCAGAGCCGAAAAGCTCACGGATTGTGGCAACAGCTATCAACGCTGCACTATAACCAAGACCGTTACCTATCCCATCAAAGAAACTCAGCATCGGTGGATTTTTCATGGCAAAAGCTTCTGCGCGCCCCATTACAATACAGTTGGTAATAATCAAGCCAACAAATACTGACAATTGTTTGCTGACACCATAGGCGTAGGCCTTTAGTAATTGATCAACAACAATTACAAGCGAGGCAATAATAGTCATTTGTACAATGATTCGAATATTCCCTGGTATGTGGTTCCGGATTAAAGATACGAACATATTTGAGAATGCTGTAACCAGTATTACTGAAACAGCCATCACCATAGTAACGTTCAGACTAGTAGTTACAGCTAGTGCCGAACAAATCCCTAAGATCTGCAGACCTATAGGGTTGTTGGCAAAAATAGGATCAATCAACACTTCTTTTGTCGTAGGAGTGGACATAATTAAACTCCCTCAGTTTTAAGCGTGTTAAGGAATGGGCCAAAGGCGTCTATCCCTAACCAAAATTGAACTAGATTGCTTACGCCACGACTGGTTAAAGTCGCGCCAGATAATCCATCTACCTTATAGGCTACATCTGATGATGCTGGATCAACCTTGCCTTTAATGACTTCTAGGCGAGCTACGCCATCTTTAAATGCTTTTTTACCTTTCCAAAGTGCTTTCCAGCTTGGGTTGTCAACTTCTCCACCAAGCCCCGGCGTTTCGGCATGCTCATAAAAACCAAGCCCGATTACAGTATTTAAGTCACCTTCTAGGGCAATAAAGCCATACAAAGTAGACCAGAGTCCGTAACCATGAACAGGTAAAACTATCCGATCCAACTCACCTTCATTCTTAACCAGATAAATTACAGCGAACTTTTCAAGACGTCTAATACTTGCCTTGTCTTTACTCTTAGCTAGCACTGAAGACAATTTTGGATCTTTTGCTGCTTTTTTCTGGTCGTACTTATCAGCAACAATATTGAATTCAGCAAGCTCTTGCTCTGTTGCAAAGCGGCCAGTCTCTAAGTTAACGATGCGCGTTTCGATAAGCTTGAAAGATTCATCGACAGACTTGGCTGGATCCAAAAGCCCTGCTGCTGCCAAGATATTCTTTTGCTTATCTAGCTTCTTATTCGCTATTTGTTCTGGCTTCAGCAAAACAGCCGCACCAGAAACAAGAATTGAGCAAACAAAACAAAGCAGGAACGCAACTAGAAAAGTTTTTTGAATAGTATCGTTATTACTAGACATTGCGCGCTAGCCTCCTTTTGATATTGGCCTGAACCACAAAGTGATCTATAAACGGTGCAAAAAGGTTAGCAAACAAAATTGCGAGCATCATACCTTCAGGGAATGCTGGGTTGATTACCCTGATAAGCATAACCATTACACCGATTAGTGCGCCGAATAACCATTTGCCGGTATTTGTCATAGAGGCTGAAACGGGATCAGTAGCCATAAAGAACATACCAAATGCAAACCCACCCAGTACCAAATGCCACTCCCATGAAAGACCGAACATAGCGTTGGTTTCAGAACCAACACTATTGAACAGCAGGCTCATACTAACCATACCTAACATCACACCAGCGACAATGCGCCATGATGCGATGCCCGTAGCTAATAATGCTGCGCCACCAATAATAATAGCAATGGTCGAGGTCTCACCGACAGATCCTGGAATTTTACCTAGGAAAGCATCCATCCAAGTGATCCCTGCCGTTTGAAGACCTTGAATACCTTCGGCTGCAGCAATACCCAAAGGTGTTGCTGCAGTTGCACCATCGACTGCGATCCAAACTGCATCTCCAGACATTTGTGCAGGGTATGCAAAGAATAAAAACGCACGGCCAGCAAGCGCCGGGTTTAAAAAGTTCTTTCCAGTACCACCAAATACTTCCTTACCGATAACAACACCAAAGCTAATACCAAGCGCTACTTGCCATAAAGGTATAGTCGGTGGAAGTATGAGAGCGAATAATATAGAAGTTACAAAGAACCCTTCATTCACTTCATGGCCGCGAACCATGGCGAAAACTACTTCCCAAAAACCGCCCACAATAAAGGTAACGGCATAAATAGGAATAAAGTAAACAGCACCAAGTGCAAAGCAATCCCATACACTAGTAGGATCAACACCTGCACCTAATAATGTCATTAACCAACCACGCCATCCTTCTAGGGCCGTCACGCCCATAGATGCCATGGTTTCGTTTGCGTTTAAGCCTGTATAGTACATACCAGCAAACATCGCTGGGAATGCGCACAACCAAACCGTAATCATCATACGTTTAAGATCAATGCCGTCACGAACATGAGCACTGGTTTTTGTTACGTGCTTTGGTGAGTAAAAAATAGTGTCTGCAGCTTCATAGAGCGCATACCATCTTTCATACTTACCACCTTTCTCAAAATGAGGTTCGATGGTATCTAAAAACTGTCTAAGCCCCATGATTTACCCCTCTTTCTCAATTTGAGTTAAATTATCACGAAGAATCGGACCGTATTCATATTTGCCTGGGCAAACGTAAGTACACAATGCGAGATCTTCTTCATCTAACTCCAAGGCGCCAAGTTGCTGCGCTGTATCGGTATCACCTACCAGCAGACTGCGAAGTAACTGCGTAGGCAAAATATCCAGCGGCATTATTTTTTCATAGCTTCCAACAGGTACCATTGCCCGCTCACTACCGTTGGTGTTGGTGGTGAAATCTAGGTTTTTGCTTGGCAACAATTTGGATAAATAAATATTTAGCATGGAATGCTTATTCAAACCTGGGGTCAACCAGCCAAAGAGTTCGCGATCTCTGCCTTCTTTAATCACTGTCACCTGATTTTGATATCGACCTAGGAATGCGGTAGCGCCTTCAGCGGTTCTTCCGCCTAACACAGAGCCAGAAATCACACGGTTGTCACCCAACTTGACCTCACCAGCAACCAGCTCATCGGTACACGCCCCTAACTGGGTTCGCACTAATCGAGGCTTTTCTACGGCAGGACCTGAAAGAGCTACAACGCGATCGGTGTAAATCTTACCTGTGGTGAATAGCTTGCCGATTGCAATGACATCTTGATAGCCCACTGTCCAAACAGTCTTAGTGGCGCTAACAGGGCTCAGAAAATGAATATGAGTTCCGACTAAGCCTGCCGGATGAGGCCCAGAAAACTCTTCTGAAGTCACACTACTGTCTTTTCCAGTGGGTATCTTGCTACCAGGCGCTTTACCTACGTAAACTTTTCCTGATGTTAACCTTGCAAGAACATCTAGACCATCAGCAAATGAATCAGCATTTTCTGCAATAATCACTGACGGATCACCTGCCAGAGGGCTTGTATCCATAGCCGCCACAAATATAGCACTAGCTTCGCTATCAATTGCAGGAACAGCGCTGTAAGGACGTGTGCGTAGGGCCGTCCATAAGCCAGACTCAACTAGATTATTGATGACTACGTCTTTACTTAACCCTGTTAATTCATCAGACGAAAAAAACTTGAAGGTTTCTTCATCGTCACCTTCAATATCTATTACCACTGACTGTAGGATACGCTTTGCGCCACGATTGATAGCGCTAACGGTACCAGCTGCTGGAGCAGTATATTGAACGCCTTCATTTCTTTTATCGCTAAAGAGCAGCTGCCCTTTCTTAACCTTATCTCCCACCTTTACTGACATGGTGGGTTTCATACCAATGTAGTCGAAACCAATTACAGCAACAGATCTTGCTTTATTAGCTTGATCAATTTGCTGTACTGGCTCTCCCTCAATGGGTAGATCCAAACCTTTTTTGATCTTGATCATACCAAGCCTAACTTCATCAAAAGTTGGTGAACTATAAAAATAGCTCGGGATTCATGTCTTATAAGCCGGATTCAATCTACTCTAAAAACGCAAATAGGCCGACCACCAAGCAAGGATAGTCTAACCATTTGAAATAAGAGTAGTTTCGTTTTACGACCTACAGTGAAAAAGCGGGGGAATTATAATGATGATGCCTTATCTTTGCTACCAAAATGTAGGGACTTTATAGCCTTGTTGTCGCTTAATTGTGCACCTAAATCAGTAAGATAGGATTAACTGGGGAATAACATTGATCTAACTCAAGCGTAAAAAAACAAACCCCGCTGTGAAAGCGGGGCTTTTGAGACTAAAGACTATCTGAGTTTTATTTAGGATAAGCGGGGTGATGAACCCCAGCCATGTTCTGTACGCAACGAATAACCTGGCAGCTGTAACCAAACTCATTGTCATACCAAACGTAGAGAACAGCCTTTTTACCATTGGCTATAGTGGCACCTGCATCAACGATTCCCGCAAAACGTGAGCCGACAAAATCACTAGACACCACTTCCAAGGAGCTCACATAATCGATCTGCTTCTTAAGTTCAGAATGCAGAGCCATTTCACGCAAATAACTATTGAGCTCTTCAACATTGGTTTCTGATTCTAGATCTAGGTTCAGAATGGCCATAGAAACATTCGGTGTAGGTACTCGAATTGCGTTCCCAGTGAGTTTACCTTCAAGTTCAGGTAAAGCTTTAGATACTGCTTTGGCTGCTCCGGTTTCCGTGATTACCATATTTAATGGCGCAGAACGGCCTCGACGATCACCTGAGTGATAGTTATCGATCAGATTTTGATCATTGGTATAGGAGTGAACGGTTTCAACATGTCCATGGTATATACCATATTTGTCATTCATTGCCTTGAGAACAGGCGAAATTGCATTGGTGGTACAAGAGGCAGCAGAAAGAATCTTGTCATCCGCAGACATCATCTTATCATTGATGCCGTATACAATATTCTTGATATCACCCTTACCTGGCGCAGTAAGTAGCACTCGAGACGTACCCTTGCTCTTAAGGTGAAGACCTAGGCCCTCTTCATCACGCCATTTGCCGGTGTTATCAATAACGATAGCATCATTGATACCGTACTGCGTGTAATCGATGCTGTCAGGCGAGCTGGCGTAAATCACCTTGATAAGGTTACCGTTAGCAATAATGGCTTGATTTTCCTCATCGACAGAAATCGTCCCTTGAAATGAGCCATGAATAGAATCACGACGTAACAGACTAGCTCGTTTCAACAAATCGTTTTTAGCACCGCCTTGGCGTACAACAATTGCCTTCAGGCGTAGACCTGCACCACCACCTGTTTTCTCAATCAGTAGACGCGCTAATAATCGACCAATTCGACCAAAGCCATAAAGAACGACATCGGTCGGTGCACCTGGCTCTGAGTCACCGTTTGTAAGATCTGCTAGCTCCTCACCGACGAATTCGCTAAGGGATTTGTTACCTCCCTCACTTTTAAACTTAACGGCAAGCATACCTATATCAATTCTTGCTGAGGCCAAATCCAGCTTGCATAGCTCTTCAAGGATCGGGTAACTGTCATGTACAGACAGCTCGCTGCCTTCCATCTTTCTTACAAAGCGATGGCTTTTTAGAATATTGATCACCGAACGGTTGAGTACTTGACGACCATAGATGGAAACAACCACGTTCTTCTCGCGGTAAAGTTTTCCAACCATAGGAATCATGCTCTCTGCTAGAGCTTCCCGTTCTTTCCAGTCTTGTAAACAGTTGTCCTGAAGTTCTTGGATCACAATAATACCTATCTAAACTTAGTGAAGGGGTTAAAAAAGGGCGTATATTATCTTTATTCAGCTATGGTCATGCAACAAAACTTCCAATATCCTTTGATCTCAATGAGTTAACGGCACTTTTTAGGAGCTAAATCCATGCCATTGAGAAAAATAGAGCTAATTTTGCCGGCAGGGTGCGACTCTAAAGTGGAATCTGCGTTAGAGGATCAGCCCATTGTTGATCACTGGTCCTTTCCTTTGAACACCAGCAAGGTCATTCACCACCTTCTGATTCGCACTCACTTTACTGAGAGTATTAGCGATTTACTGAATCACAAATTCTCAGGTTACGACCACTTTAGAATCAACATATCCACTGTTGATGCAACATTGCCAACACCTGAGAAGCAGCCAAAGTCCACAACTGAAGAAAACAAGGACGCTCAGGCAGGTCTACTCTCACGAATATTAAAACCGGGTCATTCTAGGGTTAGTCGAGAAGAGCTCTATTTTGAAATTGCGAATGGCAACGAGGTATCACTTCATTATATAGCAATGGTTTCGCTCTCAGCGATCGTAGCGGCAATCGGACTACTAAAGAACGATGTTGCCATCATTATAGGCGCAATGGTGATCGCCCCCCTACTCAAGCCTAATGTAGCCCTTGCATTAGCTTCCGTATTAAGAGACTGGCCATTAGCCAAAAAATCGCTGCTAGCTAATATTGCGGGCTTTAACCTTGCACTGATTTTAGCTGCAGCCATGGGTTATTTTATTGATGTAGATATTACAGCGGCTGAGATAGCAGGTAGGACTCACGTCACCTTTGCACATATAGTGCTAGCGCTGGCATCCGGAACGGCGGGCGCACTTGCATTCACCACAGGTGCATCTTCAACGCTAATAGGCGTAATGGTGGCAGTAGCACTAATGCCGCCGCTAGTAACTCTGGGGTTATTGTTAGGATCAGGTCACTGGATTCAAGCGCTTGGTGCCTATGTACTGTTCCTGGCCAATGTCGCCTCAGTTAACTTAGCCGCTTTAGCAACATTTAAAATTCAAGGAATTAAACCAATGGAATGGTGGCATCACGAACAGGCATCTAAATCCAGCAAAGCTACACTGCTTTTTTGGAGCCTTCTTCTAGCCGCATTATGCTTGGTTATTGCTGTGACTAATCGTCTTTAAGGTATAGGAAACTTAATTATTATTAAGCCCGAGCATTAGCGCTTCGTCTTTTAATGAGGATAAATTCGACACCATGTATCCTTTACAGACATCTACACCGTAGTCTTCACTATCCTTGGTAGCAACAGGTATATGTGACAGCAAAATAGTTTGCAGCTCTTCTGTTTCAGAATCAGCAACGTATCTATGAGTTGTATGACAGTGCGAGCTCTCTGTAGCAAAAACAGTAACATCTACCCTATTTACTTGTTCAATCTTACCAGCACGACTATAGAGTGATTTTTTATTGTTGAATTCATCAACACTCACCCAAAGGCACAACTCTTTGTTGCGAATCTCCATTCCATGCTTGTGCTGAATCATGTATTCCCACAATTTAAAGTGGCTTAGCTCAACTAAGCGAATGCTAGATACATTGTTTTTGTTGAACAGTTCGCACCGCACTAACTTGGTAGATGTGATGTTTACCATCTTAATCGCTAACTCCATTACTCCATGTTTATGGAAGGATATATCAAAAATAAATTCGGCGTCTATTTTGCAGGCTAAACACGCCTAATAACTTCATAAAAGGTTAGTAGTAAGTGTTATACAGAATGCTAACTAGACTAAAACAGTGATAATTGCCAAACTCACTAAAAAGGATCTTATTACTATAGGTGTTACAGGGGATTGGCGATGCAACATAAACGCAGCTGTGCTAGAGAGCAGTTAATCTACGATTTAAGAGTATTTGATCAAGATACTGAAGAGCTTGCAGGCTACCTTATCGATATTAGCGATAAAGGAGCAATGATTGTTAGCGAATCTCCGATCTCACCAAATCGTGTATTTCATCTAACCTTGGAAGCGCCAAAGGAAATCACTAACTTCCCTTCTATGGATATTGAGGCTGTTAGTGTTTGGCAGAACAGTCAAACTCACCCTATTTTCTTTGATACGGGCTTTCGTTTTTCAAGTGTTAGCGAGCAAAACAAACATTGCATTCACCAGCTGATCGAGCAATTTAAGTTATAAAACCCGATTAAAAAGAGCCTGATAAAACAGGCTCTTTTTAATTAATCACTAGCGAAAAAACGCTATACCTTAAAACATATTCCTTAACACATTATACTTTAGGCATTTCAAGCGGCTCAGGAGAGACGATAATGCCATTGTTGTCAGCATAGACAAAATCACCAGGAACAAAACTTACCCCTCCAAAACAAACGGGAACATTCAGATCACCAATTCCACGTTTATCTGTTTTCATTGGATGAGAACCTAAAGCTTGTACACCAAGATCGGTTTCTGCAATCACATCAACATCACGAATACAGCCATAAACAATAATGCCTGCCCAACCATTCTCGGCCGCTTTTTCTGCCAACATGTCACCGAGTAATGCACGGCGCATTGAACCACCACCATCGACAACAAGAACTTTACCATTGCCAGGTGTAGCAACCTGATCTTTCACTAAGGAATTATCCTCATGACATTTTACCGTGATTATTTCGCCACCAAATGATAACTTTCCTCCGAAGTTAGCGAACATAGGTTCGACCACATCGATCAAATCAGGGTATTCATCACATAGATCAGGAGTTACGTAGTTCACAATTCACCTTTATGTAGTAGTCAGTTTGTAGAGTAATATCTGTGTGGATTAAACGTTGCGGCAGATTATCACACAGTCAATTCATGAGTTAAATGCAGTCAACTTGCATAAATAGCTTTAAGCAACTTTGTCTAGATCGCTTACCCAGCGAGAAATCAGGGGCCAGACCTCTTTTTCAGCTTCTCTACTAACTACCATGTCAACGTGGCCAAACAAACGAGACTTCTCGTTGCGACCACTTAAGCATATGTATCGGGTTTTACTAGAGGCAAAATGATTGAATAGCAGCTCGCAATAACGGGAAGGATCGCCTTTATCCCCATCTGAGCCAATCCCCATTACAGGGATTTTTACCGATTTTAAACCGTTCCAGTAGTCAGTCCCATCCTTGGCCTTCCAACCACCAAAAAGGCGGTGCCAATACAGATGCTCTGTAACAATGCCAGAGGGCTCCATCTCCGTACCATTATTGAGACCTTTTGGTGAGAGAAAGCGCTTTCTTGCAAACCACATGCGACAAATCCCATTAATCATGGGGAGTTTAATTGCCCAGTGCGCTTTGCTAACTTGGCATGCCATAAGCACGGCGCTGGCAACTTGGTCTTGTTTCAGCCACCCTGCTGCTAATGAAGCAGCTATGGTTAGACCGCCCAATGAATGCCCGAGCCAATGGGGTGAATGCCCTGTCTGTTCATAGATAAATGAGTTTATAGCGGGAAGATCATACTTAGCGTAGTGATAAACACTGTTTGATCTGTAATCATTATTTTGTGGGGACAGTCCATGCCCTCGCATTTCAGGCATCCAGACATCAAACCCCTGTTTAACCAAATAGGCTGATAAGCCCCACCCCTTTGGGGACAACCAAAATCGTCGATTGGTGAAGCTACCATGGACTAAAACGATAGGTGTTCGATCATGATCTATACTCTCTTCATACTGCTTTCTAGCAGGACTTAATCGAGTAATGGCAATTTCAACGCTTGGATCTTGACTGTTATCAGGTTTAAGCAGATATATATCTTCTGCTAAATCCCCATGGACTTCAGCACCTTCAAGGCGTGCGGTAAAAAGCTCGCTACTACTGCGCATTTAACTTAATTCAACCTTTTCAAATTTTATAAATTGAAAATTAACAGACAATGGGCAGCGTAACACTGCCCATCATTGTATCTATATTTATTCCTAGGTATGTACGCTAGATATTTCTCTAAGTATTTTGTTCCGCAAGGAAGAACCATGTTTCCAATACAGAATCTGGATTCAACGAAACACTATCTATACCTTGATCCATTAACCACTTAGCA
>Ga0105352_1000450_pt1 | contig 24578 bp, 27 predicted proteins | sample EN8Hudsemesocosm_FD_83507 | JGI IMG/M metagenome (GOLD analysis project Ga0105352, IMG submission 83507) | Methane-oxidizing microbial communities from mesocosms in the Hudson Canyon - EN8B Hudson Canyon | ecosystem: Environmental > Aquatic > Marine > Cold seeps | place: Hudson Canyon...
GGTCGATCCCTGCTGTTGACCCCAACTTCAGTTGGCAAGGAGCATCATAACAGGCATGACAAGCCACACAACGCGTTTCTAATAACGGTTTAATCTCTTGATGATAAGAAATTTCATCTTTTGCTAGTACCTCATCTTTATTTAAAAAGCGCTGTTTAGGCTTAGACTCACCATATAATGCTGCAAAATCTGTCGATTGAGATTTCACATTCTGATATATCTCGGTACAACCACTGATTAATATAAAGAAAACCAGCACCGTATAGGATTTAATACTCATATAATTATTCATACTATTATTGACTCATTAATGATTTATCTAGCAGGCTTGATATTTCCTGCAATTGCAATCAATGCTACTCCATCAAATACAAAACTCATACCAATCAACATGCCGACCAACCATAAGGAGCTTAATGGCCAACCGACCAGAACAATCCCGCCTAATACCAGTGATAATAGACCATTCAATAACATAAAAAACCAGCCTTTAGCAGGTTTCATTTCAACAGATAAAGCAATACCCGCAAAGCCATCCATTAAAAAATAGAAAGCAAGCAGCAAACCTAGAGTAGAAATAACCACAGCAGGATGAAATAGGATTAATAAGGAAAGCACAAACAGAATAAAAGGCTTAATCCACATCATTAAAGTCTGTGTTTTACAGGAAAAAGCTGAATAGGCGAGCACAATAGCACTCACAGAGAAAAGACTGCTGACAAAGAAATTAAGTGTCCAACTCATTAGCATGGGGAAAATAATACCAACGATACCGATAACAATCATCGCAATACCTGCTGGTTTGGCTTGTGCATTAAATTTTTCTAAACTTGTGGGTCAAGACTTAAAAAGATACTCATATTTTTTTCCTATTAAATATTAAAATTTCGCTATCACGATTTTGGTCACTGCCCGTAGGGGCAATCCCTTGTGGTTTCCCTGATAACGATTTGTTACCAAGGGCAGGCACACAAGGTACTGCCCCCTACTCTAAGACATTTTATAAAGCCCATTCAGCATACAACATAGAATGAAACCAGGTATTCCCTCCCCCCGTATACTGTCGAGCCGCTTCATTGGGAATTGCTACAGCCATCACGGCACTAATTGAAAACCTCTCAGTTGCTTGCCAGTCGAGAATTAAATCAACTTCATCAGAAAAATTATTCGCTGTTACATTTTCAGCTAAGGATTCGGGCTGGTTGATATCGAAATGATAATAAAACAAGTGCATACCTAATTCATTATTCGGTTTACTACTTACACCGACTAGATAACTGAATAGGTTACTGTTAGCGAGTACAAATTCACCAATAATTTCCCCTTGAAACCAAGTCCCCCAGTCACTCATTCCATAAGCTAAGGGGTTAAACCTAGGCTGTCGAAAAATAGCCTAGATGACCCCATATTTTTTCTCGTTTGGAATACTAATAATAAAAAACTTAATGAAAATTAAAAAATGGCCGAATGACTTGATTAAATTCCTATCGCTAAATTGTTGGGATACAAAACTTGAAATATAATAGAATTAAACATTTAATCATAATTTATAAAAGGGATCGCTATGAACAAAAAAATAATTTCAATAATAAGTATCATTCTTTTAGGTCTGCTCACTAGTGCATGTACCACCCGTCAAGGTAGCTTTACAATGTTATCAACTAAAAATGTGGAAATTAGTCGTGTTGATCTCAAAAAAGTTGATTTCACGCGCAATGTAGAAGGGAAAGACGGTCGATTCACTCTTTTATTTATTCCTTTTGGATCCACACCTAATTTAGAAGATGCTGTTAATAGTTGTTTAGAAGCAGGGAACGGGGATTTTATGACTAGTGCTGTTCTACATAGTACTTCGTGGAGCGTTATTTTGTTCGGATGGGAGTCATTGACAATTAAAGGCGATGTAGGTAACTCTTTATCTACAGGTGCTTCTGATTCTGATTCTGCTCCTGTTTCTGATTCTGCTCCTGTTTCTGATTCTGATTCTGTTTCTGATTCTGATTCTGCAGTCAATATCACTCAATAATACTCATTACATAGACCAAAAATTTATACGTATTATTTGTAGAATAGGCAGCAAAGCTGAAATCAGCTAGCCTATTCTTCAGCATAAATACATTCCTTTTCTACTAGCCACGGGGGCAGGTCTTGAATTTATGACTCTTAACAATACCACTGACCGTAGAATGCATAATATGACAGCTCCTTAGGTACCGCTCGACGCTGTGAAGCTGGAATCTCACTCAACTCCTTTCCACTTTCTATCTGACTTTGCATTGACTCTACAAATTTATCATCTCCCAAAAATATCTGGTTCTTCAACTGTTCCCATGGCGATGACTGTTCCTTTCCTTCGCTGACAAACTGCTTATATGCATCAATTGCTTTTGATTTTCTGCGCCCAAATCCTGCTAGCAGCCAGTCACTACTCAACCAGTTTGGCTTGACTTTCTGCCCTACTGTTTCCCGATAATTACTCCATGACCAATCTGTTCGTCAAAATAGAGACAAGCAGACTAAAAAGTTAGGGTTACATTAAACTAATTGCCCGCTAGATATAACCACTATCTAAGACCGGCATCACCCAATAATGTATACCAGAACCTGAAAAATCACGTTTTAAGGCATAAATTAAGCTATTTAACTGCTCTGCCGGTATATACAGTTGAAAACGAATTTGCCTTTGCGTTCCGGCGACTTGTTCGGCTAAAGACATACGAGTGTGATCACTCACATGCGCATTAACCGTTAAACTACTAAAGCCATCTGCCGCCTCTATCGCCAGCAAGCAATCAGCCACCGCATCTTCCAATAAAGGCGGGACATTAATCGTGACTAAATATTCTTGATCGCTCATACGCCTTGCTCCTGTTTAGCTTCACCGAACATTTCATACAAAATGGGTAATAAAATTAGCGTTAAAAAAGTCGATGACACTAAACCACCAATCACCACAATCGCTAGCGGGCGTTGAATTTCTGAGCCCGGCCCCGTAGCAAATAACATCGGCAACAATCCAAATGCGGTTAAACTCGCTGTCATTAATACCGGACGTAAACGACGCTCAGAACCGACTACTATCACTTCTGATAGCGCCATACCCGTGGCGCGCAATTGATTAAAATAACTCAGCAACACCACACTATTCGGCACGGCAACACCCAATAAAGCAATAAAGCCAATCGACGCGGGCACGGACATATATTCACCTGAAATCCACAAAGCAAACACACCGCCGATCATCGCTAAAGGAATATTAGAAAACACCAAAGTCGCCTGACGTACTGAACCAAAAGTGGTAAATAACAATAAAAAGATCAGCAACAAAGACACCGGTACCACCACCGCTAAACGCGCTGCGGCTCGCTGTTGATTTTCAAACTGCCCTCCCCATTGCACTAAATAGCCTGTCGGTAATTCAACTTGTGCCTGCACAGCTTGCCTGGCTTCATCGACAAAACCCACCAAATCACGCCCATCAACATTGCTGCGCACAACCACAAAGCGCTGACTTTGCTCGCGTTTAATCGATACCATACCATCCACTTTTTCCAATTTAGCTACACTGGATAACGGCACTTGTCTACCATTAGGCAAAGCAATTAATAAACTTTCAAAGTTAGCACTATGGCTTTCACCACGTAAAATCAATGGCGTTCTACGCACTCCTTCTTGCACGATTCCTAATCTCAAGCCTTCCACTTGCGCGCGCAAAACCTGCTCTATTTGATCAATATCTAATCCTAAACGACCTGCGGCCAAACGATTAATCGTTAATTGCAAATACTGCATGCCCTCATTTTGACTAGCAAACACATCTACTGCCCCTGGAATAGACTTCAGAACGGTTTCTATTTCTGCTGCCTTGTGATTAAGTAAATCCAAATCCGTACCAAATAATTTCACCGCGACATCGCCTCGCGAACCCGTCAACATTTCTGACACACGCATTTCAATTGGCTGAATAAACCCAAAAGCAATACCAGGTGTACCGGCCATGACTTTACGAATTTCCTCAATCAATTCTTCTTTTGTTTCCATGCGCCAAGTTTCCTTAGGCTGCAACTCTAAAAACGTATCGGTTTCATTCAGACTCATTGGGTCTAATCCAATCTCGTCCGAACCAACACGTGCAATAATATTTTTCACTTCAGGCACATTTTTTAAAATATTTTTCTGCACTTGCAAATCTAAGGCTACCGAATCTTCCAATGTGATTGACGGTAACTTCTCAATTTGTATGACAATATCGCCTTCATCCATAGTTGGCATAAAGGTGCTACCAATTTGCATAAACACCCCAACCGTGACGACCAACATAACAACAGCAGTAATAAATACTTTATTACGATTATGAATACTCCAATGCAAGGTTGGCATATATAAGCGGTGCATTTGACGAGCTAACCACGGCTCTTCTATCGCGCCCATTTTTAATAAATAAGAAGCAAATACCGGAATCACCGTCAGCGATAAAATTAACGCGCCAGCCAAAGCAAAGACAATGGTTAAGGCTACAGGCGCAAATAATTTACCTTCCAACCCTTGTAAAGCAAGTAACGGTAAAAATACGATAATAATAATCAAAGTACCCGAAACCACTGGCACAGCGACTTCACGCGTAGCACGGTAAATAATATGCAATCGCGGCAATCGCTGTGATTTTTGGCCTTGTGAAAATTGCGTTAAAACATTTTCTACGACCACCACCGCCGCATCGACCAGCATACCAATGGCAATGGTTAAGCCGCCTAAACTCACTAAATTAGCCGACATGCCCGTGATACGCATCATAATAAAGGTAAACAAAGCCGCTAGCGGTAAAATCAAAGCAACCACTAATGAAGCGCGTAAATTGCCTAAAAATAGCACCAATAACACCACCACAAAACCGATAGCTTGTAATAAAGCTTTGTTTACCGATGACAAGGCAGAATCCACCAAACGGCCACGATCATAAAACACGTCAAGACGAACGCCATCAGGTAAACTCTCACTTAATTCATTTAGTTTAGCCTGTACATTTGCCACCGTTTTCCCTGCGTTCGCACCACGCAAACTCAATACCAAGCCTTCGACCGCTTCGCCAACACCATTACGGCTGACCGCACCATAACGCGTCAACGCGCCAATTTCCACCCGTGCTACATCACTGACTAAAATAGGTACGCCATTATTATTACCAACTACTATAGACGCGACATCTTCTAAGTTTTTAATGCGTCCTTCGGAGCGCACCAATAAAGCTTCTTCTCCTTCATTTAATCGCCCTGCACCATCGTTACGATTGTTACGTTGCAAAGCGTTGACTATTTGCTCAGTGCTAATATTACGCGCGCTCATTAATGAATTATCAGGCACCACAACAAAAGAGCGCGCCAAACCACCTAAGGCATTCACATCAGCCACACCACTAACGGTACGCAATGCTGGGCGAATTACCCAATCCAATAAATCGCGGCGTTCCATTAAAGTGAGGTCACCGCCCTCAATGGTAAACATAAACATTTCACCCAAAGGCGTGGTCATCGGGGCAATTCCACCTTCAACACCCTCGGGTAAATTAGCCCATGCTGTACTTAAGCGTTCAGCAATTTGCTGGCGCGCCCAAAAAATATCGGTGCCGTCTTCAAAATCAATAGTAATATCCGTTAAAGAATATTTAGCAACCGAACGCAACATAGTTTGATGCGGAATACCCAACAATTCGACCTCAATCGGCGCGGTAATTCTCGCTTCGACCTCTTCCGGTGGCATTCCCGCCATTTTAACAATGATTTTTACCTGTGTTGGTGATACATCAGGAAAAGCATCAATCGGGATTTGCTTAAAGGCCGAATAACCGCCACCAATTAACAATAAGGTGACCAGCATCATCAATAATCGCTGAGTTAAGGCAAAACGAATTAGAGCGGCCATTATTCATCACCGCCTAAGCCAAGCAAATTTGCTTTTAATGCCACCGCACCTTTAACTGCAACTTCACTGCGAGCACTTAAATCACCACTAATAATGCTGTCATTCGCCTCTCTACCGATCACTTGAATGGCTTGAGCAGTAAAGCCACCCTTAGTACGAATAAATAAATAAGTTACACCTGACGATTGAGCGACAGCAGAATTAGGCACTTTAAATAGCGATTTTTCGCTGTTTTGGCTAATTTTGACATTGACCGTTTGCCCCAAACGCACATTACCTTGTGTATCAGTAATTTCAGCTCTAACTAAGACCGTTTGATTCAGCACGTCCACATTTCTACCTAATAAGAAAATACTTGCAGTCGCACCTAAGCCCTCAATGACAACTTGATCACCGAGTCGCACTTGAGAAATATGCTGTTGTGGCACACTAATATCGAGCCACAGGGTATCAAGATTAGCCACTCTAAATAAGACGCCAAAGCATCAACGCGCTCACCTGCCATAATATTACGCTCTAATATAATGCCAGAAATCGGCGCAACCACGTTTAATTGACTACTTAATTTACGTGTTTTTTCCAATGCGTTAATATCCTTTTCAGATACACCTGAAATCTCTAATAACTGACGTGTTTCATTAAAATGCGCCATAAAAACGATGTAGCTGGTTTTAGTTTTTAACCAACGGCGGTCCGCAATAACGCCTTCTTTATAGAGTTGTTGATCGCGCACATAATCAGCTTTTGCTAATTGCAAGTCATTAATCGAACTCAAGTGGTGCTGCTGTAAAGTTAACCATTCAGCACTTTTTACCATTGCCAAAACTTGACCTTTGACGACTTCATCACCTACGCTGGCGTTAATTTGGCTGACTAAGCCAGCATAAGACGTACTGACAAAATATTCATTTGCCGGTGGAATAGATACTTCTGCCGGTGCATCCAACAAAGGCACGGATTTAATGGGCAGTAGTTTACCTAGTTTGATACCTAAATTATCAATCTGCGCCTCTGATATTTTTATTTGTTGTTCTGCTAATAATGACGTACTAAAAAAACAAATGGCTAAAACTACGAATGCTCTCATGGCATAACTCCTATGGCTTGATTATAAAAGGCAATATCACGCTGTAAACGTATGCCACTTTCTTGAGCGTTTTTAATTGACCTATGCGCTTGTGCTTGAACTCTTAAAAAACCTGTCAAATTGATCTCACCCGCTTTAAAGCTCATATCCGCCATTTTTAAATGCTCTTGCGCATTCGCTTGCATTTGCTGAGTAATTTCAAATTGAGCTAACTCTACTTCCAACTCATGCTCTGCTTCATGTAACTGGGCTAATAAAGCTCGGTATGCATGCATCCTTTCTGTTTCTGCCGCCACATACTCACGATTAGCTGAGGCAATTTGCGGTGCCAAAAAGGCACTACCACCAAAAGGCACATTAACAGCAAATGCAATACTGTTAATGGCGCTGTCAGTACGCGAACCTCTTTCAGTGACACCGCCAACAGATACCGTGGTTTGCCCTGAACCTTGCGTTTTAATCCACTCTACTTGGGCTTTTTTCTCAGCAATCATGGCATTAATCGCAGCAAGCGCAGGGTGCGCTTCATTAATACCCGTCTCGGTACTTTGCACTTTATTAATCTGCTCAGGCATTTTATGCGTCTGAGTCAAAAAATAATAACGCTTACGTGCATGCATAACTGCGGCTTCTTGATGAATTAGTTCCACTTTTTTCTGTAAGGATTCACTTTGCGCTAATAAAAAATCTGAGCGAGGCAAATCCCCCAATTCAACGCGGCGTTGCACAGTTTTCATTAACTGTTCAGCCAAAGAAAACTCTTTTTTCGTCAATTCATGGCGTAAATCTTCCAACTTCAACGACCACAATGCCTCACGCACCAAACCTGCGACCTTTAATTTAATCGATTTAACTTGATGCTCTGCACTTTGACCTGCTTGTTCAGCTAACTGCAAACCAGCATCACGCTGCCCCCAGTTCCATACGGGCACTTGAAGCGTGCCATCAAACTCATAAGCACCTAAATCAGAACCAGCAAAATCATCTTTATAATAAGCCTATATTTGAGGCGCACCAGAAATCCAGCTACTCCCTCGCTCTTGTAAAGCATCAGTTTCTTGGTGCATAGCGGCAATCAAAGCATAATCGGGATATTTTTCTAAAGTTTGATTAACTAAATCAGACAAGCTTAATTGAGCATCAAGAGCAATCAAATCCACATGATCAACAATATGCTCCTCTTCAGACCGAGCTATAGAAAGGCCAACTAGGCAACTCCATAACACGACATAAATAAATGATTTAACAGGCATTTTTATTCCTAATAAAAAGAAAAAAATGGTAGTGTTTTTGCATAAATAATCACTATTAAAAAAATCAGGCTATAGGAACTAACCATAATAGAAAATACAATACAAAAGAAAAAATCAGCAACGGGTAACTGTTTAGGAATGAAAATTTAATAATAGGTGAATATAGGAGGAGGAACGAAGCGCATCATTGGCAATCGTATCAGACACATGGGTATTATTGAATTTTGAATCCCTTAGCTACAATAAAGCTAAGTTGAACAAGGTGTGCAACACCTTAAAGAGAACTAAATTACTGGGGGTGCGCGAGGCGCAATAGCAGATAAACTAATGGAGGACTTAACAATAAAAATAGGGGGTGAAAAACCTATTAATTTATTAATAACAAAAAAACGAATAAACTGAGCTTTCGCATCGATAAAAATAGCGCTTAATAGTTCGCCATCTAACAACAGCTTCTTTTGCGTAATAGCTGCCTGCATATCAATAGCCGTACCGATATGCTCACTATTCGTAAATGATAAAGCGTCGCCTGTATCGTGCCAAACGCGGCTAATTTCATCAATATGAATACCGTTATCATTGCTATCAATCGCCTGCACATGCGCATGTACCAAAGGCGAAAAGCCTTGCAACACGAGCAAAAGCAATATAATAAAACGACGATATAATAAATTCATAGCGGCATAGTAGGTTAAATTAATGATTTTGTAAACTACTGTATGACTTAGCATCACTGCCTAGACAGCTAGGAGGTACCTTTATATAGCTTACGAAATCAAAAAACTACCGTACTAAGAAATGTAGCTTTAGGATGATACACCCAATGCCTTTTCGTTTATAACGATGGGCTTAAGCTTTGTTCTTATCTTTGTCTTTAGCCTTAATTTCTTTGACGATCTTAACTCCCTTCATGCGTTGCGCGTAGACAATATCTAATTCTTGCTTTAACTCTTCACTTTGCCCGCCCGTTCCACATACCTCGAAATCTTTTTGTAACTTTCTTTCCTTTTCTTTTAATTTTTTTAATATCCTTTTTATATCGCCCACATGCCTTTCTTTTTCACGTTGATCTGCATCAAAAAAATCTTGTAACTTTTTTAGTAATTTTTTCTTGCCCACGATGATTCTCCTATTAACTTATTAATTATCAGACTGCATCACTTTCATTAACTCACCATCATCTAACACTAATTCGCGTTCTGACTCTGTTGTTTTTTGCTGCTGTATGATAAATACAGTTTCTGCCATATCTACTAAATGCTTTTTTATTTCATACATATACGAATTATCGTTAATTAATGAAGTGCCCTCTTCAGGCTTAATTTTATGCTCTCTAATTAAAGCGTCAATACTCGCATTCATTTGCAGGTCTTGTTCTTTTAGTTTTACTTTGAATACATCAAATGACAATAAACCTATCTCCTCGCCCTCTGTCTCAGCCTGAATACGAAATAACTCTAACTGCCTTAATAAATCAGCAATTTGATAACGAATTTTTTCATATTCCTCTTTAACAAAATGATTAGAGGAAAATCGCATTTTCAATAAGTTTTTTTGTAAATGCTTAGTATCTTTGATTGCTTCAACAATATGCCTGCTCGCTTCACGCAACCAGTATAAACTCCCCGATTGCAACATTTCCCAAGTAAAACTCGCTTGACTAATATAAGCGATAATAGCGCTATAAATCCCTTTCACACTACGTTCGTAGGCCGCATCGACATCATAAGCTGTAATTTTTCTACTTTGTACAACAAGTTGCTGTAAATCCTGTTCAGAAAATACACTACTAGGAGACAGCCCAATTGTTTTTAAAATAATATGACTGGCATGTTGGTATAAACGTACTGTTTCTTGCCGTACTGCCAAAACTAAAGTATCAGGGAATGCCATTGCCGAATCATTAAGGTATTTAGGTTGATCGACTTTAATGCTTTCTCCTTTCAATACTCTTTCTAAGAAAGTCACCATTCGACCAATAAAAGGCAACATAATCAGAACACCAACCAAATTAAACAACGTATGGAAAATAGCTAATTTAAGTGTGTAATCACTTGCGCCTATATTTACCGCTTCTGCGATTACATCAACAAAATGAATAAACTGATTTATCATCAGCAAAGCAATGACCCCAGTAATAACATTAAATAATAAATGTGCACCTGCTAAACGCTTGCCTTCTACACTAGCGCTCATAGCTCCAATAATCGCAGTAATCGTTGTCCCAACATTAGAGCCAATTGCCAATGCTAAAGCATTTTCATAAGTAATTTGTTGCACCGATAACGCGGTAATAATTAATACCATCGTCGCATGACTGGATTGCATAACAACCGTTGCCGCAATACCAATTAAAGTAAAAATCAGTAAACCTTGTATACCTGTGAGAGCGTATTGTGCTAAATCAATGGTTTCTCGGAAGGTTTCAAAACCCTCTTTCATATAAGAGATACCTAAAAATAAAAAGCCCATACCCGCTAAAATAGCCCCTAGCCCTTTTAAAGTTTTATTCTTTTGAAATACCAACAAGATACCCAGCACTAGCATAGGCATTGCATAAGCGGCAATTTTCACCTTTAAACCGAAGCCAGCAATTAACCACGCGCCAGTAGTCGTTCCTAAATTTGCACCAAAAATAATGCCAATGCCGGATGCTAAATCTAATATTCCAACACTTAAAAATGAAATGGTGATGACAGTAACCAATGAACTGGATTGCATCAATGTGGTAGAAATAGCACCAAAACTTAAGCTTTTCCATAATTTATCGGTACTGACACGTAAAATATTTTCTAAAGTCCCCCCCGTAAAAGATTGAAAACCTTGTTCTAAAGACAACATGCCGAAAAGAAAAATCGCCACACCTGCTGCAATTTGATTAAAATCGGGACTTAACCACAAAGCATACGCTAACAATATGACAATTGTGGGTAACAGTATTTTTTTTAACATTATTATCAGGCCATTCACAAGCTAAGGGGTTTATGAGCTCATTATAAGCTATAATTTGCAGCTTATTTGCGTTTAGAAAAAACACCTATGTTGACAGAATTTAAAACAATTGGCATTTTAGGAAAATCCAGTGACTCAAGCATTGCCGAGACCTTAAATGAACTCTACCAATTTCTAAAGCCGCATTACCAAATTATTATTGATTCTATTAGTGCCGCATTAGTCCCTGATTTTTCAGGAAACACTGTCACCGCAGAAAAACTAGCTCAGCATTGTGATGTACTCATTGCCATGGGCGGAGATGGAACTTTTTTATCGGCAGCTCGTATTGCGGCAGGTAATAATATCCCGCTTATCGGCGTTAATCTTGGGCGCGTGGGCTTTCTGGTAGATATTTCACCCGACGAGCTGTTAAGTAAATTAAACGATATATTGCAAGGTCGGTTTCGTAAAGAAAAACGCTACTTATTACGGACTAAAATCATCCGGGACAATCAAATTATCCACGAAGAGACAGCAGTCAACGAAGTTGTTATCCATCGCTGGGTCACACCGAGCATGATTGAATTGCAAACTACGATTGATGGCGTTTACCATAATACGCAGCGCTCAGACGGTTTAATCATCTCAACACCTACTGGATCAACTGCTTATGCACTCTCTGCAGGTGGACCCATTATTCATCCTTCCTTGAATGCTTTATTATTAGTGCCACTCAACCCCCATACTTTATCTAATCGCCCTATTGTGATTGATGATAGCTCTGAAATAGAAATCAATTTCATCAAAACCAACGAAATTAATGCTCAAGTCACTTGCGATCATATAGCCATTCCTGATGTATTAATCAGTGATACAATTCTGATTAAAAAGGACCCTAATCCGATTACCTTACTGCATCCGGAAAATCATGATTTTTTCCACACCTTACGTGACAAACTCAGCTGGAGCAGTGGCTACCCAACTTAATTATGCTACAAAACCTTAATATTATTGACCTTGCCATCGTTGAGTCCTTAGACCTAAATTTAGAAAAAGGCCTCTCTGTACTTACCGGCGAAACCGGCGCAGGTAAATCTATTTTACTCACCGCCTTAGGGCTTGCTTTAGGTGAAAGAGCGGATGCAAGCTATGTACGCCCAGGTAGTCAGCGTGCCGAGATCAATTTAAGCTTTGATTTAAGTGATGCGCCCACTGCACAAGCATGGCTAGAAGAAAATGAATTAGATGCTGATAATCAATGCTTAATTCGTCGCACTATCCGTCAAGATGGTCGTTCAAAAGCCTATATCAATGGTCGTCCAACGACACTGCAAGCATTAAAGTTACTTAGCTCACAATTAGTTGAAATTCACGGTCAACATGCACACCTGACTTTATTAGAAAGTGATGAGCAACGGGAATTACTCGATAACTACGCACAAAATACCAGCTTACTCGCGGAAACTAACCAAGCCTATTTACAATGGCGTGCTAACTATTATGAATTAGAAGCGTTAATTAAGTCATCAACAGATCAAAGTAATCAGGAAGATTTATTGCGTTATCAACTTAATGAATTGGAGCAACTCGATTTAGTTAATTATGATTACGCTGCACTTTCTGCCGAACACACTAAGCTGGCTAACTTAGAGCAAATATTAAAAGTTGGGCAAACTCAGCTTGAACTGCTTTCAGAAAATGAACAACAATCCGCTAATGATTTAGTTAATCAAAGCATTAGCGCTTTAACTGGCTTAACGTCATTAGCCGGTGAATTTGATGAACCGAATAAGCTATTAATTGAAGCGCAAATACAAATAAGTGAAGCCACGCAACAATTACGTCGTTTTCTTGAATCGCAAGAAATTGACCCACAGCGCATGCAGGAATTAGATAATCAAATTAGCATCATCCAAAACTTATCGCGCAAACATCATGTTAGCCCTGATGATCTGCCTCAAGTTGCCGAGAAATTAAGTCAAGACTTAGAAAATTTAAGCAATAGCACAGAGCGCATGGATGAGTTAACCAGCTTTGTGCAGCAAAACCAGCAACAGTATTTTTCCCTAGCGAAAACACTGAGTCAAAAACGCATAATAAGCGCAGAAAAACTATCCGCACTTATTTCTACGATGATTCAAGAACTGGGCATGCCACAGGGTGAATTTAGCATTAACGTAGCACCTCTGGCGATTGAGCAACCTAAAATCAATGGTTCTGACAAAATAGAATTTTTAGTCAGTGCCAATAAAGGGTTACCTTTACGCCCTTTAGCTAAAGTAGCTTCAGGCGGTGAGCTATCGCGTATAAGTTTAGCTATTCAAGTCACGACTAGTCACGATAAAAATGCAGCTACAATGATATTTGATGAAGTAGATTCAGGTATCGGTGGCGGTATTGCAGAAATTGTTGGGCAGAAATTACGTACTTTAGGTAATAAGGCGCAAGTCTTATGCGTTACCCATCTACCACAAGTTGCGGCACAAGCACATCAACACTTATTTGTTTATAAAAGCAGCGATGAGGCTATGACAACCTCACAAGTTAAAACCTTATCAACTGAACAGCGAATAGAAGAAACAGCACGCATGCTAGGTGGAGTGAATATAACAAAATCGACAGTAGCTCATGCTAAAGAAATGTTGCTGAGTGGACAGGAAAAACCATAATTAGAAATCTAGAATATCTGCTTTCATTTTCTTCACCTCATTAACTCTTCTGAAAGCAGGATAAAAAATAATTAGCTCGTTAGAAATTTAACCCTTCTTGAGTCACTTTTCATGTTTTTGCGTAACATCACTATATAACACAATTCAAACTGAAAGCAGATGTACTATTAAACACACCACTCACCACCAGCCCCACTCATTGACTAATATTTAAGCCCTTTTACAACCTAAGTTTCAGCCCCTAATAAGTCCTCAGAAAATACAGCAACTTGATTCTTACCCAAATCCTTTGCTTTATACATGGCTAAATCAGCATAATGAATAAAGCTATCAATATCCTCACCTTGCTCTTGTAGTATCTGCTGTGTCATACAGAACATGCCAATGCTGGCACTAATTGAAACTTGTTGCTGGTTAAATATCCACTGCAATGACTCGACTGCCTTGCAAACTCTTTCAGCAAAAATCAAACCATTACTAGAGTTTGGCTGAGAAAATAACACGACAAATTCTTCACCACCAAAACGTGCAACAATGTCTGTATCACGCATTTCTCTTTTTAAGGTGTTAGCCACATCGACTAAAACTTGATCACCACAATTATGACCGTACTTATCATTGATTACCTTAAAAGAATCTAAATCTATCAGCAATATACATAGTGCCTCGCCATTACGCGCAGCCCTAGCAACGGACTGCGTTACTTGCGTATAAAAAAAACGCCGATTATATAAGCCCGTTAAACTATCTTTCATCGATAAACTTTCGTAACGTCTTTTAAGCTCACTTGCCTCGCCTAATGCATTCTCTAAATGCTTTGTTTTTTGCGCAATATGCAATTCCATTTTCTTTAATAAACGGAAATTACTGATTAATTGCCCAAGCATATTTTTATAAATTGCTAATAGGCGAATATGCCAATCAGAAAAATAATGCGCTTCAGGGTGGGAGATATTTAGCACCCCAAATAATTCACCTAAAGCCATAACTGGTACACTAATAATAGAGCCAGGGGTAAATGCCTTATCCGCGGAAGCAAAGCGCTCATCATTATGGCAGTCAGGGCAATTTTGTAGTTCGCCCAGTTGTGCAGCTAAACCAATAATCCCTTCACCAATTTTGAAGGTTACTGGGCTATGTGCCCCATGCTCACCACTTGATGCTTCGCCAGCACTAAGACCCGTTAAATTAACCAAGCAATCATCTTTAGTTTTAATAAAAAAAGAGCAGCGTTCCATATCTTGGTTGCTAATTAAGATATTCAGTGCATTTAACACCAGATCTTTTTCACTAGTATTATGCTGATGGTTCTCTATTTCAGATAAACTCCTGACTACTGATAATGAATTCAACAAATCAACCAGTATATCTTGAAAATCGAACATATCGACCTCGCCTACATCCTTAAATCCCATAGATTTATTTACCTGTCATCGTTTTTACTAATGCGTTCAAATCATCCATTTTTTCAGATATCTCTACTTTAATACTTAATATTTCTGATTCTTTTATCGCTAAAGTTTGCATTAAAGCAAGACCTTCCCTAGGTATACCCTCATCATCATGGCGCATCATTCTTACCAAGACATTAGCCAACTTCAATAAGCTAATCATAGGTAAAACCTCGCCCTGATAGTCGGAATCCATATAATACTTCACCACCTGTTGAAAGACATCAGGTAATTTCCAACGCTCTAATAAATAGCCCCCCATCTCATATTGATCAATCGTATGGTACTGCACCATCAGCTCACCTAAAGTAAACTCATCTTTTTTCTCTAGCAGTAGTAATTGCTCCATCTGCTCAGGATAAACATGTACCGCAGCTAACAACCCAATATGCAACAAAATACCAGAAGTATACGCTAGTGATGGGTCTAAATATTCTTGCTTTATGAGCACAGCTAATTTTTGAGCACTGACAGCCGTTAATAAAGTATTAAGCCAAAACCGTTCCGGCTCAAAATGACTACACCGACTACTATCCAGCGCAGTACCAAGCAAAATACTTAAACTGAGACTTTTAACCAACTTCAAGCCTAAAATATTAATAATAGCGATTTTTAAGTTAGTAACTGTACCTGGGTAACCAAAATAAGCAGAATTTGCCAAGCCTAACAATCGCCCGACAAGAATAGGCGATGTTGATAACAAATCAACCAACTTTTCTAACTCAATATCAGGGTCATTAAGCGCAGTTAAAATACGCGCACTCTCTTCAGGTAAAGGCGGTAAATTCTTTAATTTAGAAATTTCCAACTGCATGAGTTGAGTAGATGACATAACTCTTTTATCCTAATTTTAATGATGCTTAGATCATTACACGCCCTGAACTTACCGTTCTGTCAGCGATGTAATTTTTAAAGTAACTCTAAGTTGCCGGTATATTTCTGCAGGCACAGCATCTTGAAAAACCAATAAACTACGTCGCTTCTTATCAATCTGTACGTGTAAAATAATAAGCCATTCACTGATCACGCTAGAGCCTAAAATTTGTGCCTCTACGAAATCAGCTTTATCCAATAACTGCCAAGAAAATTCAGCGCTATGTTTTAAAATAAATAGATAAAACTCTTGCTTATAACGATATAACTGAAAATACAAACTACCGAATATCAAGGATATAAACAACAACTTCAACCCAAAGAAAAGAGACAGCATCAATACACTAAGTATAGCTAAACTATGCGTAAGTATAATTAAAATAAGCAAATAACGTGATTGCTTAACTTCAATCCATAAAGGTGCTTCGGATTTTGCTGACAAGTTGCTTTAATCCTTCCGTCTCTGGCGTGCCATTAGCAAAAAAATAAGCCAATAAGGCATCATCCTCTAAAGCTAATAATTCCAAAAATAAATGCTGTTCAGAGCTAGCTGACGTTATATAACTACCTTCAAGATAACGGCACAAAACCGCATCCAACTCTTTAGCACCACGCCGACATTGCCAGCACAGGCGTTTTAACTCTAAATTCAATGCCTAACCTTCCTGCCTGACTAATAACATTTTCTTAACTTCAGCAATAGCTTTTGCGGGATTTAAGCCTTTTGGACAAGTATCAGTACAATTCATAATCGTGTGACAGCGATACAGTTTAAACGGATCTTCTAATTCATCTAAGCGCTCACCTGTGTTTTCATCACGACTATCATTAATCCAGCGATATGCTTGTAATAAGACTGCCGGCCCTAAGTAACGCTCGCTATTCCACCAATAACTAGGACAACTGGTCGAGCAACACGCACATAACACGCATTCATACAGGCCATCTAATTGCTTGCGTTCTTCAACACCTTGCAAGCGTTCACTATCCGCAGGTGCAGTGGTTTGCGTTTTTATCCACGGTTTAATTGATGAATATTGCGCATAAAAATGCGTCATATCCGCAACCAAGTCTTTTACGACATCCATATGCGGCAGTGGGAAAATTTTCACCGTACCTTTAATATCAGAAATCGGCTTAATACACGCCAAGGTATTTTTACCATTCACATTCATCGAACAAGAACCACATACGCCCTCACGACAAGAGCGTCTGAAGGTTAAGGAGCTATCAATTTCATCTTTAATTTTGATAATTAAATCTAAAACTTTCGCGCCGCATTGATCCAAGTCAATCTCATAACTATCAATACGCGGATTCTCATCAGTATCTGGATCCCAACGATACACCTCCACACGTTTAATTCGTGTTGCGCCTTTAGCCGCCGGAAAATGTTTACCTTTCTGTACTTTTGAATTCTTGGGTAAAGTAAATTCGACCATTAGTAGACCCTCTTTTTCGGTGGAATCATCTCAACATCATCCGTTAAGGTATACATGTGCACAGGCCGGTAATCGATTTTCACTTTATTATTCTCAATCCATAATAAAGAATGCTTTAGCCACTGATTATCATCTCTCTCGGGAAAATCATCGCGCGCATGTCCACCACGGCTTTCAGTGCGGTTAGCCGCTGCTCCCATCGTTACCAGCGATAAATCCAGTAAATTATCTAGCTCTAAGGCTTCGACTAAATCAGTATTCCAAATTAATGAACGGTCACTAATTTTAATATCTGTAAATGAATCACGCACTTTGGCAATTTCTTGCTCGCCTTTCGCCAAAATATCAGCCGTCCTAAAAACTGCCGCATGATTTTGCATGGTGTGCTGCATATTTAACCTGACTTCAGAGACTTTCAAGCTCCCTTCAGCATTACGAATTTTCTCAAATCGCGCCAAAGCAGCATCATACGCACCTTCTGCCAAAGGCTTGTGCGCAGTTCCCGGCTTAATTAATTCGGCACAACGTATCGCGGCCGCACGTCCAAATACGACAATATCCAGTAATGAATTAGAACCCAAACGGTTCGCGCCATGCACCGAAACACAAGCACCCTCACCTATGGCCATTAACCCTGGAATTACAGCATCGGGGTTACCATCCTTTAAAGTCACCACTTCTGCTTTATAGTTAGTGGGAATGCCGCCCATATTGTAATGTACGGTTGGAATAATCGGGATCGGCTCTTTAGTGACATCAACACCTGCAAAAACGCGTGCCGTTTCAGAAATCCCAGGTAAACGCTCATGTACAAGCTCAGGATCTAAATGCTCGATATGTAAAAAAGCACAGTCTTTATTGTCTCCTACACCACGACCCGCGTTTACTTCCATAGTAATCGCACGACTGACCACATCGCGCGAGGCTAAATCTTTGGCATGTGGTGCATAACGCTCCATAAAGCGCTCACCTTCAGAGTTGGTTAAATAACCGCCTTCTCCACGCACGCCTTCAGTAATTAAACAGCCCACGCCATAAATTCCGGTGGGATGGAACTGAATAAATTCCATATCCTGCAAAGGTAATCCGGCACGTAAAACCATCGCGCTACCATCACCGGTCACAGTATGTGCCGAGGTGCTCGAAAAATAACAACGCCCATAACCACCAGTTGCTAAAACTACGGTATGTGCTTTAAAGGCATGCAAAGAGCCATCATCTAAGCACCAGGCTAAGACACCACGACAAACACCTTCTTCCATGATTAAATCAAGCACTACATACTCAATAAAAAACTCTGCCTCATGCTTTAGTGCTTGTTGATATAAAGTATGTAAGATCGCATGACCAGTAACATCTGCAGCCGCACAAGTGCGTTGCGCTGTACCTTCGCCAAAATGCGTAGTCATACCACCAAAAGCACGCTGGTATATTTTGCCATCGGGATTACGCGAAAAAGGCACGCCATAATGCTCTAACTCTAAAACCGCGGGGATTGCTTCACGACACATATATTCAATAGCATCCTGATCACCTAGCCAATCCGAACCTTTGACGGTATCGTACATATGCCAGCGCCAATCATCTTCGCCATTATTACCTAAAGCGGCACTAATACCGCCTTGCGCGGCAACAGTATGACTGCGTGTTGGGAATACTTTAGAAATACAGGCAGTTTTTAAGCCTTTTTCTGCCATCCCAAAAGTAGCACGTAAACCCGCACCACCCGCACCAACGACGACAACATCGTATTCATGCTCAATAATTTTATATTTATCTTTCATTTTTAGCCTACTGAAATAGCGATGCGAATAGCAAAAACCAGCGCAGCAATCGCCGCCCCCATAAACGTCAATTTAACCAGCCAAACGGTGACAATTTTCAGCCACTCAGGGCTTAAATAATCCTCAATAACCACTTGCAAACCCAAGGCCGCATGATAAAAACCGACAAAAGCCCAAGCAATTAATAAAGTAAAGTTCAGCGGACTGACCAACCACTGTTTTATTTCAGGATAAGACGCATGAAACAATTGCTGAACAAAGAGAATTAGCCAGAAAGACAAAGGAATTAAAGCGACCGCGGTAACGCGTTGCATCCACCAATGTTTAGTACCACTTTTGGCAGAACCTAAGCCATGCGCTTTCGCTAGAGGAGTTTGATATTTCATAATTAGCCTCCCATTTGTACAAATAAAAAGCTCATGCCCGTTAATGCCACCGAACCAAACAACTCTAAAATAATATAGTAATTCATTAATAGCTTGTCGTAGCTTTCACCGGCATCCCAGAATAAATGCCGTATGCCATGACATAAATGAAAAAATAAGGCGTAAATCATTAGCCATAGTGAAATTTCGACTAAAGGCTGATGAATAAAGGTTTGCATAGCATTAAAGCTACTTGCTCCGCATTGAATCATTGCCAAACTGACAACAAATAACATCAAGCCAGCCGTCAACAACACGCCCGTCATTCGATGGGTGACAGAAACAACAGCGGTTAAGGGTAAACGATAGACTTGTAAATGAGGGGAAAGCGGTCTTTTTCTCTGTTCCATAGCACCATTTCACTAGACTTAGAATTAAGCTTCCAATAATACAGCTTAGCTATAGATTATTCCAAAATAATTTGTGCTTATCGCTTCAAGTAGATGCTTTAGCTAACACGATAAAAGGAATTTAGGGGAGGAAGTAAATATTGCATTGACTAACAATCAATACATAAAAAAATAGGCCGAGTAAGTTAAATTATTTAACTTACTCGGCCTATCAATCTAACAGGTAACTTCTCATTATTCACGGGCAAATACATATAAAAATACCGTCATTCCCGAAGTCTTTTATCGGGAATCCACGTTAAACATAGATTCCTGCTAACAGCACGCAGGAATGACGAGCTGAAAAAACAGCCTGTACCCTTTAATAATGAGAAGTTAATCTAACAGAAAACTAAACTTATTCTGCGATTGTAGTCAATTTAGCTGCTAATTTTACAGAAGCAATGGCAAAGCCTACACCTAGAACAAGCGAGAAAGAAACAATAAACAAAGGATTATCCCAACCAACATTCAATAAAACGTCCGTAGAAAGTTTTCCTGGTGTTTGTAATAAATAAGCAAAAGTTGCTGAATAGCCAAGTACGCTAGCAGGAATAGTTGCTAAAGCAGGTACGTTTGCTGCTAAACACATCGCGATAACAGTAACTGTCACAATAACAGCAGCCATTAATGGAAAACCAAGCATAGCATCAGGTGAAATAGTAGCGATTTCATACGCTGCATAAGTAGCGACAAACACACCAAAAACGCTGCATACAGCAGTATTAACAGCGGCTTTATTATCGCCACCCAAGGCAAAGTAAGCAGCCCAGGTAATGGTTAATGCCCAAATTAAAAATACACCACTGAGAGGGCCAACCGCTAAAAATGTTGCTAATCCCGCTAAAAGCCCAATACTTACAGACAGTGCTGAAAGACCATTCATATTAATATCTCCATAGTATCACCTCTTTTTAATAAAACTTTGTGGCGAGATGGATACCACAAAATCTAAATTAAATATGGCTTGCTAGGCTAATAATCTACCTACCACGCAATATTGCTCGCTGATTTAAACATACATAATTGACCGGTGCAATTTAAGCCTCTTACTTGCCAGTAAATAAAGCAAAGCTTAGCGCTAGGGAGCGTGCATGAAATAATTTTTACATTGTCATCTGGGGCGCAGGCCTTCAGCCTGCATTTTAAAGGGCAGACTAAAGTTCTGCGCCCTATTCTTGGATAGAAGCCTGTTTTATCGCCCATGCCACGTCTGCTGCTTGCTTATTTTCCTTAACATCATGGACTCGAAACAGTTGCACCCCCTGCATAACGCCTAAAGCGGTAGTTACCGCCGTTGCCGTCACTAATTCCGCTGGCTCAGTAACGGCACAGATACTGCCCATAAACCGTTTACGGCTCGTGCCCAATAAAACCGGATAACCAGTAGCGACAAACTTATCTAAATGCGCTAATAAATCCAAATTATCCTGCTTGCGTTTACCAAAACCAATACCGGGATCAATGGCTATATTGTGCTTTTTTACACCTGCCGCTAAAGCCAGCTCAATTCGCACTCGTAAATGTGTTGATACTTCACTCACCACATCTTCATAATAGGGTTCCTGCTGCATCGTTTTCGGCTGACCTCTAATATGCATCAAGATAATCGGCACATCGCGCTTAGCCGCTACGAAAAATATCTTTTTATCTTGTAGGCCAGCTGAAATATCATTGATCAGCGTTGCACCTGCGTCCAGCGCCGCATCAGCCACCGCACTTAAGGTTGTATCAATACTGATGGCAATGCTAGGTGATAATTCTTGGCGTATCGCCATTATAACCGGTACGACACGTTGTATTTGCTCTTCTGCGGAAACTGGCTCTGATCCGGGGCGTGTGGATTCGCCCCCTATATCAATAATATCCACACCCTGCTCTATCATTTGCCGCGCTTGTTCTACCGCGCTGGCTATATCGGCATAATGACCGCCATCAGAAAAACTATCAGGGGTGACATTAAGAATCCCCATAATCAACGGGTGGGTTAAATTATTAAACATAAGTCCTTTACTCGCACAAAATTTATTAAGAAATACGCCAATATGACAGGGCAGCGTATATAATAAGCGGTTATTTAACCAAAGCTCAGAGGGTACAGAGCCTTATCGCTCTTCCTCATTATAAAACTTATTATACAGATAGTTATGACTTCACCGCGTATTGCATGGGCCGTTACTGGCTCCGGACACTATATTGAAGAGTGCATAGAATTTATGCTGACTTTAGATAATGTCGATTTATATCTAAGCCAAGCTGGTGAAGAAGTGCTAAAAATGTATGGCATTCAGATTAACGATTTACGCGATCGCGTGCATATTTACCGCGATAAAGCTGCCTCTGCCCCTCCGGTCGGTTTATTTTATAAGGGTTATTACCACACACTTGTGGTTGCTCCAACGACTTCGAATACGGTTGCCAAATGCGTGTTAGGCATTGCTGATTCACTGGTCACAAATCTCTATTCACAAGCAGGCAAGTGCCGCATCCCTAATATTGTTTATCCTTGCGATATTGCCCCAGAAATGAAAACCACTGCTCCGGGTGGCGAAGTGATGGTTTATCCACGCAATATTGACTTAGAAGCGACTGATAAATTGCGCGACATTGAATACACGACCGTTGTCGAAAGTGTTGATGAGTTAATAATTTCCGTACAACAACGAATTGCCTCGCTAGCATGAGTGAACATATTTTATTTTTAACCGGCAAATTAGCGGAAAAACAATTGCATCAGATTTTAGAAAAGATGCAGCCAGAATTTACTTATACCGTGCATCAAATTGGCGTTAAAGTAGCCGCACTGATGACTGCTGATATGATAGGTCGTCGTTTAAAAGACACCTTCAATGCTGATCGTATTATGGTTCCAGGGCGTTGTCGGGGCGATTTAGAGTCGCTATCAAAACTATTAAACACGCCCGTTGAACGTGGTCCAGATGAATTAAAAGATCTGCCGCTTTATTTTGGTAAACAAGCGCATAAAATTGATCTCAGTCATTACGATGTCAAAATTTTTGCAGAAATTGTTGATGCGCCTAATGTCAGTGTCGAGGAGGTCGTTAAACGTGCTTACTATTACAAAGAGAACGGTGCGAACGTTATTGATATAGGCTGTCTACCTGATACGCCTTTTGCGCATATGGAAGATATTATCCAAACGCTCAAACAAGAAGGCTTTTTAGTCAGCATTGATTCTTTAGAGACGGATGATTTATTACGCGGTGCAAAAGCCGGTGCTGATTATATGCTGAGTTTGCACGAAAGCACGCTATGGGTAGCCGATGAAGTTGATGCTATACCGATTATCATTCCAGAAAAACATACCGATTTAAGCTCTTTAGATAATGTGATTGCTATCTTGCAGAGTAAAAACAAGCCGTTTATTGTTGACTCTATTCTTGATCCTTTGCATTTTGGTTTTACTGATTCAGTCGTTCGTTATCATACGGTCCGTCAAAAATATCCCAACATTGAAATGATGCTCGGTGTCGGTAATATTACCGAACTGACTCACGCAGATACAGCCGGCATGAACGCTTTATTATTAGGTATTTGTTCGGAGCTTGATATTAAGCATATTTTGGCAACTGAAGTTAGCCAACATGCCTGCCGTGCTATTAAAGAGGCTGATTTAGCGCGACGCATTATGTATGCTGCCAAAGAAAACAATACGCTGCCGAAACATATCGATCCAGGTTTAATGGCTTTACACGAGCCTTCTCCCTTCCCTTATTCTTTGGATGAAATCAGCGAATTTGCAGATCAAGTTAAAGATCCGAGTTTCCGTATTCAAATTAGCGCAGAAGGCGTGCATATTTATAGTCGCGACGGCATACATAGTGCCATTGACCCGTTTGATTTGTATCCTAAATTAAAGGTTGAAGATGATGCTGGGCACGCTTTTTACTTAGGTGTTGAATTAGCCCGCGCAGAAACTGCTTGGCAGTTAGGCAAACGCTTTAACCAAGATCAATCCTTAGACTGGGGTTGCGCTGCAAAAGTGAGCGAACAAACTATTGATTTACATACTTTCAAACCCGCTGGAACTACATTTACAAAACCATGATTCAAGAAACCATTGTTACCACACAAAATAGCGCCGGCGAAACGCATATTGCTCCTATGGGCATACACGCTGCCGGTGATGAATTTGTTATTCTCCCCTTTAAACCCTCAGTGACTTTAGATATATTTTGGCTAATAAAAGCGCCATTATTAATTACACGGATGATGTAAGAATTTTTGCTGGTAGTTTAACAGGGCACCGTGACTGGCCTTTACGAAAAGCTAAAAAAGTAGAGGGTTATTTCTTAAGTGATGCTTTAGCGCATTGCGAAGTCGAGCTAACC
>Ga0105352_1000451_pt1 | contig 24573 bp, 26 predicted proteins | sample EN8Hudsemesocosm_FD_83507 | JGI IMG/M metagenome (GOLD analysis project Ga0105352, IMG submission 83507) | Methane-oxidizing microbial communities from mesocosms in the Hudson Canyon - EN8B Hudson Canyon | ecosystem: Environmental > Aquatic > Marine > Cold seeps | place: Hudson Canyon...
AAAGTCTACAATTCTTTGATAGCAATGATCCAGGCGATCATTAATAACTTTAAGCAAATTGACATTCAACTCGATAGAAGGGCTAAGATTTTTACCAATCTGATAGAAGTAGTCAAAAAAGCAATGAGTCATGAAATGGAGTTACTAACCAAGGTCACTGAACTTAGAAATACCTCTCTCGCCGCCAGTAAGTCAGGAGATACAGCAACAAAAATGGCTGCCGAAAATCAGATTTCATCGCTAATTCCGCAGTTGTCAGTACAATTTGAAGCATACCCACAAGTCACAGCTGGTACCAACGCCCTACAACTGCAAGAAGAAATTGTTTCTACTGAAAATAAACTGGCGTACGCAAAACAAGCATACAACGATTCCATTGAAAAATATGAAGCCAAAAAACAAAGCTTTCTCGAAGCTTTTGTTGTGTCGATGTTTTCGAAGCTAAACAAGAGCTTTGAGCAATGGGGCTTAACGGCAGAAAAAAGGCAAGAAAACGAAGACATGACGGTTAAGTTTTAACCGCTCATTAAGTACTCATGCAAGTAGGTGACTTTAGAGAGACCATTCGAAAAAACAATCGGCGCACAACATTTGTTATGGGGATGTTTATTGCACTGTATCTTCTTCTCGGCCTACTGATTGATGTCGCTCTGTATCTACAAACAGAGGGCAATATTAGCAATATTCTTCTTTCAATAGCCAATGGTAGTTTGGTGCCAAAAGCCACAGTTATCACTGTTATTGTCGCCTGTATTTCAATAGCTGTTACTTTTAAAATGAGCAACAAGTTGATGTTAATGGGCACAAACTCTAAAGAGATTACCAGTTTAAATGCTGCGCTTGACGACGAAGAAAAGCAATTGTACAACATTGTTGAAGAGTTAAAGATCTCAGCAGGCATGAATTACATGCCAAAAGTCTATATCATCGAAGATAACTACACCAACGCCTTTGCTTCAGGCTACTCTGAAAAATCCGCCCTCATTGCAGTAACAAGAAGGCTTGTGCGGCTGTTGAATCGAGACGAGCTTCAAGCGGTGGTGGCGCATGAATTAACCCACATAAGAAACAACGACATAAAGCTAACATTGTTTGCCACAGTTCTTGCAAACATCATGCTATTAATTGTTGATATTTTATTTAGAGGTGTGCTTTACAGTAGGAATAGAAAAGTTGACGGTAGAATAATGATTTTTGTTATTATTTTAAGAGTTGTCTTCCCTTTGGTGTCCTATTCACTGTTAATGTATTTGTCAAGAACAAGAGAATATATGGCAGATGCTGGAGCTGTTGAGTTAATGCGCGCAAACCAGCCAATGATTAACGCATTGAAGAAAATTAGTGGTGATTATGAAGACAACGAATCCGAAATTACCATTCCTCAAACCGATGAAATAAGACGGGCAGCCTATATTTTCAATATCGACTCAAAGAAGAAATATCGCAGTAAAATGTCAAATATGTTCTCAACGCATCCGAAAACTCAAGATCGCATCAACGAACTTCAAGGAAATTCGTAAGAGATTCACAATGGCAATTACAATTAAATCTTCATCTGAAGTCAAAAAAATGCGTATTGCGGGTCGACTTGCTGCAAGTGTTCTAGATATGATTGCTCCACATGTTACTGTCGGCATAACAACAGAACACCTAGACCAGATTTGCCATAAGTTTATCGTCGATGAGCTCGACGCCATCCCAGCGCCACTGAATTATCACGGCTTTCCAAAGTCGATTTGCACATCAATCAACAACGTTGTTTGTCACGGCATTCCCAGTGAGAAAAAACTTAAAAAAGGCGACATTATTAATATTGATATTACCGTTATCAAGGATGGCTATCACGGCGACACCTCCAAGATGTTCATCGTGGGTAAAGCAAACGTCAAAGCAACAAGGATTTGTAAAATCGCCCAAGAATGCATGTATCTTGGAATTGATCTGGTTAAACCAGGCGCCCATCTAGGCGAAATTGGTCAAGTGATTGGCGCTCATGCACATGCAAACCATTGCTCTGTTGTTAAAGATTACTGTGGTCATGGGATTGGGCTAGGCTTTCACGAAGAACCACAAGTACTGCATTACGACAACGGCAAAACAAAACACTCCCCAATTCTCGAGCCAGGGATGACTTTCACTATCGAACCAATGATTAACCTGGGCGACTATCAGGTTGTTACATCTCGACTAGACGGCTGGACTGTCACCACCAAAGATAGGTCTTTGTCAGCCCAGTGGGAACACACAATCCTAGTTACGGAAACAGGGCATGAAATCCTCACTCTGAGAGCAGAAGAGAGTATTTAACCTTACTACCAAAGCCACACTCTGTGGCTGTTATTCGACACCGAGCTTGTGCTAAAATATCACTTTTTTTTATTGTTACTTTTTAACTTGTGAAACGCTTAAGAAATTATTTTATTTCTGGCCTTCTATTCTGGATTCCACTGGCCTTGAGTATCATGGTAATCAAGTTCTTTTTAGAGCTGATTAACAGTATTGTTCCGCCAGAATACTTACCTGAAACACTATTTAATTTCGGCGCACAAATCCCAGGCTCAGGTATTTTCTGGGTACTCCTTGTGATTCTTTTAACAGGTGCCCTAGTTAGTAATATTATTGGCCGAAAAGTTGTCGAACTGTGGGAGAAAGTCTTAAATCGCATCCCTGGATTCCGCGGCATTTACAGCGCCCTCAAGAAACTATCCTCGACCGTTTTGAGCACCTCTGGTGAAAGCTTCCGTAAAGCTCTTCTTGTACAATACCCTCGTGAGGGTATGTGGACTATTGCTTTCCAAACAGGGAACTATCACGGAGAAGTGGAAAAGATAATTGGTGAAGAGATTATCAATCTCTACGTTCCGACAACGCCAAACCCAACTTCAGGCTTCTTTATTATGATGCCAAAAAAAGATGCAATAGAACTTGAAATGAGTGTCGATGAGGCATTCAAACTAGTTATTTCTACCGGCGTTGTTGCGCCTGATTTAATCGATATTAAGGATAAAAAATGAGAACACACTTTTGTGGCGAACTAAGTAAAGCCGCCCTAGATCAAGAAGTCACGTTATGTGGCTGGGTTAATAGAAGGCGCGACCACGGTGGTGTAATATTTTTAGACGTCAGGGACAAGCGCGGCATTGCCCAAGTTGTCATTAATCCAGATACAGAGGCTACTTTTGCCATTGCTGAAAGCGTGCGTAACGAATTTGTACTCAAAATCAAGGGCAGTGTTATTGCCAGAGATAAGGCAATGATTAACAGCAAAATTCCAACAGGAGAAATTGAAGTTGTGGCTAGTGATATTGAAATCCTCAATATTTCAAAACCCATCCCATTTCAACTCGATGCCACTGACACTTCTGAAGAGGTTAGACTTAAATATCGCTATCTCGATTTGCGTCGTGATGTGATGCAACAGCGCCTAAAGCTTAGATCAAAAGTAACGCACTTCATGCGTGACTTTATGGATAGCAATGACTTCTTAGATATTGAAACACCGTTTTTAACCAAGGCAACACCGGAAGGTGCCAGGGATTATTTAGTTCCTTCAAGAACCCACGAAGGCAGCTTTTTTGCCCTGCCGCAATCGCCACAATTGTTTAAGCAATTGTTAATGATGTCAGGTTTTGAGCGTTACTATCAAATCGTTAAATGCTTTAGAGATGAAGATTTGCGCGCTGATCGTCAACCAGAATTCACCCAACTCGATATTGAGACATCATTCATGGATGAAGGTGAAATTACCGGCTTGATGGAAAAAATGACTCGGGGATTGTTTAAAGAAGCAATCAACGTCAATCTTCCTGATGAGTTCCCAACAATCACTTTTGCGGATGCAATGCGACTATACGGCGTGGATCGTCCCGATATGCGCATCCCGCTGCAAATGGTTGATTTAAACGACTTAATGCAATCGGTCGAATTTAAAGTTTTCTCAGGGCCTGCAAGCAGTGAAGACGGTCGTGTAGCAGCCATGAGAGTTCCTGGTGGTGCATCTATTAGCCGCAAACAAATCGATGATTACACCAAGTTTGTTAGCATTTATGGCGCTAAAGGTCTTGCTTATATCAAACTTAACGAAGACGGCCCATCATCGCCAATTATCAAGTTCCTAGGCGATGAAGTTACTCAAAGCGTGATTAAACTCACCGGTGCAGAGACAGGAGATATTATTTTCTTTGGCGCAGACAAAGCCAAGGTGGTTAACGAGTCTCTGGGCAATCTTAGAGAAAAACTAGCAAAAGACTTAAACCTATACGACAAAGAATGGGCACCAATTTGGGTGCTTGATTTCCCAATGTTTGACGTTGAAGATAACGGCTCACTGAATGCCATTCATCACCCCTTCACTGCGCCAAGTGTTGACGCTGAAACGCTTATCAATAACCCAGAAGAAGCCTTATCTCGCGCTTACGATTTAGTTATTAACGGCTCTGAAGTCGGTGGTGGCTCTATTCGTATCCATCAAAGTGATATGCAAAAAACAGTACTCACACTGCTTGGAATCGATGATGAGGAGGCACGTGAAAAATTTGGCTTCTTGCTTGACGCCCTAGAATATGGCTGTCCACCACATGGTGGAATGGCTTTTGGTTTGGATCGATTGGTGATGATTCTAGCGGGTGCTGATTCCATCAGAGAAGTAATCGCCTTCCCGAAAACACAGACTGCAGCTTGCCTGCTTACCAGTGCCCCAGCTAACGTACCAAGAAAGCAACTCAGAGAATTAAACATCAAAGTTAATTTGCCGGAAAAATCATAAATGCAACTCAGGGACGCCATCAAAAAATCCCTAAAGAACAATAACGCCCTGTTAGTGGCACACTATTACGTTAGCGCCGATTTGCAAATACTTGCTGAAGAAACTGGTGGTATTGTTTCTGATTCACTAGAAATGGCTAGATTTGGGCAAAATTGTGAAGCAGATACAATTGTTGTTGCCGGTGTTAAGTTTATGGGTGAAACAGCAAAAATTCTATCACCAGAAAAACGAGTGTTGGTTTTAGACGAAGCGGCGACCTGCTCACTCGATCTTTCCTGTCCTATTGATGAATTTTCAGCATTTTGCAATGCCAATCCAGACCATACAGTGGTAGTTTACGCCAACACTTCCGCTGCAGTTAAGGCGCGAGCAGACTGGGTGGTCACTTCTGGTAGTGCACTGAAAATTGTCAAATATCTTCACGACAAAGGTAAGAAAATCCTTTGGGCGCCAGACAAACATTTGGGTCATTATGTTCAAGATCAAACAGGTGCCGAGATGCTAATGTGGGACGGTGCTTGTGTTGTTCATGAAGCATTTAAAGCCGAAGGCCTTGAAAGACTCATGCAAAAACTACCCGATGCAACTGTCTTAGTTCATCCAGAATCACCTAAAGAGGTTATTGCCTTAGCCGACGTTGTTGGCTCTACAACCGCACTGATAGATGCGGTGGCAACAATGGACGCAGATACTTTTATTGTTGCAACAGACAATGGCATATTCCATAAAATGCGTGAAGTTGCGCCTCACAAAAAACTGATCGAAGCGCCCACAATGGGTGAAGGCGCAGACTGCGAATCGTGTGCACATTGTGACTGGATGGCGATGAATAGCCTTGAAAAATGCTTAGCAGTACTGGAGACAGGTAACAACGAAATTACAATTGAAGAAGAGGTTATCGCAAAAGCCAAATCCTCTATTCAGCAACTACTCGAATTCACTCAATAGAATAAATCGGAGAGAAAGAACAATGGCAGGACACAGTAAATGGCACAATATTCAACACCGAAAAGGTGCGCAAGATGCCAAGCGCGGAAAGATTTTCACTAAACTGATCAAAGAAATTGTAGTGGCAGCCAAAAGAGGTGGTGGCGTTCTAGAAAACAACCCGTCTTTGCGCGCTATTATTGACAAAGCGCTCGCGGCCAATATGAAGCGTGATACGATTGAAAACGCCGTGAAACGCGGCTCAGGAGATCTAGATGGCGACAACTATGAAGAAGTAAGGTACGAAGGCTACGGACTTGGTGGTACAGCCATTATGGTGGACTGCCTAACTGACAATATAAACCGTACCGTTTCAGACGTTCGTCATGCATTTTCAAAACACGGTGGCAATTTGGGCACAGACGGCTCCGTTGCCTACATGTTTACCAAACAGGGCTTTATTAGCTTTAGCGAAGGTGACGAAGACGCCATTATGGAAGCTGCAATTGAAGCAGGCGCTGAAGACGTTATTGTTAACGACGACGGCTCTATTGATGTGGTAACAACGGCCGATGATTTTTTCACAGTTAAAGATGCACTAAGTGCTGTAAACCTTGAAGCGGCGCACTCTGAAATTACCATGGAGCCAGCCAATAGAATCGACCTCAATCTTGAGGATGCTGAAAAATTTATGAAACTGATTGACCGTTTAGAAGATTTAGACGACACTCAAGAGGTTTATCACAACGCTGAAATTTCAGAAGAGGTAATGGCACAGTTATGATTTCATTGCACTCTGGCATTCAAGCACTAAGCAAGTTCAAAGTAAAAGCACTACAAGAAAAACTCAATGCATCCGTGCCGGCGGTTACCCTTCTTGGTGCAGAGTTCACTCATTTTATTGACTCAAAGAGTGCAATGAGTGTTGAGCACACCGAACAACTTAACAAGCTCCTAAATTACGCCCCTGCAGTTGATTACTCCAACTCTAGCAACCAGTTCACGATAACACCCAGACAAGGTACAATTTCGCCTTGGTCCTCAAAAGCAAGTGACATCGCCCATCTGTGCGGGTTAAGCGAGCTTAATCGAGTGGAACGCGGCATTACTTATCATTTTGATAAGACTCTGAATAAGGAAAGCACAAACAAAGTGCTTGGCGTCATTATGGACAAAATGACCGAATCTTTTCTTAAAGACACAGCTGATGCCCACTTACTTTTTGATGAGTTAACCCCTAAAGCATCTCAGAGTGTTGATATTTTGAGTGGTGGTAGAGAGGCACTAGAGCAGGCAAATATCACGCTTGGCTTGGCACTTAGTGATGTTGAAATTGACTACCTAATTGAGAACTTTATTGCCCTTAATAGAAATCCAAAAGACATCGAGTTGATGATGTTTGCCCAAGCGAACTCAGAACATTGCCGTCACAAAATCTTTAATGCCGACTGGATTATTGATGATGAAACTCAGGCAATCTCTCTGTTTGGGATGATTCGCAACACTTACAAAGAGCACCCAGAAGGCTTACTCTCTGTTTACAGCGACAATTCCGCGGTAATGACAGGCTATGAGTCTGAACGCTTCTACGCTAACAAAGAAGGCGTTTACACTTCAAATACAGAACAAAAAGCGGTATTGATGAAGGTTGAAACACACAACCACCCTACTGCCATTGCCCCAGACCCTGGTGCCGCTACAGGCTCTGGTGGTGAAATTAGAGACGAAGGTGCAACTGGTAGAGGCTCAAAGCCAAAAGTTGGCCTATGTGGTTTCTCTGTATCCAACCTTAAAATTCCAAACAACACAAAACCGTGGGAAGTTGATTACGGCAAACCAAAACATATTGTTTCGGCACTCGACATTATGATCGAAGGCCCCTTGGGTGCTGCTGCTTTTAACAACGAATTCGGCCGCCCAAATATTTGTGGCTATTTTAGAACTTACGAACAAAAAACAGCCAATAATCAAGTCCGAGGTTATCACAAACCAATTATGTTGGCTGGTGGCTTGGGTAATATTCAAGAAAATCACGTTGAAAAAGGTTTAATTTCGCACGGCGATAAACTCATTGTTTTGGGCGGACCAGCAATGCTAATCGGCCTTGGTGGCGGCGCAGCTTCCAGCGTAGGTAGTGGTGAACAAAGTGAGGATTTAGACTTTGCCTCAGTTCAACGCGCCAACGCCGAAATGCAAAGACGTGCCCAAGAAGTTATTGATGCTTGCGCTAATTTAGGCGATGACAACCCGATTGTTTCTATTCATGACATTGGTGCTGGCGGCCTCTCGAACGGTGTTCCAGAACTCGTCAACGACAGTGGAAAAGGTGCAATCTTAGAATTAAGAAATGTGCCGAATGACGATAAGCAAATGTCGCCAATGGAGATCTGGTGTAACGAATCTCAAGAGCGCTATGTGCTTGCCATTAACGGCGATAGTATTGATCTATTCAAATCAATTTGTGAACGTGAACGCGCTCCTTTTGCCATCCTAGGCGAGGCAACAGACGAGCGCCATCTTAAGATGAACGACACCCATTTTGACGATGCACCAATCGATCTACCAATGTCGGTACTGTTAGGCGCTACCCCCAAAACACTAAAAAATGTCAACTCAATTGCTAATATCGAGCTAGAGTTCGACGACTCAAATATTGAAGTTAAAGAGGCAATTGATCGCTTATTAGCACTTCCAACTGTTGCCAGTAAAAATTTCCTTATTACCATTGGTGATAGATCAGTCACTGGATTGGTTGCCCGAGAACAGATGATTGGCCCATGGCAAGTGCCTGTGGCTGATTGCGCAGTCTCACTTTCGGACTATGTCGGCTATCAAGGTGAGGCAATGTCACTGGGTGAAAAGACGCCAATGGCGCTTAGCAATGCTGCAGCTGCTGCAAGAATGAGTATCGGCGAATCCCTCACCAATCTGATGAGTGTTTACGTTGAAGATATTCACCATATCAGCCTTTCGGCCAACTGGATGTGCGCCAGTGGCTTTAAAGGTGAAGACGCCAAAATGTATGAAGCTGTTAAAGCCGTTGGCATGGAGCTCTGCCCAGCACTAGGCTTGACTATTCCTGTTGGCAAAGACTCAATGTCGATGAAAAGCTTATGGCAAGACAACGGAGAAGACAAATCTGTTATCGCACCACTGTCTTTAATCATAACTGCTTTCTCGAAAATCCCTGATGCACGCAAACAAATCACACCGTTGTTGCAAAAAGAGACAGACTCTGAACTTTTATTAATTGATTTAGGTTTTGGCAAAAACCGCATGGGTGGCTCTTGTTTAGCGCAAGTGTACAATCAAGTTGGAAAAACAACCCCAGACCTTGACGACGCTGAATTGTTTGGTAATTTCTTCACCACAATTAACGAATTAAACCAATCGGATTTGATTGATGCCTATCACGACCGCTCAGATGGTGGTGCCATCACAAGCCTATTAGAAATGGCTTTTGCCTCACATTGCGGCTTAAACATTGCATCCAACAATACCATTGGTTCGTTATTTAATGAAGAACTTGGCTGTGTGATACAGGTTTCAATCGATAACAAAGCCAGCGTGCTTGACGCCCTTAACAAGGCCGATCTTGGTGACTGCACGAGCGTTATCGCCACTATTAATGATGATGATGTCATTCGCATCTCTGATGAGAGTGGTGAAGTTTACAGCGAAAATCGCGCTACTCTGCAACAGCAATGGTCATCGACTTCTTACAAAATTTCTAAACTGAGAGACAATCCAGAGAGTGCTCAATCTGAATTTGATGAAATACTCAAACCGTCAAACGGCTTAGTAATTGCACCAAATTTTGACATCAATGAAAACATAAGTACACCATATATCAACGTTGGCACAAAACCAAAAATTGCTGTTTTGCGTGAACAAGGCATTAACGGCCATATCGAGATGGCCGCAGCATTTACTAAAGCCGGCTTTGAGGCTCATGATATCCATATGAGTGACATTTTAAGTGGCAGAGTGTCTTTAGACACTTTCCGCGGTCTTGTCGCTTGTGGTGGCTTCTCGTACGGCGACGTATTGGGTGCTGGTCGCGGCTGGGCAAACTCCATTCTTTACAACCCTCGCGCAAAAGATCAGTTTAGCGAATTCTTTAATCGCGATGACAGCTTCACCCTTGGTGTGTGTAATGGCTGTCAAATGGTTTCCAACTTAACAGAAATCATTCCTGGTACTGACAACTGGCCGAACTTTGAACGTAATGCTTCAGAGCAATTCGAGGCGCGCTTCTCCAGTGTTGAAGTTCAGCCCTCAAACTCCATTTTCTTGAGTGGAATGGTCGGATCAATAATGCCAATCGCAATTGCTCATGGCGAGGGTCGTGCGCAATTCTCAAACACGTTTAATGAGAATAACATTGGCTTTAAGTACGTGGACCACCAAGGCAATCCAACACAAACATACCCACACAATCCAAACGGCTCAGAAAAAGGTGTTGCTGGACTCACTAACGACTCTGGCCGAGTAACAATTATGATGCCACACCCTGAACGCGTGGTCAGAGCGATACAAAACTCATATCACCCAAATGATTGGCAAGAAAGGTCACCATGGATGAGGATGTTTGAAAATGTTAGAGCTTGGGTTGGTTAATGTAATGCTCGTCACATGCCACAAGCTTCACAAAATCTACTGAACCATAATTTTATGAAACAATCTGCACCAAACCACCCAAACCGTGTTGCTTTTTATTAGCTAATTTTCTCATATAGTTCACCAAGATTATTAACTATAATCGTAGGTTTTATCCCCCACGGGTCAAAGATGGCATTATTTGAACGCCGCACCCAAGCGGCACACATGCCTGCGGAAATTGCACCGATAACATCAAAAGGATTGCTGGAAATTAACCATGCATCATTGCCGCAAGCTTGAGACTCTCGTAGAAAATGATGATACACAGCAGGGTTTGGCTTAAATGATTTGATATCATCGGCACTAACAACCCCTAGAAAATAATTTCTTATTCCTGCTGCAACAAGCAGCGTTTCGACAGCTTCTGCACTGCCATTTGAAAAAGCAAACAGCCGATAATTTTTTTCTTTTAATTTTGCCAGACTCTCTTCTACATCCTTAAACGCAGGAAGGGTTCGGTAACTTTCAAGCAAGATATTCTTTTGTTCTTTGGTGAGGTTGATTTCATAGAATGCACATGTGTAATTAAGGGCATCACGTGTGCAAACAGAAAAGTTCTCATAATTCTTCATCAATCCTCGACGAAATGAATATTCCAGCTGCTTTTCTCGCCAAGTATGAGAGAATTGCTTTGCTTTGTCTCCTATGAGATTTTGCAAAGCAGAAACAACACCATCGGTATCAATTAATGTTCCGTATACATCAAAAGCAAGTGTTTTCGACATTACATCCTCCTAATGCTTTTCATAAGCAGTGTCCACCAGGGGTGCGGTAGCGGTAACGTACGAGTTTATGCTGTTGTTAGCCATTTATTCCTCAAATACAATCAACTCAATTTCAGCAGCCTCTTTTCTAAGCGGGATCAGGGCTCGGTATTCAGGTGAAGAGTACCAGCCATTTACTGCCTCTTTATCAGGAAATTTTATTACCACTGTGTCATTGTGCTTGTGACTTCCTGAAAGCACTGAGATCATCCTCCCTCTAAACACCAACACGCCATTCCACGGCTCTATAGTTGCAGGAACACTCCGACGATATTCAGACCATTTTTCTGCATTTTTTACAGTTATGTGCCCAATTACGTATGCTTCTGCCATAAAATAAGTTTACCTAATTTAGAGTTGATTTATTGAATGGCTTGGACTTGCCCTTACAACTCATTCAGAGCCGCTAGCTTTCCTTTTTCTGGTTTTCCGCTAGATGTTCGTGGCATATCTTCAAGAAACACGATGTGCTTGGGCACCATAAAACGTGCCATTCGTTCGCTGCAGTGCTGAATTAAATCTTGTGCAGTAACCCTAGCACCATATTTCTTGACCACGAATAGCTTAATATCTTCTTCACCCATTTCTCCGGGAGTCCCAATAACGGCACAATCTTGCACATCAAGATGCGTTAACACACCCTCCTCGACCTCAAAAGCTGAAACCATTTCCCCTTTAACTCGAATACGCTCACTGACACGATGCATAAAATAAAAAAGACCCTGCTCATCCATGCGCCCAATATCGCCGGTGTGAAACCAAAGGTTGCGCCAACTTTTTAGAGTGCGCTCAGGCATATCAAAATAACCATCAGAGATAACACCCGGCTCCAGAGGGCGCACAACCATTTCACCCGCTTGACCTGGTGGTAAAGGGTCATCATTATCATCATGGATTTCAACTTCAAAGTGCGGCAACACAATACCACCAGGATGGTCCCATTGTGGCACGACAACCCAACCAGCATCGGTCGATCCGTAGCCACCACCAGGAATCATGTGTAGGTTAAAGCGAGCATCAAAATCCTTTTTTGGGACTGGTGCGGGCGTACCCCAACAACGAGTAACTTTGTGATCCCTCTCCTCTGGACAGGGAGGGTGCGCCCACAATAGTTGCTGTACCGAGCCAAGCATCATAAACCAAGTAACGCCGTATTTTTTTACCTCTGGCCAAAAATTGGAGACACTAAAACGCTGTCGCATGACAACACGCCCACCCGTCATTATGGTTGGCAGTATGTCATAATAAGCAGGGCCGATATGGGACAACGGATAAATACAATAGATGCAATCCTCTGCTGTCACCCTATACGGGTCAATCATGTTTTCAGCGGTTCTGACAGCGTAACGATGAGACAACAGACAACCTTTAGACACACCGGTGGTGCCAGATGTGAATAGAATTGTTGCGATATCCGTGTCTTTAGCGAGTGACATGATATGGTCTTCACAGCTGGATAGCATCTCTGCAAAACTAGCAACTTCAAGGTCGGGAAATAGGTTGCGTGCATCATCCACACCATCAAGCATAATTAAGGTTTGTACACTCGGTATCAAATCACGAATTTGATCTAAAGCGGCAAGTTTTGAGCCGGATGTAAACAGTAGCTTAGTTTCTGTCTGACCAATCATTCGCGCAAGTGGTGCATCCTGCATAGCTGGATTGATCGAAACCTCCACCGCATTCACTTTTTTCAGGGCATAAGATATAGCGAGGTATTCCGCACTATTTTCCAGAAAAATATCAACGTATGACAGCGCATCACTATACTTATCCAACAATCCATGGGCTACACGGTTCGTCAGAATTTCGAATTCGTGGTAAGTCAGCGTTTCACCAGTTTCAGCGATAATTAAGAAAGGCCGCTCTCCAAATTTTTCTGCACATTCATGCAGAAGGTTTCCCAGTGTAATTCGCAACGCCATGACTCACCCCCTTGATAATTCAACTGACTATGATTTTTAGCCGAATTCTACAGAAGTTTTTTAATGGTATACCATTTATTGAAGTCTTGCCAGTTCACAAGCTACTATTAAACACTCTCAACTCTTATTAGACTTTAAGGTAACTCTTTTTGTGCCAAGTCTAAATCCGGATATAGGCGGTATGTCTCAGGATCAGTATTACCAGACCATCGCCAAAGAGCCACTAATGGCTGTTCAAGAGTTTTGAAAGCATGAAGCATTTCTGATGGGTGATGAATAACACCACCGACGCCATGACGGGTCGTCTTGTCACCTTGAGTCCAGTAACCTACGCCTTCTATCATAACATATGTCTCTACAGCTTCATGATTGTGCAACGGGTAATAAGTGTTTGGCCGCTGTACAAACAAACCCGCGCGCAAAGTCGAATGTTCAATCAAGCAACCAGGCCCCATAAGAGAATTTGAAGTGAATGCATCGGACACGTCGGTCGGAACTTGTTTATCCAAGAAGCCTCCAGTAGCCTCCCATTGAAGAAACTTTTGACACCCTCTAGCTGCTGCTGCGCAAGGGTGATTGGCATTATTAAGTGCACTAACGACAAAATGGTCGTATTTATAAGGAGTTGCTGGAATGGGTGATACTTCACCAGCCCCACGGCGTAAAGCGTCCGCTGTTTCACCTCCCGCTATACAACCGTCACCTTCAAAGAGGTTGGCCATTTCCAGCAAGAGAGCTTCAAAACATTTTTCAGGTGTTTCTGACATACAATATACCCCTATACTTTTAATCCAGCCACGAATTCATTAAAAAACGGACAGTATCCCAGTTTATTAATACTTACACACATCTACCCAGTCTACATAGTTTGAATGCTTTTCAAGCTCTTCTATCGTCAGTCTTATGGCAGAATTCTGATCACCAGCAGCTGGAATTATTTCTGGATATTTTTTTAACGATACATCTAAAAAGACATCGATCCGCCTCTTAAGTCCGAACGGACAAATACCCCCTATTGCGTGTCCTGTATGCTCTATTGCCTCTTCATAATTTAGCATTTTTGCTTTTTTTAAAAATTGACTTTTGTACTTTTTATTGTCAATCTGCGCTTTTCCTGCAACAACTATTAAAATCGGTTTATCGTCAATTTTAAATGATAGTGTTTTACCTATTTGACCCGGATCTACACAGTGTGCTTTCGCCGCCTCTTCAACTGTTGCAGTGGAGACTTTAAGAACCATGATTCTATGATCCATTTTGTATTCAGAAAAATATTTTTTAACTGCATCTAGAGACATCGTTTTAACTTGTTACCCTGTAAGCGCTTCTTCAGTTAGCACTATAGCTTTTTTATATCACTAGGTGGTGGTGTTAGTTGCTTTTATTTCATAAATATAAGTTTACCTAATTTATAATTAAGATAGCAACTGCCAGAAAACCTTACTCTATGAATTACCAAATTATTCGCTCTAAACGCAAAACACTAAGCTTGCAAATTAATCAGAACGCAGAGCTAATTATTCGTGCACCGTTACATCTGCCAGAAAAGGATATTCTGGCATTCGTTGTTGAAAAATCTAGCTGGATATCAAAAAAACAAGAAGAAGTCGAATCTCGGGTTTCACAAAAATACCATTTTGAAGATGGAGAGATGTTTCTCTATCTTGGCAACACTTATCCTCTTGCCATTTCGTTAGGCACAAACAGCCTTTCTTTTAACGGCGAAGTGTTCGAATTAAACGCTAATTGCGCTGATGCATCAACTGCATTTAGAGGGTGGTATAAACTAAAATTTAGAGACATTGCCGTGCCGAGAATTGACTACTTTGCCAACAAGTACAGTCTTCAATTTCATGATGTTCGGCTAAAAGCGCAAAAGACCCTATGGGGCTCGTGCTCAAGTGATAACAACCTGAATTTTAACTATTTATTGATGATGGCACCAATGAGTGTGATTGATTATGTCATTGTGCACGAGCTATCACACACAATTCATAAGAATCATTCAAGTGATTTTTGGGGGTTGGTTGAAGCCATTCTGCCAGAGTACAAGCAAGCAAAAAAATGGTTGAAGGAAAATGGCCACAAACTGAGGTGCTTGTAGCCTTATATCATTTGAGATATTAGCTATTAAACTTCTCTACCGCTTCTTCCATCGCTGCCTTTAGTGTACCCATTTCGGCCATTTCGATAACAATATCACCACCACCAATAAGCTCTGAATTGAAGTAAATTTGCGGGAAAGTTGGCCAGTCGGCAAACTCTGGAAGATGTTGAAAAACCTCTTGGTCTTCAAAAATATTAACAAAAGCGAATTCGACCTCAGTTTCAGCCAACGTTTGTGAGGCGCGCGCTGAGAAACCACATTGTGGAAATTGTGGTGTACCCTTCATGTAGATCACGATAGGTGCACTGTCCACTTGTTTTTGAATTTTTTCTAATACTTCCATTTTTTACTCCAAATATTTATTGCTGACTATTTTAATCTAGTATTGCTCTATTGTTGTTTAATCGCTTGAGAAATTGTGTATTTCTGTCCTTGTTTTAACTTTTTATAATTACCAAAAACCGATTTAAAATTGTTTTTAATAAAGTCTCTAAGGCCGTTGATGGTGACAAAAGTTATTGTTCCGCCGGGTTTGAGTGCATCAAGTGCATCATAGAGCATGATAGACAACTGCTCTCTGCCAACTTTAGCCGGCACGTTAGAAATGATTTGATCAAATTTAACATCACTTGGCACTTGTGCAAATGCATCAGAAAGGTAAGCCTTTGCATTTGGCAACTTGTTGAGCTTTGCGTTCATATTCGAAAGCTCAACCGCAACAAAATCTTTATCCACCATATGCACTTCGCCGTCCACACAATGCTTTGCAAGAGCAAGGCCAATAGGGCCATAACCGCAACCCAAATCTAGGCAAATATCGCTCGACTCAGCGCCAATATACTTCATTAACAACAATGTGCCGTCATCAATCGCTCTAGGGCTAAAAACCCCCCAACGGGTATTAAAACGAATCTCGTTATCCAAAAGATTGGCTGTAAGTTGTAAATCTTTTTTCAGATTGGGTATATCGGATTGCTGAAACATTATTCCTCGGTTTTTTTCTTTGATTTTCTAAGAAGTACTTGAGCGGCATCATCACCAATATGCGCCTCACCGCGCGCACTTGCAAGCTGCATTTGCTTTTCTCTTTCACGGTAGCGATTCACTTGGTCGACGTCTTTTGTGCCATAACAGCGTGGACAAGATACGCCTTTTTCATAGTGCTCATGATTCTTGTCTTCCTCGGTAATTGGGTACCTGCAAGCATGACACTGATCATACTGACCTTGCTCTAGGTTGTGCTTAACAGCAACTCTGTCGTCAAAAACAAAGCATTCACCATCCCACAGACTGTTCTCTTCCTCAACCTCTTCAAGGTATTTCAATATACCACCATGCAGGTGGTACACCTTTTCAAAGCCCTGAGATTTTAAATAGGCAGTCGATTTTTCACAGCGAATACCGCCGGTGCAAAACATTGCCACCTTTTTGTCTCTGTATTGCTCTAAATTCTCTTTCGTGTAATCTGGAAACTCACGAAACGATTCAGTGTTCGGGTTAATCGCACCTTTGAAACTACCGATTTCATACTCATAATTATTACGAGTATCAATCAGCACAACATCTGGATCGCTGATTAACTCATTCCAATCGCTCGGCGCAACATAAGTACCAACTGAATAAGTGGGATCGATGTCGGCCACACCCATAGTGACAATTTCTTTTTTAAGCTTAACTTTAAGCCTTTTAAATGGCATCTCTTTGCTAAAAGACAACTTATGATCGATCTTGTCGAGTCTTTCGTCAGCTTCCAAATACGCCAAAATTTTATCGATGGCCTTTTGGCTGCCACAAATCGTGCCATTGACACCCTCTCTTGCAAGCAATACAGTGCCTCTGGCACCAACAGATGCCATAAAGTTTCTGAGGGGTTGCTGCATTTTCTCGAAATCATCGAGTCGGGCAAACTTATATAGGGCGCAAATAGTAATCATATTTAAATAGGAATTATTTCAGCGCTAATTTTACTAGCGAGAAGGGTTTATATCAACTATTTCATTTTTCTCTCAATAATCAATTCCTAGAAGATTGTCACTAAATGTCACAAGGGTATAATAGTTCCTTTTGCTTGCAAAGCCCCACCCTATACGGCAATTGTCGATGCTATCAAACATTCAAACTCCCAGTGATATTAAGCAACTTGATTTTGATCAACTGCAACAACTTGCAGATGAAGTCAGGGAATTTCTGATTGAAAGCCTTAAAAAAACGGGCGGCCATCTCGGCTCTAATTTAGGCACCATTGAGCTCACTCTTGCAATGCATTATGTCTTTGATACGCCTGACGATAGCATTGTCTGGGATGTAGGCCACCAAGCCTATGCTCACAAGATCATCACTGGCAGAATGGAAAGGATGTCAACCCTCAGACAAAAAGATGGCCTTTCTGGCTTTACAAAAATAACTGAAAGTGCACATGATGCATTCGGTGCCGGACATTCATCAACCTCCATCAGCGCAGCTCTGGGCATGGCACTCGCTAATAAATTAAACCAAAACAACGATACAGCTATTGCTGTTATTGGTGATGGCGCCTTGACCGGTGGCATGGCATTTGAGGCAATGAATCATGCAGGTGATAGCGATGCTAATTTACTCATTGTTCTTAATGACAATGACATGTCTATTTCCAAAAATGTTGGTGCCTTAAACAAATATTTAACGCGCTTAATTTCGGGAAAATTGTATTCGACAATGAAAACAAAGTCCCTGGGTCTTTTAAAAGGGCTTCCGCGCATACATGAGTTTGCAAAACGCTCTGAAGAGCACTTAAAAGGGATGATTTTGCCAGGTACACTTTTTGAAGAACTGGGTATCGATTATTTCGGTCCAATCGATGGCCACGACATACCCATGCTGGTAAAGACGTTACAAAATCTGAAAAACCTGCAAAAGCCGAGACTACTGCACATTATTACCACCAAGGGTCGGGGACTGGAAATGGCTGAAAAGGACCCTATTAAATATCATGGCATTGCGCCACCTTCAAGCTCAAGCAACTCTTTCCCAAGCTATTCACAAGTGTTTGGGCGCTGGCTATGTGACATGGCCGCCAAGGACGAACGATTGATTGGAATAACACCAGCGATGTGTGAAGGCTCTGGCATGGTAGAATTTTCCACAAGCTATTCGGATCGCTATTTTGATGTTGCTATTGCCGAGCAGCACGCTGTCACTTTAGCCGGTGGTATGGCCATCAAAGGCTTAAAACCAGTTGTAGCAATTTATTCCACATTCCTACAGCGTGGCTATGATCAATTCATCCACGATGTGGCACTGCAAAATCTAAACGTTATTTTTGCCATTGATCGCGCAGGTCTTGTTGGCGCTGATGGCGCAACCCATGCCGGTGTTTTTGATTTGAGTTTTTTAAGGTGCATACCAAATGTTGTGATTATGGTGCCGAGCTCCTCACTAGAGATGTATCAGCAATTAAACACCGCCTACTCACTTGATGGGCCTGTTTGCATTCGCTTCCCACGTGGAAAGTCTCCAGTTAAGGCTTTTAAAAATGACACTCAGCAAGAAGTGGGCAAGGCCAATGTTGTAAGAAAGGGTTTTGATGTGGCTATTTTGGCCTTTGGACCATTACTTGAGAAGGCCCTTGAAGCGGGTGAAATCCTTGATGCCACAGTCGTTGATATGCGATTTGCCAAGCCATTAGATGAGACCCTTATCAGCGAGCTAGCAAAATCCCATAAAAAGTTTATTTCAATTGAAGATAACGTAGTATCGGGTGGCGCTGGTAGTGCTATCGCTGAATATATTCACAGCATTAAGCTGGATGTTGCCCTCAATATTATTGCCCTTCCTGATAAATTTGGTGAACATGGTACCCAAGAAGAGCTATATGATATGTACGGATTAACTGTTGACAATATTGTCAAATGCGCAAATGGTGAATGAAAAAGTTCTTTAAACAATACACCCCAGACAGATCGAAGGTTAATTTAGTCTGGCTAGACAAACACCTGCACGACCCTTGCCTATGGAACTGGAATAGAAAATCAATTTCAAAGGCTTTTGCTGTGGGTCTTTTTTGCGCCCTTCTGCCAATCCCTTTCCAAATGATAGCCGCAGCCGCTCTTGCAGTCGCCTTTTCTGCCAACATTCTACTTTCCATTAGCCTTGTCTGGATTACCAACCCCATTACAATGGGGCCGATTTTCTATTTTAATTACAAGCTAGGCTGCATTATTCTGGACACTCGAATCGACCCAAACTTTTCGTTTTCTTGGGATTATCTTCGTGAAGTGCTGGGCTCAGGACTGCCCGCGCTATTAGTAGGATCTTTGGTGGCGGCATCAATAGCTGCTGCCATTGGCTACTCCGCCATACAATGGTTATATCGTCACAGAGTAGGTAAGCGCATCAAGCGTTGGAAGAATCAGCGATTTGACGTCTAATATTAGCCTCTAGTATGTCAACCAGTGATTTATTGTCAACTTTGCTGTCCGTCTGGCCGTTAATATAAAGTAAATTCGGTGCACCGCCAGTCACGCCCACGCTAACTTCTTTAGCTTCGCCCGGACCATTAACCACACAACCAATGACAGCCACATCAATCGGCTGAGTGACGTCTTCCAATCGAGCCTCAAGTTCATTAACCACCGAAATCACGTCAAATTTTTGTCTTGAACACGAAGGGCAGGCGATTAAATTCACACCTTTTTGTCTAAGGTGGAGCGACTTGAGAATATCAAAACCAACCTTAACTTCGTCGACGGGGTCGGAGGCAAGGGAGACTCTAATCGTATCACCAATACCTTCACTTAGAAGTAAGCCCAAACCAATCGAAGACTTAACTGCACCAGAACGAAACGAGCCTGCCTCAGTAATACCAAGATGCAATGGATTGTCAATTTGAGAGGCAAGTTGTTTATAGGCAAAAACCGTCATAAACACTTCGGAGGCTTTTAAGGATATTTTGTAATTATCAAAATTAAGTCGATCAAGAATATCGATATGCCTAAAAGCAGACTCCACCATCGCTTCAGGCGTTGGCTCTGTATATTTTTTTTGCAGATCTTTTTCTAAAGAGCCAGCATTAACACCAATACGAATAGGAATACCGTGGTCTTTTGCTGAAGCAACAACCTCTCTAACGCGATCTTCTCGGCCAATATTGCCTGGATTAATGCGCAAACAATCGGCGCCGTATTCAGCAACCTTCAGCGCGATTTTGTAATCAAAATGAATATCAGTAATCAGTGGAATACTGGCTTGTTTTTTAATCTCTTTAAAGGCCTCTGCAGCCTCCATAGTTGGCACGGAAACCCTAACAAGATCAGCGCCAGCACTTGCAATCGCTTCAATTTGGGCAACAGTTGCCTCAACATCACAAGTCTCAGTATTAGTCATGCTTTGCACACTGATAGGCGCATCACCACCAATGGCAACGTTACCAACAAAAATTTGTCGTGAAACTCTACGTTTAATCGTGTGAACTGGCTTCATAAGTTTGAATTACTTCATCTAAATTTTCACTGTTAGTCGAATTTTCAAGCTCAACCAATGTTTCTTGTTCTTGTTCTTTTACTACAACAATCTCTATTATTTGCTCTTCACTCTCAGGTTCGCTAATAACAATCGATGTTGACTGTGTCGGTGCAATGCTTTGCATGTTGTCAAGATATAACCAGCCACCATAAGCCGCTGCCAATAGTAATAGCAGCAAAAAAAGTTTAAGTTTTATGTGTTTTTTTCTTTTTGGGTAATAATCAATGCCGTCTAACATTTCTTCTACTCTTGTCCTGAACTTTGCCAGCTAGCTGACCACAAGCGGCATCCACATCTTCGCCCCTAGTTCTGCGCGTGGTTGTGCGAATACCAGATTTAAACAAAATATCTTGAAACTGATTTATTGTAACTGCTTTAGAAGTCTTGTACTGAGTTTCTGGAAATGGGTTAAAAGGAATGAGGTTGACCTTTGCTGAGATGCCCTTGAGTAATTTCGCTAATTTTCTAGCGTGCACCTCGGAGTCGTTAACACCTTCAAGCATTACGTATTCGAACAAAATATGACGTTCTTGTGTGCCCGCATTTAGATAGTAGTGACAAGCCTCCATTAACTGCTTAATCGGATATTTTTTGTTGATCGGCACCAACACATCTCTAAGCTCATCGTCTGGCGCGTGTAAAGAAATCGCAAGACTGACAGACGTGGTGTCGGCCATACGATACAAAGCTGGAACAACGCCGGATGACGAGATTGTCACTCGACGTCGAGATAAGCCAAAAGCCCAATCGTCGAGTAGTAAATCACAAGCATCATAAACTGCATTCTCATTAAGCATCGGTTCACCCATGCCCATAAAAACAACGTTTGAAATGCGCTTACCCTCAGCAACAAGAAAATTATGCGCAATCAAAACTTGAGCAATAATTTCATGGTTTTTTAAATTTCGATTAAAGCCCTGCACGCCCGTTGAACAGAAAGTGCAAGCTAGAGCACAGCCCACTTGTGAAGAGATACACAAAGTGCCTCGATCTTTTTCAGGGATGTAAACTGTTTCAATGTGGTTGTTTTCACCGAGTTCGATGACCCACTTTATCACACCATCACTGGCATGGCTTTGTTTAACGATTCGCGGCAAATCTAGCGTGGCTATCGCGCCCAATTTTCCACGTAAATCTTTAGACAAATTATGCATTTCACCAAAGCTGCTAGCGCCTTGGTGGTAAATCCACTGCATGATTTGCTTCGTTCTATATGGCTTCTCACCCAAATCTTCGAAAAACTTATTGAGTTTCGACTGGGGAAGGCCTAATAAATTTTGCTTTTTTAGCATCAACTAAAACAGCCGAGAAATCGGCTGTTTTTAATAGATTGGATATTAACGAGTTCTTGAACAAACACCGTCATCACCAAAGAAGTATGCGATTTCAATCGCTGCATTTTCAGCTGAATCAGAGCCGTGACATGCGTTCTCATCAAGAGACTCTGCGAAATCAGCGCGGATCGTACCAGCTGCAGCTTCTTTAGGGTTTGTAGCACCCATAATTTCACGATGCTTAGCAACAGCGTTTTCGCCTTCCAGTACTTGCACCATCACAGGGCCTGAAGTCATGAATGACACTAAGTCATTGTAGAATGGACGATCCTTGTGAACGGCGTAAAAACCACCAGCAAGATCATCGTCAAGGTGTAGCATTTTAGCGCCTACAATTTTAAAGCCAGCGGCCTCGAAACGAGAGTAAATTTCACCGATTACATTCTTTGCAACAGCGTCAGGTTTGATGATTGATAAAGTGCGCTCCATGGCTTAACTCCAGTTGTTATTAAAAAAGGCGGTATTTTACCATAATTGCCACTTAAATCTAAAACGCGTAACAACAAAAGGCGCCCTAAAGCGCCCTATTGTCAAAATTAGATATTACCCTACTGAACTGATTCTTTTAAGCCTTTACCAGCTTTAAAAGCAGCAATTCTAGTTGCAGGGATTGCAATAGAAGTGCCAGTTTGAGGATTACGGCCTGTGCGCGCTGCACGATCTCTAACCATAAAACTACCAAAACCTGTTAACTGTACACCATCACCACCCGAAAGAGCTGCGGTAATTGCGTCTGTTGCGGCATTAAGGGCGCGACCCGCGTCAGCTTTAGAAAGGTCCGCACCTGCAGCAATAGCTTCCACTAATTGTGCTTTATTCATTTGCTTATCTCCATAATAATTGTCAAAGAAGATTTGGCGCTAGAGGTGACATCTATTAAGGAGGTAAGATATCATGAGAAAAACATTCATTTCGTCAACCACACACACCAAATCGTCAGATTATTATAAGTCAAATTAACACTAAAATAAATACTATTTTTAAAGAATAAAGTACTATATTTATAGCGTATTATGAATTTAATGCAGAAGAAACTATAAAAAATCAACGATTCGAGTCTTTTAGCGCTCTTTCCTTATCTCGCTTCCAGTCTCTTTCTTTGATATCTTGACGTTTATCGTGACTCTTTTTTCCTTTTGCAATGCCGATTTCAAGCTTTACTTTGCCGCGCGCCCAGTACAATTTTAAGGGTACAACAGTAGCGCCTTTTTGGTTAATTTTATCTCGAATTCGGTTAATCTCTAATCGGTGCAGAAGCAGCTTCCTCATCCTAGTTGGGTCTGGATTAACGTGGCTAGACGCCGAATTAAGTGGTGAAATGTGTGCGCCAAATAAAAACAATTCATTATTCTTTAAAATGACGTAGCTTTCTTTAATCTGCACCCTACTATCTCTTAAGCTTTTTACTTCCCAACCCTCTAAACTGATTCCAGCCTCGAGACTTTGTTCGATAAAATAGTCGTGCCTTGCTTTTTTGTTAAGAGCAATCGTGTTTGAGTTATCTGTCTTTTTCTTTTTACTCATGGAGAGGTTTTTGCATTACATTTCTAAAAGTGCCATTGTGCCTTACTCACCGCAGCAAATGTTTGCACTCGTTAATGCTATTAACGACTATCCACAATTTTTAAACTGGTGCTCAGGCGCCTCTATTTTAAATCAATATGAAGAGCAGATTACCGCCTCGGTTGAGATAAATAAAGGCGGCCTAAGGCAAACATTCATCACCAAAAACACCTTGCATGCTTTTGATTTAATTGAAATGGAATTACTCGACGGTCCTTTTAAAACCCTCTCAGGGCAGTGGCGCTTTGAGGCGCTGGGCGAGAATGCGGCCAAAGTAGGCTTAGAATTACAATTTTCTTTTAAATCAAGATTGATGGATATTGCCCTTTCACCTATCTTTACTCAAATTGCAAACTCGCAATTAGATGCTTTTGTTGCTCGCGCCAAGCAAGTGTATGGCTAAAATTATTGCATTTAACAAACCCTTTGGCACTTTGTGTCAATTCAGTGGCGAAGGTAACACCTTGGCAAAATACATCGATATTGCCAACATCTACCCTGCGGGCAGACTTGACAAAGACTCTGAAGGCTTGGTTATTCTTACCGATGACGGTAAACTTCAAAATCAAATTTCTAGCCCTAAGTTCAATAAATCCAAAATTTATGTTGTGCAAGTAGATGGTGAAATAACCAATGAAGCTGTGCAACAGTTGTCTAAAGGAATTACACTTAATGACGGCTCAACAAGACCGGCCAAAGCGAAAATTATCGCCCAACCAGAATGGCTGTGGCCAAGAGTTCCGCCAATTAGGCAACGCAAAAATATTCCAACCTCATGGCTTCAGCTCTCAATTAGCGAGGGTAGAAATCGCCAAGTGAGAAGAATGACCGCTCATGTTGGCTTTCCAACGCTGAGACTGATTCGCACTCAAGTAGGCGAATGGCAATTGAATAACTTAAAACTAGGCTCTTATGTCGTTCTTTGAATTGGCTCACCAAGCGCTAATGTGTGATGATGTAAATGAAAAGGTCAGACTTACACATCAACTATTTAAGGAAATAACCAATCATAATTTAACGGCTACAG
>Ga0105352_1000457_pt1 | contig 24314 bp, 18 predicted proteins | sample EN8Hudsemesocosm_FD_83507 | JGI IMG/M metagenome (GOLD analysis project Ga0105352, IMG submission 83507) | Methane-oxidizing microbial communities from mesocosms in the Hudson Canyon - EN8B Hudson Canyon | ecosystem: Environmental > Aquatic > Marine > Cold seeps | place: Hudson Canyon...
ATCCAAATAACTAATCTGGGTTATTAAATCCAAATTATCCGTAAATTGAGCATTGTGATAAGTCAGGTCTACATTAAAGCGATCACTTTCATAGCGGTTGTTGGGATCTAATGCTTGCCCAACGCCGGCCCCGCTACCGATATCACGTCGGCTTTGCAGGCCAGTGCGAAACTTATAGTGGCCATTGGAAAGTTCAATGCGTAAGTCATAATTCTCTCTTTGCATATTGACACCGCCAGGTGCAAAAGATGCACTTGTACCCGTTAAGGCATCGAAAGTGGATTGCGTATCTTGTTCAACTTTTTCACGATGACCATCTGTAACATGATATTCAAGCATGAATGCAGCTTCAGTATCGCCAAAGTTTTTGCCGCTGAGTATCCAGGCATCCTTGGTATTAAAGGTACCTGTTCGCACTCCAACAATTGTTTCAGGAATATCCGCACTGCTTTTGGTGATGACATTGATAACACCGGCAAAGGCGTCAGCACCAAAGACGGCGGAACCCGGTCCACGGATCACTTCTATTCGGGATATAGCTTTTACTGGCATTCCTCCCCAAACGCCATTACGGTCGCCTTTGAATAAATTGGTTAACGGTATGCCGTTGATTAGCATTAATACTTGAGGGTTGAACTTTGAGTGGATACCCCTAAACGTATAAATGGGCGCATAACCAAGTTCATTTCTCGCCACGTGAAGGCCGGGGACGGTTTCTAGTACCTCATCTAAATCGGTTGCTCCCATGCTGCGAATATCTTTATCTGTGATGACAGTCGCTACCGCAGGAGCCTTTGCTATAGGTTGTACAACGCCCGTTGCGATGCTGATCATGTCTTCATCGCCGTACAAATCAAACAAAGCTTCTTCGTCGTCATCGAACTGTGCATGGCAAACGGAACTAACTAGGCACAGATAAAACATGATTCCGTAGTTTTTATGTGCATCCAGCATGTGCTAGTTCTCCATTTTATTGACGGAATTAAGTGGTTATTTCTGTTTTATCAACATCAGAAGGTTTAGATTTATTGGTTTTCCATTGACGCTTTTTTGGACCTTGATACTTGATGCGATCACAGCGTAGTGGAAAAAAGGCACCTTCTGGTTTGCTTTGGGCATCGATAGCGCAGGGGAGCAAGCCGCCGGTGAAGCACAGCGATACGTAGTGGTAATATTCTCTAGGGCTAAGGTCTTGGTCTGCGCAAAGTGCACCCATTAACGTAGCAACATTCATGTAAAGGTTGTGTCCTTGTTGTTGTAATGCATCTTCAATCCGTTGAGCTAATAAAACATGAATGCCGTTAGTGAACCCTAGATTTTGCGCTGTTGTTAATAGTGGCTGCAGTCGCTCGTCATTTGTTGTAATGGGACGCCCAAATCCAGGTACCTTGGCAACCTCTCGGTTTAGGCCTGATCCAGGTCGACCTCGTGTTTGCGCGTTTAAAGCTTCTTTTATAAGGTTAGTTAGTACTTCACCATTTGCTAATCGTTGTTGGGTTTTTTTGAGGAAGTCTATGGTGGCTAACAAAGGTCGGTGTCCGAAGATAATGGCTTCAGATGCGGCGATGCCTGCACTAACACCTAAATTCACTGTGCTACGGCTGGTACCGGCTAGTGTTGCAATACGGTTATTCCATAATCGGGGCTCTGGGAAACTGGTGGATATCACCCAAATGGCCTCAAATAATTTAATCTGGTTGGGCTGAAATTGTCTGCCTGTGATACCGAATAATATTAGCTCCATCCAACTGAGTTGGTTGAGTTCTTGGAGGAGTTCCTTACCACGAAATAGTACGCGCTCTCCTGGAAACCAAGCCCCCATTGCAGTTTCCCAAGTTTGTTCCCACTGATTGAGTATTTTGAGTTTGTTAGGCTGATTCATTGGGATTTAACTCGGTGTTTGGATTAGAGCTTGGTTTGGTTTGGTTTGTATTTTAGTGTTTGTCTCTGACGTAGAAGGATCATTGGTGACCACCACCCCCTGTTTATGAAAAGGGTAGTTTTTCCAGCCAATTTCTCGTTGCTCCAAGGCGTGGGCTGCAGCTCCTGGTAGTCGCAGAAGAAGAAATAGCATTTCACCTTGTTCTTCATGAAACCCTAGATCCAAAAAGGTAGCGGCTGCAATCATCGTCATGCTTATGGGAAGTTGAGAGGCTGACTCAAGAATGCAGCGATTATAGTTAAGCCATGACAAGTGTTTTCCCGGACTGATAATCGACAATGCCTTGAGTGTTTGCTTAAGTGGTTTGGGGCATTCAACCCCGTTGGGGTTAAAGCCCATAGGATGTTCCAGTGGCAGCCACACGTCTTCAAACGTGTGTGGAGGTTTTTCCTGCCACACTTTGCCTACTAAAAACTGTTTCCAGTTTTCTGGATTGAATTCAAGTTGTTGCCAAGTGCTCATGATTATAGCTACTTCTCTAGCGCCGCCTAAATTACCTGCTCCGACGGCGATAGCAGCCATCAAGCATGAAGCCATTGTTGAGCCGCCAGCGCCGGCCGACATCGCCGCTTGAATGCTTGGATCTCTGGGGCCTGGGTTCGCCAGGGCAATCGCTAATGTGTTGAAAAGTTTTGTTTGTTCTGCTGAAGGCTGCTCCTTTTTAATTAATAGAAGTAGATAGTCTACCCAGTTGGCGTGTAACAGAAGATCACCATAAACGTCATAGCCAGCACATAAGCATTCTTCGGCTTCGAAGGGGTTTTGGTCACTGGCTGACTCGGACCACAATTGTGTCAGGATGTGCTCCATTATTGGTGGGTATCCTTTTGCAAAACTTTCATTCGCATTCCCATAGGAGGGACTGCTTCGGTATCAATGTGGACATCCAACAGGGTAGGTCCAGGGCGGTTAATTATTTCGTCTATATCGAGTTGCATAAGGTCTTCGGGTGAATCAATACTGAATGCTTGTGCGCCCATCGATTGAGCAAAAGCTGAAAAATCTGTTGGTGGTATTGCTGTGCCTATGGATTCGGCCCCCGCGAGTCGTTGACCATGCTTAACCATGCCGAGACAAGAATCATTGAGAATGATAAAAATGACGGGCAGCTTTTCTTGGACTGCCACTGTAATTTCCTGACCTGACATTAAAAAACTGCCATCACCGGTTAGGCAGACAACGGGTTGGCCTTTTCTCGCTAAAGCCGTACCAACTGCGCACCCAATAGCTGCCCCCATTGATGAAAATTCGAAGCATGCTCGAAAAAGTCCACCGCGTGCGTTTCGTTTTCCGGTAATGCGTCGGTCATAGGGGTGCAAATAATGTGTTGCCCAAGTGAAACTGTTACCAGTGTCTGCAATGTAACAAGTATTGGGTGGAAACAGTTTAGGGAGTAGCCGCATTAAACGTGGTGGTTTAATAGGGCTGCTGTCACTGTGGTAGGACTCTTCATCGTCCAGTGAAAAGCGACGCACAGGAATTTCAATACAACTGCCATCTTTATTAGAGCCAGGGTTTGAATTTGCAGTTGATCTGGATATTGGATGACTAGAATCTTGTGTCAGAAAATTATTTTTTAGATGATTGAAAATTTCACTGATATTTCCACGGACATGAAGCCGTGCCATTGGCGAGTAGGTGAAGTTGTACTCTTGTTCATCGATATGAATGAGTCGACTATTTAATAGATGTTGTTTATCCCAGCCATTACTTCCCCATTCGCCGAATGTTGTACCGATACTGATAACCGTATCAAGGTTTTTATCCTCCAAAGCATCGACGGCACATTGATGTCCCGCGAACCCAACGACTCCACAAAAAAGCGGATGATATGGGCTAATTAGCCCTTTGCCATGAGGTGTTGTGAGTAGTGTAGCTTGGAAGTGAGTTGCTATTGATTGGATGTCTCCGATAGCTTCACTCGCACCTTCACCGATTACAAAGAGTGTTGTCTTTGAAATGGACAAAATATTACATAATTGATCTAGAGCGCTGTAATCCAACAGGGAAGGCTTAGTTAGTAAATGTGCAATGTCATAATTCGGAACCCCAGAAGTGAATTTTGTTCTTAGTATGTCTAACGGAATGCTTAAATGTACAGGGCCACAGGGAGAGCTCAGTGCGGTCATGAGTGCTGTAGTGAGCTTGTGTTCAAACTGATCGGCATGAGATACCAATGTATTGTAACGAGTACAGTACTCCATCATGCCGACGGTGTTGATGCCAGTACATGACGATTCTTGAAAGGCGCCTTTACCAAAATTTGCAATGGAGGTCTGTGCGGTGATGACTAGCAGGGGTTCATGGTTGGCGTAAGCCGACGCGACACCGGTAATTAAATTCGTCGTGCCTGGGCCTGTGGTAGCGCAGCAGACGCCAATGCGGCCTGTGTCATGGGTGTAACCGCTAGCCATAAAAGCGGCGCCTGATTCATGGCGTGCGACGATGGCGCGAGGGCCGTTGTGTCGCTCGCTTACGGCAAGCGCATTGTATAAAGGCTCTATAGCACCACCGGGAATGCCAAACACATATTTGATACCAAGCTGGTCTAGATAGGAAACCAGTAAATCTGAAATGGTAAATAATGAAGGCGATGTTTTCGCCAGTACAGTATTCTTTTTTCTATCGAGGATCTCTTCCATGAAAAACTCCCTGGCATTGATTCTTCGAGCGCTTATGTATCGGAGAAATATTCCTTCAATTACCGTTGGTAGAGGTATTGTTCTTAATAGTTCTTACTTTAGTAGAAGAGTAGGAAGGAGCAATTTTTAAATGGTTTATTTTAAGGCTGATATCAATATGGCATCACTGATTTTTTTAAAAATATACGGGGTGTGGAAAATAGCCCAGGTTAAAGTAGGTTCTACCTTTAGATCATGAGTTTGTATTTTTGGAAGGAAAATGTGTGTTGTTGATTAAAAAGTCTGTGGCTATTTCTTGAATTTAAGGCTGTTTTTCTTAAGTCTCTTTTTGAGTTATAACGGCTGGATTGTTGGTTTCTGACCAAGCGAGAACGGCATCTATTTCTTCGTTTAGATATTGAATGCCTTGAGGAAGTTTGTCGAACATCTGTTTCTTGATAAAAGTTTCAGTGAGTTCTGCTGCAGCTTTTAATTTTGGTGTTCCGCAATATTTAGTTGCTCCATGAAGTTTGTGTACGCGTTCTAATAGAGCTTCATGGTTTCCCGATGAATAACCATTATTAATCCATATTTTGTCATCCGTTAACGTCGCTAATAACATGTTGATCATTTCCCACGCTAGGTCTGATTTTCCGTTGGCAAGTTTTAGACCTAAGGTCATATCAACAGCAGGTGACACGCTATTGTGGATGCTGTGGGTAGTAATGCTCTGAGAGTTTGGTGAAATTGTTGGTTTGAGGTTGGAGCCGGTCCATTTTAAAACAATGTGGCGTAGTTGTTCTTCGTTGATGGGCTTGGTTATATAATCATCTATACCCGCTATGAGTAGCTGTTCTTTTTCTCCTGCGAGAGCGTGTGCGGTGAGGGCGACAACAGGTGTATGTTCGCCCCGGTTTTCTCCCGCACGTATGCGACGAGTGGTTTCGATGCCGTCCATTCCTGGCATCTGTACATCCATAAATACCATATCAAATTTGTGATGGCTGATTTGAGTGATAGCCTCTACACCACTTTTTGCGGTGGTAACTTTTGCTTTTAGATCTTCCAGCAAGGTTTTAACTAGCTTTAAATTTGATGGGTTGTCATCCACTGCAAGAATATGAGGCATGTCAAATGTGTTGGTGTTACTTGTTGATAGGAAATCTTCGATATCAGAAAAATTCTCGCCAAAGATAATGGTGTGAATACCATTTCTCAGTTTTTTAGTGTTGAGAGGTTTTGCGATCAGAGTATAGGACATGCTTCCTTTGCTTTTTTCTACTTCCGCAGCATCCATAGGGTTGTGTAATAGAATAATTTTGTCAGTGATGCTTTGATGAAGTGTTACCAATTTTTCAATTTGCTGATCGCGTTTTAATGTCTGACTATCCAGATCAATAATCAAAATATCAAAAGGGTTGTTACTGTTAGTTGTGTCATTTTCACGTTTTAGCAGCTGTTCCAATGATGAAAAGCTTTCGCTTTCAATTTTCCAGGTATCAAGAATTTGTCCTAACGCCTGACGCGAAGGTTGATGGGTGTCAAAATAGGCTACTTTTCTATGGATAAATGGAGTGTCGTCTTCGTTACCAAAGGCCTGAGGTGTGATTTGAAGTTTAGTGGTGAACCAAAACGTTGAACCTTTGCCAACTTCGCTACGTAGGCCAATGTCGCCTCCCATTTGTTCCACTAATTTTTTGGAAATCACCAGCCCTAAACCGGTGCCCCCAGATTTTCTAGTGGATGAGGTATCAGCTTGGGTGAAGGCCTTAAAAAGCTCCTTTTGTTGGCGTGGTGAGAGTCCGACTCCGGTATCAGTTATGCTTATTTTTAAAATAATGGCTTGATCAACTTCATCTTTAATCGAAATTGATAGGGTGATACCACCATGATTGGTGAATTTAATGGCATTGCTGACTAAGTTTGTAATGACTTGTTTTATGCGTAGAGGATCGCCCATTAGTTGTTGTGGCACATCGGAAAAGGTAATGGGTGTGACTTCTAAGCCTTTATCGTAAGCTGGTGGTGCCAGCATCGTGACTACATCATCTACTGCTTCGCGAATATCCATAGGGATGGAATCTAATACCAACTTACCGGCTTCGATCTTCGAGAAATCTAGAATATCGTTAATGATTGCCATTAAACCTTCAGAGGATTTCTCTATGGTTTCTAGGTAATCCAATTGACGTGCCTGTAGTGGTGTTTTCATCAGCAGATTCGCAAAACCAATAATTCCATTCAATGGTGTGCGAATTTCATGACTCATATTAGCGAGAAACTCCGATTTGATTCGGCTCGCTTCAAGGGCTTCCTTTCGAGCCATATCAAGTTCAATATTTTGAATTTCAATGGTTTCTAACGTTTCGCGTAAGTCTTCCGTCGCTTGGTTGATGCTTTGTTGCATCTCCTGTTGATCTTTTGAAAGTGCAAAGGACATTTCATTGATACTTTGTTCCAGGGTATGCAGTTCACCGCCTGCGCCCGTATTGACTATGACCCTGAGTTTTCCCTCTTTAATGCGGTTAACGGCATCTGCAATTTCTTGAATTGGTTGGGTGACATCATTACTAAGTTTTAATACCAGTAGTACTTCCATTAACAGGCTTAGGAAAACAATAAGGCCACCGCTCATCAATGATTGATATTTTTTGAGCGTTGTATTTGTAGTGCTTAATTCGATTTCTATCCATCCATTAACTGGAGGCTGCAGACTGTTGTTGTTTTTTGTCGCGTTGGGTTGTTTATTGTTGCTATGGATAGCAGCAGGTGAGATCGGCGCAATAATTCGCAGTGACTGCTCTGTATTGACAAGATTTGTTTCGTTGCCAAGTCCAGTCTTGGTTGACTCATTCTGAGGCCACATAGTTGGGCCGAAGTGTATAAGGGTGTTCTTGTTTTCATCATATAAAATGAAGGCACGCACATCCCGCTCTTCTAAAGCGGCCTGTGCTAGTTGTTGGAAGCTGGTTGCCTCATTTATGGTCAAGGCATAATCGGCTGAAGATATTAGTTGGCGGCTAATGGCAATGCCGTGTTCCTGTAAAAGGTTGTCTAGATTCTTTAGGTGCGCAAAAGTGAAGTACGCCCCAAGCATGCTGGTGATTAGCATCATGGGAACCAGCGAAAAGATGAGAATCCTCTTTCTTATACTCCAGCTTTTCATTTAGTGACCCTTACAGACGGTTTTAATATCAAAATTGTAATGGATGTTAAGTTATTTATAGTAAAATGCTATTAGCTTATGGGCATCAGGTATTTTCCTGGCTAAAGACAAATCCGTATCATTGGCCGGTTGTTCATATAGCGAGTGATATAGTTGCTGCATAGTATCAAAATGTGCAAAGCAAGGCCCCTCAGTTAGATGAACTCTAGCGAGTAGAGGGAATTTCTAGGCTTTATGCAGCTTAGAGTTCTGAATATTAAGTCTAAAGTTGTAGTGATTTATGGATTTTCCGACGATAGCAGATTATGTGGGTAAGACCCCTCTGGTACGATTGCAGCGTATACCGGGGGAAACCAGCAATACTATCTTGGTTAAGCTGGAAGGCAATAACCCTGCTGGCTCTGTAAAAGACCGGCCCGCGTTAAGTATGATTACCCGTGCTGAGCAGCGGGGCTTGATTAAACCTGGCGACACCCTTATTGAGGCAACCAGTGGTAACACGGGGATTGCCCTTGCCATGGCTGCGGCTATTCAAGGCTATAAGATGGTGTTAATTATGCCAGATCATATGAGTGAAGAGCGTAAAGCTGCGATGGCGGCCTATGGAGCAGAGCTGATTACAGTAAGCCGTGAGGCAAGCATGGAAGGGGCGCGAGATCTCGCTGATGACATGCAGCGAGAGGGCAAAGGGATAGTGCTTGATCAGTTTGGCAACCCTGATAATCCTCAAGCGCATTATGAAGGGACCGGCCCTGAGATCTGGGAGCAAACCCAAGGCAAGGTTACTCATTTTGTGAGTTCCATGGGCACCACCGGCACCATTATGGGGGTTTCTCGTTATCTGAAAGAGCAAAACCCTGAGGTACAGATAGTCGGTTTGCAACCGCAAGAAGGCGCGAGTATCCCAGGTATTCGTCGTTGGCCTAAGGAATACTTACCTTCTATCTTTCAGCAAGAACGTGTCGATCAGGTACTGGATATTGGGCAGGAAGATGCCGAGCGCACCATGAAAGACCTAGCGCAGAAAGAAGGTATTTTCTGTGGTGTATCATCGGGTGGGGCTGTGGCTGGTGCCTTAAGGCTCTCACAACAAGTGGAAAATGCGGTAATAGTGGCCATTATCTGTGATCGTGGTGACCGTTACCTATCAACGGGTGTGTTTGGCTCGTGATTTCTTATTGTCGAACTGTTTGGGCCACTCAAGGTGGCTTTTTTATAGTCTCTTTTGTGGTCTTTCCTATGGTTTTTCTGTATGTATTTTAAACCTAAACGTAAGCCAGGATTACCGAAAAGCCTGCCATTATCCATTGATGACTTGAGTGATGATGGTCGAGGCATTGGGCGCTATAAGGGGAAAACGGTTTTTGTGCGTGGAGCGCTTCCTCAGGAACAAGTCCGTGCGGAGGTTTATGCCGATCACTCTAAATATGGTGAGGCTCAGGTAACGACTATCGAGCAACCCTCTCCTGATAGAGTGGAATCTGCTTGTGATTATTTCCCCCGTTGTGGCGGCTGTGAGCTGCATCATTTAAAGATAGACGAGCAGCGCAGTCACAAAGAAGCCGTCCTGCTGCGGCAATTGAAACGTTTTGGTGATGTTGAACCCGAGCAGATTCTCACATCTGTGGTGTCAGATTGGTCAGGGTATCGGCAACGGTCTAGGGTTAGTCTTGTTTACGATAAACGCAGTCAACGGGTATTGGTTGGTTTTCGGCGTAAACGAGATCGGCAGATTGTGCCTGTTCAGGACTGTGTTGTCTTAGAGCCTAAATTGGCAAGTCTATTGCCTTCCTTGAGTGAACTTTGCAATCGTATGGAGGGTCGAAAGGAGCTGGGTCACATAGAGCTTGTGTCAGCAGGTGATGTGCCTGCGTTGGTGCTGCGAGTGACCTCTGCACTGAGCGAGCATGATACTAATCTGTGGATGGCCTTTGCCGCTGAGGTGCAAGTTAATCTGTATCTGCAAGCGGGCAGAGCCTTGGGAGCTAAAAAGGGGTCGAAAGGGCGGGCTAAAAATGACGTGTTGCAGGAACAGTTACCTGTGCAGGGGCAAAGGGCTCAGTTGATTTATGAAGTAGGGCCACAAAGCTATAACTTGTCTTCATTTCAACTAACGCTAAATTATCACCCTCAGGACTTTGTTCAGGCAAATAAGACTATTAACGAGCAGATGGTTGCTTTGGCAATGGAGTTGTTAGCATTGCACAGCGAAGATAAAGCACTGGATCTCTTCTGTGGCCTAGGTAATTTTTCTTTACCGATGGCTAAGTCGGGCGCATCTATTACTGGGGTTGAGGTTAGTGAATACATGGTCGGACAGGCTACAGTAAATGCGCAGCAGAATGATTTGCAGGAAACTGTGAAGTTTTTGACAGCCAATTTATCAAAAGAGAATTGGTTTAAACCCTTGGTGGCGAATGAATACAATAAGATGCTGCTTGATCCACCAAGAGATGGTGCCAAACAAATTGTTGAAGCTGTAGATAAGTTTAAGCAGTTAAATTCGATTGTTTATGTTTCGTGTAATCCTGCTACGTTAGCTCGTGATGCAGGAATACTAAAAGATAAGGGTTTTAGATTAAAAAAGGTGGGCTTGCTGGATATGTTTCCGCAGACGGCACATATGGAAGCAATCGCGCATTTTGAAAAATGTTAGAGGGTAGTGCTGTGTAGTTTTATACACGGTCAACAGCCAAGAGAAAGAAGTATGGTAAAAGTTAGAGAAGACCATCCTATAAGTGAAGATGGCGGTGTTGATATTCAGCAATGGATTGAGCGGTTGAATAAGATGGTTCCACTAAATGATGTGGATCAAGTTCGTCGTGCTTGCGAAATGAGTCGAGAGGCAGAAGAAAAGGCTATTGCTGCGGAACATATTTGGTCTCCCAATACATCCAGTTTTAGAAGTGGATTGGAGATGGCAGAAATTCTTGCTGAGCTACGACTAGATCAAGACACCCTTGTTGCTGCCATTATGTATCGTGCGGTGCGTGAAGATCAATTAACCCTTGATGATATTCGTAATGCTTTTGGAGAGACCGTTGCCAAGCTAGTTAAAGGCGTTGTACGTATGGCGATAATTTCTTCTTTGCAGTTTAAAGATCGTCGCGCTGTGCTGGGACAAACACAGCGACAAGTTGAAAAATTTCGCAAGATGCTTATCGCTATTGTCGACGATGTGCGTGTTGCTTTGATTAAACTCGCAGAGCGTACTTGCGCAATCCGTGCTGTGAAAAATGCACCGGATGAGAAAAAATTACGTGTCGCGCGAGAGGTTTTTGATGTTTATGCACCTCTCGCTCACCGCTTGGGTATTGGACATATTAAGTGGGAATTAGAAGATTTATCGTTCCGCTATTTGGAGCCTGATGACTACAAGAAAATTGCGAAGTTGTTGGATGGTCGACGTGTTGACCGTGATAACTATATTGGAAAAGTGCTTGCCGCGCTTCAGGGTGCGTTAAAGAAAGATAATATTAACGCGGATATCAGCGGTCGGGCCAAGCATATCTACAGTATTTGGCGGAAAATGCGCCGAAAGAATATACCCTTTGATAAAGTCTATGATGTTCGAGCGTTTAGATTGCTCGTAGATGATTTAAAAGACTGTTATGCCGCGCTTGGTATTGTGCATAGTTTATGGCGACATATTCCTCACGAATTTGATGACTATATTACTAACCCGAAAGAAAATGGCTATCGTTCGTTACATACAGCCGTCATTGGTCCTGATGCGAAGGTGATTGAGATACAAATTCGCACCGAGGACATGCATGAAGAAGCTGAGCTAGGTGTTTGTGCTCACTGGCGTTACAAAGAAGGCAAAGCAGATAGCGACGTTCGCAGCTACGAAGAAAAAATTGCCTGGTTACGACAAGTGCTTGAATGGCAGGAAGAGCTAGGTAATGACCTGGAAGGCTTTGCTGATGAACTGCGTAGTGATGTTGTTCAGGATAAGATTTATGTATTAACACCCGATGGTCATGTGGTGGATATGACTGATGGTGCAACCCCTCTTGATTTTGCTTATCACATACATACAGAGGTAGGGCATCGATGCCGTGGTGCAAAAGTTAATGGCAGGATTGTTCCACTCACCTACAAATTACAGACGGGAGATCAGGTGGAAATTCTGACTCGTCAGAATAGTTCACCTAGCCGTGATTGGTTGATGGTCGATTTGGGTTATGTCCAATCTTCACGTGCGCGAGCAAAAATAGCTCACTGGTTCAAACAACAAAATCGAGAACAAAATATCAGCGGTGGAAAATCACTTGTTGAGCGTGAATTTAAACGTTTAGGTATTCCTCGTGTTGAATATGATGAGTTGGCTGAACAGCTTAATTTTAAACAAGCTGAAGATATGTTGGCTGCGGTAGGTGCAGGTGATTTAAAAACGGCACCTGTAGTCAATGCTGCGCAGAGAGTATTAGACAAGGATGATAGAGTTGATCAATTGACGCTGTCATTGTCGAAATCTGATGATAAAGCCCGTGAGGGCGATATTAGTATTCGTGGTGTTGGCAATTTGTTAACTCAAATAGCGGGTTGCTGTCAGCCTGTGCCTGGGGATGCCATTATCGGATATATCACTCAGGGGCGTGGTGTCACTATTCACCGGGAAGATTGTGCCACTGCATTGCAGCTGCAAGAAATGGAAGCTGAGCGTTTTATTGAAGTAGCTTGGGGAAAGCAGCCTGCATCGGTTTATCCAGTGGATATCTTAGTTTCAGCCTTTGATCGGCAGGGCTTGTTGCGTGATATTACTTTTGTTTTGGCCAATCAGCGTGTCAATGTTATTGGTATGAATACGAATTCTGACCTACAAAACAATATGGCTAAATTAGTGTTTACGTTAGAAACGGATAGTCTTGAAACCTTGGGTGGTGTGTTGGCTAAAATTAATCAACTACCCAATGTGATTGAAGCCCGGCGCTACTATCCAGGTGGTTAATGGGCCTGGCGGTTAATGGAAAAGTATTTATGAATAAAACCGTTAGTTATACCTTGGATGATTTGCTGTATCTGATGTCTTGCTTACGTGACCAAGAGCATGGTTGTCCCTGGGATTGTAAGCAAGATTTTTCAACGATTGTACCTCATACCATCGAAGAGGCCTACGAGGTGGCGGATGCCATTGAACGAGGTGACTATGAGCATCTACAGGACGAGTTGGGTGACTTATTATTTCAGGTGATTTTTTACGGTCAATTGGGACAAGAAAAAAATCATTTTTCCTTCCAGATTATAGTGGATGCACTGGTTAAAAAACTATTGCGACGTCATCCTCATGTATTTCCATTGGGCACCTTATCTAGTTTTGGTGATGAAAAACCCGCGCTAACGGATATTGAGATAAAGGAAAACTGGGACGCGATTAAATCTGATGAACGCCAGAAAAAAGATGTATTTAATAAAAGTGCACTGGATGATGTACCGCATGGATTGCCAGCATTAGTACGAGCAAATAAGTTACAAAAGCGAGCAGCAAGCACAGGTTTTGACTGGCAAGAATTGCCGCCGGTTATTAATAAATTAAAAGAAGAAATTGCCGAGCTGGAAGAGGCTATTGCGCAGGGTGATACTGTGGCGGTGGAAGACGAAATGGGTGATCTGCTTTTTTCATGTGTGAATTTATCGCGTCATTTGAAACTTGATGCCGAAGTGACGTTACGAAATGCGTCCAGAAAATTTGAGCGAAGATTTCGTGGAGTGGAAGAGTATATTGCCGACAAGGGAGCATCGGTTAGTACGTCAGATTCACGGCAGTTGAATGATGCTTGGGAATATGTCAAAACAGCTGAGAGAAAGTAATATACTTAATGTTAATAAATAATATGTTAATGCTGAAAAGGGGGATTTAAAGCCCCCTTTTTTATTTATAGTGTAAATTGATAGAGTTCGCTTAATGCGAGTTTAAGTCTTGGTGTTGCAATGACTGCATGTGTTTCTTTTTCAGTTTTAAGAATTTAGGCGTTGGGCCAATATCCTGGTAAAGCGGGTCTCCCTCTTCATCCATAGCAACAACTTGATTGCCTTTAACATAAGGTAAGCTGGATTCAAGTTCATCTAATGCGGCGGTAATAAGGTCTGTGATAAGGTCATTGAGTTGTCGCCGTGGATACATTTCGCGTAATGCTTGTATACGTGCAGCGTCTTCAACAGGTAAGTTAATCGAATAGGTTTCTTCGGTGAGCTTTCCGGTTGCTTGTTTTTCCCAAGTGTTTACTAGTTGACGAATTTTCATTGATTGTGCCTCACTCTTTGACTGCTGTACATCTTTTGGCGCGTAGCTGACGTGGCCCCTCTTTGGGCGTCGAAATGGACTCCATACATATGCTGTAAGATTAACAACTGACTTATGATCAGTATGGTTTATCTTTACTGTTTATCATTGCTACGTTCCGACTATAAGTTTAGTCGTATTACGCTATTGAGGTGAGCGTTTCGTCCGACTATGGTGTGTTTTATCCTGAAAAAATAGTTGTAAATTTAAGCGATCGTTTGAATGGTTATAAATGGAGATGTTGCCATGACAGAGCTACCGAGTGCACTCAGAGAAGATGTTCGAATTCTTGGCGAAATGCTGGGGAAAACTATTCAGAATGATCTTGGTGACAACTTCTTGGCGAAAATTGAAACCATACGTCAAGCTGCAAAATGTGCGAGGGGCGAATCTGGACGCGCCTCTGCGGAATTGGTTGATGTCTTGCAGCAGTTGGGCGATCAAAAACTGATACCGGTGGCGCGCGCGTTTAATCAGTTTTTGAATTTAGCCAATATTGCAGAGCAACATCATAGATTAAGAGATGACGCCGATGCGATATGGCAAGCAAGTCCCCAAAAAACCATCTCCAAGTTATTGAATAAGCTACTAGAAAACCCTCAGTTAGATAGTGATTCTATCCTTGCCAGTATTGAAAGTATGGAGGTGCAGCTTGTACTGACTGCTCACCCAACGGAAATATCTCGACGCACATTAATTCAGAAATATGACCAGATTGCGGCTTTATTGAATGAGCATGATTTGTATGCATCCAATGAAGACAGCCGTATCAAGGTTGAACGTGAGCTGGAAAGGTTAATTGCGCAAATTTGGCACACCGATGAAATTCGTCATGCCCGTCCAACACCGGTGGACGAAGCCAAGTGGGGGTTTGTGGTTATCGAAGACTCGCTGTGGGATGCCTTGCCTAATTATTTACGTCAATTAGATGAATTGCTTCTACAGAAATTAGGTAAGGGATTGTCTTTATCCGCGGCGCCAATTCGTTTCGCATCTTGGATGGGTGGGGATCGTGATGGTAACCCTAACGTAACAGCACAAGTTACTACGGAGGTGTTGTTGCTATCGCGTTGGATGGCAGCAGACCTTTATTTGCGTGACATGGAAAAATTACAGGGTGAATTATCCATGCACCAATGTGACGCTAATCTGAGAAAGCAGATAGGCGATAGCGAAGAGCCTTATCGTGCCTTGATAAAGCAGTTGTGCCAGCGGTTAAAGCAAACTAAAGAGTGGGCTGAATTAACCTTAGACGCTAAAAAGGATAAAACAGAAGGCCTGTTTTACCTTCGTCAGAAAGATGAATTACTAGAGCCGTTATTGCTTTGTTATGACTCTTTGGTCGCTTGTGGGATGAAGTTAGTTGCTGATGGGTCTTTGTTGGATGTGATTCGGCGGGTGAATTGTTTTGGTATTAATCTCAGTCGTTTGGATATTCGACAAGATGCAGGGCGACATTTACAGGTATTGGATGAACTGACCGAGTTTTATGGGTTGGGGTCCTACGCGCAATGGAGTGAAGCTGAAAAGCAGGCTTTTTTGCTAAAGGAGCTTAAAAGTAAGCGCCCCCTAATTCCTATGCACTGGCAACCTTCTGCGGATGTGCAAGAAGTATTAGCGACATGTGCCGTCGTAGCTCAGGAGAGTGAGGAAGCGTTAGGTGCTTATGTTATTTCTATGGCAAGTGCGCCATCGGATGTTTTAGCGGTTATTTTATTATTACGTTCAATGGGGATGAACTATGCCATTAGCATAGTACCTCTGTTTGAAACCCTAGCAGATTTGGATAATGCAGCCTCGGCGATGGAAGCATTGTTTAGTATTGATTGGTACAAGGAATATTGTGCCGGCACTCAGCAAGTCATGATTGGTTATTCTGACTCGTCAAAAGATGCGGGTCAGCTTGCGGCGGCATGGGCGCAATATAGATCGCAGGAAGCCTTGGTTGATGTTGCTAAGAAGTTTGGTATGAAGCTAACCCTGTTTCATGGTCGTGGCGGAACCGTGGGCCGTGGTGGTGGGCCAACACAATCTGCCGTATTGGCGCAGCCTCCAGGTTCTGTAAATGGTTCATTGCGTGTCACTGAACAGGGCGAAATGATTCGATTTAAGTTTGGGCTACCAAAGATCGCCGAGCAAAATCTGGCCATCTACACAGCGGCAACATTGGAGGCAACGTTAGCGCCACCACCAAAACCGAAAACGAGTTGGCGCACCGTTATGGATCAGCTCACGGATGTATCCCTGCATGAGTATCGAAAAGTAGTAAGGGAAACACCTGATTTTGTGTCATATTTTCGAAGTGTTACCCCTGAGCAGGAATTGGGAATACTGGCGCTTGGTAGTCGACCTGCACGTCGTAATGCAAACTCTGGTGGCGTGGAAAGTCTGCGTGCGATCCCCTGGATTTTTGCCTGGACTCAAGTGCGCTTAATGCTACCTGCATGGTTAGGTAGTGATGCTGCGCTGACATCGGCAAAAAACAATGACCAGTTTGATCTGTTAGCAGAGATGGCAAATACATGGCCATTTTTTCAGGTCTACATTGATATGCTGGAAATGGTGCTATCCAAAACTGATGCCCATATAGTGTCATATTATGAACATAAGCTAGCTGCTGAGCATGCGGAATTAGGTGAGGAGTTACGCAATCGTTTAACCACGGTCATTCAGTGTGTAAATGAGCTTAAAAAGCAGGATCACTTATTGGCAGCCCATCCCATGACTCAGCAGGCTATTGCCGTAAGGAACCCCTACACGGATCCATTGCATTTACTGCAAGCTGAGTTGTTACATCGTTTTCGGAATTTAGGTGGTTTAGAAGATGCGACACTGGAGCAAGCATTGAAAATTACCATGGCAGGTATAGCGGCAGGTCTTCGTAATACCGGATGATGCTAAGCGGGTCTATTAATCTATGGGAATAGGGTGCTCAATTTTGTCTTTTGTGATTTAAGACATGTTGCACTTGCTGAGGTTGGATTACACTTAATCACAAGGGATGATAACTGGGGAATCACATTCACATGAATACCGCGCCATTTGCTACTCGTATCAAGCATTACCTTGACCGGCAAGGCACTCATTATCAATTGGTGCACCATGGTCGGTATAACTGTGAAACTCAAGTAGCAGACGAGACCGGAGCTCAACCTGAACAGATTGCCTGTGCTACTGTTTTGTATGATGCGCAAGGTGTTGTTATGGCTGTTACATCGGCAGCGAACAATATCAATGTGGAGCGGATTTCTCAGTTGTTGGGGCGGGAGCTAAAACGATTGGAAACCGTGCAAGCGGATCAGCTTTTTAGAGATTGTGAGCCCGGTTGCCACCCCCCTATCGGTCCGGCTTATAGTATTCCTACCATCGCAGAGAAGCAGCTGTTAGATAACAAGCATATTTTCTTTCATGGTGGATGTCCTTCCAGCCTTATTAAGGTGGAGGGTTCAGAGTTTAAATTCCTGATGGGGCAGGCTTCCTTCTGTAGTATTTCCGAGCCGAAACAAAGTGAAGTGAGTGAGGCGGTTTCCAATTCGGAGGCTATTGGAGCAGCTATTAATCTTGATGCTGTGAGACAGAAGTTACTGTCTGTTTATCAGTTGCCTCCTATGCCTGCGATGGCACTGAATGTCTTGGATGTGGTTAATAATCCTGACTCTACGCTGGTTGAATTAGCAAAAATAGTGGAGCTGGATCCCAGTATTACCGCTCAGGTTATGCGTTATGCATCATCACCACTGTATGGTTATCGCGGTAAATTAGAAAGTGTACAGGATGCGATTAGCCGGGTACTAGGGTTCGACATGGTGAGCAGTATTGCTCTGGGAGTAGCGACCAGTAAAGCGTTTAGTCTCCCTAAGGAAGGCCCTTTAGGGACGGATGCTTATTGGCTCCATGCTTTTTACAGCGCTGCTATCTCTCAAAAGCTTGCGAAAACCTTGTCGAAAAAGGATGGCGTGAGTGGGGGGACTATTTACCTAGCCGCACTGCTGCAAAATTTTGGCGTGCTTATCTTGGGGCACCTATTTCAACCCGAGTATCGGAATCTCAATAACATGGTGCAGGGGCAGCCTGATTGCGCCTTGGCTGAGATGGAGAAGCGTATTATCGGTATGGGGCAGGCTCAGCAGGTGATTGGTGTTGGTCATGCCCAGCTAGGAGCGTGGTTATTAGAGCACTGGAATATGCCGGAAGAAATAGTGGTTGTCGCTGCCCATCATCACGATGCGGAATATGATGGCGACTATCAATCCTATATCTGGTTGATTCAGTTGGTGAATACTCTTCTGAAGCAACGAGGGATCGGTGATGAGCAGCGCTACGACAAGATTCCAGAGGCCTTGTTTAATCGTCTGGGCCTAGAGGTTGCGGCTACTCAGCAGTTATTCGATCAGGCTATGGTTGAATGTCAGGGTATCGAGCAAATGGCACGACAGATAGCACCTTAGCGGTTATACCTCCTTGATGAATAAGGGGAGGGCTATTCTGGGCGCGAACATCGTTGAATACAGGATCAAGCCCAATGTCCTCTAGTTATCCCCCGTAAACTTGGTACAATGCCCCTCTTTGGATCACCAACTGATTGTATTTCTTACTTTTAATGTATGGTATTCGAGACAATATGGCCCAGTTTTTTATTTCTGAGTTTCTTTGTAAGGTATGTGACCTAGAGAGCTGCTCCATATTGTTTTACTTTAAGATATAGGAGCCTTCAACGTATGCGAGTTATATTGCTCGGACCTCCCGGCGCAGGTAAAGGTACACAAGCCCAGTCCATCACAGAAAAATACGGTATTCCTCAAATTTCAACGGGTGACATGCTTCGTGCAGCTGTCAAAGCAGGCTCACCGCTTGGTTTGAAAGTCAAAGAAGTCATGGAAACTGGTGGTTTGGTGACCGATGAAATTATTATAGATTTGATCAAAGAACGTATTCAGCAAGACGACTGTGCGAACGGTTTCTTGTTTGATGGTTTTCCTCGTACCATTCCTCAAGCGGAAGCTCTGCAAAACGAAAAGATCGACATTGATCACGTTGTTGAAATTGCAGTGGATGATGAAGAAATTATTAAACGTTTAAGTGGCCGTCGTGTCCACGAAAATTCTGGTCGTGTTTACCATGTGGTGTACAACCCACCGAAAGACGAAGGTAAAGATGATGAATCTGGGGAGCCTCTAGTTCAGCGACCGGATGACACTGAAGCAACAGTACGTAATCGATTATCCGTTTATCATGAACAAACCAAACCTTTGGTGAATTTTTATAGCGATGTTGCCAAATCAGGCAGTACCCGTTATTCCCGCATAGAGGGTGTCGGTACGGTAGATGATATTCGTGATACGGTCTTTGCAGCGCTAGTCTAATAGCTGCAGGATTTATCATCAAAAAAGGTCGCTTATGCGGCCTTTTTTGATGCCACTAAATTCAGTTTTATTTACGGTCTATGAACGAATGTTAGCCTAAACTCAAAGGATGAATGAGTAATAGGCGATCGCCAATTTTAGTGAGAATCGCGTAAATAAAGTTCCCCTATCAATATTTTCAGTAACAACGTTCTTAGTAATAATGGAGTTAAAAGTCTGTGAATCAAAAAGTTGCCGTTGTTCTAATAAACTTAGGGACGCCAGAAGCTCCGACTCCATCAGCCGTTCGTAAATTCCTGCGCGAATTTTTGTCCGATTCCCGTGTTGTTGAAATTCCCAAACTTGTTTGGCAAATTATTTTAAACTTGTTTGTGTTGCCGTTTAGGCCGAAGAAAGTGGCTGAGGCCTATCGGGGGGTTTGGGACGAAAAAACCGGATCACCCATTCGGGCTATTACAGAACAACAAACCCAAGCTCTCGCTCGGGTGCTAGAAAAGAACTTCGGTGCACAGGTTGTTGTAACACATGCTATGACCTATGGTGCTCCTGCTATCAATACATTATTAGCAGAACTGCAGCAGCAGGCTATTCATCGAATACTACTATTGCCGCTTTATCCTCAGTATTCTGCAACAACAACGGCAGCGATTTATGATCAGGTTGCTGATTATCAAAAGTCTGTTCGTCATGTGCCAGATATACGGATGGTCCATCATTACTGTGATCAAGAAAAATATATAGCGGCTTTATCCAATTCAGTGAAAACATTTTGGGCGCGAGAAGGGAAGCCTGAAAAACTCGTATTTTCATTCCATGGTATTCCAAAACGTAATGTGGATTTGGGTGACCCCTATTTTGATCACTGTCAGCAAACGGCTAAAGATGTGGTTGTTCAGCTAGGGTTATCCGATGAAGATTGGATATGTTGTTTTCAGAGCCGTTTTGGAAAAGCTAAATGGTTGCAGCCCTATACGGATAAAACACTGGAGGCGTTGGCGGAGCAAGGCACTAAATCCGTACATATTATATGCCCGGCATTTGCTGCAGATTGTTTGGAAACTCTGGAAGAAATTGCGGTGGAAAATTGTGAATTATTTTTAAACGCAGAAGGCCAGACCAAAGGAAATCGAGTTTTCGGGTATATTCCAGCGCTGAATGATAGCGAGGAGCATATTCAAGTATTAGAACACCTAATCTTAAGTCATACTTCCGGTTGGCTAACTGCTAGCTCTGGGGTGTAACTGTGGGACCGATGATGCTGGATTAAGCTACCTTCTAGTAGGCAAAAACTGTACTTAAGGTTTTAGTTTGTGTTAAATCCACTCGAACCATAGCGAAGAATTGAGAGTTATGCCCCTCTATAAAGTCGATAAATTAATGGATGAAACCCGCCGTTTAGCAGCGGAATATCGGCGTAGTACAGGTCAAACCCTTCCCGTTAGTGGTGAACTTGCCAAAAATGACGCCATTCGGTTATTAAAGCTTTCTGTGCCTGAGCAGCCTATCAGTGGTATTGATGCTGTGCTGGAGTCAGAGCAGGGGGTTACCAAATTTCAGGTGAAAGGGCGGGTAATATTCGATGATTCTAAACAGGGCCAACGCGTAGGGCAGCTTGCTTTTGATACGGACTGGGATGCTATTCTTTTGGTGCTAATGAATGGTGAATATGAAACGACAGAAATCTATAGCCTAGACCGTGCCACCGCTGAGAACGAGCTGCAAAATAGTGATGGTAGTAAGCGCTCTAAACGTGGAGCCATGTCCGTGGCCAAGTTCAAGATTATAGCTGAACTGGTGTGGTCCAAGTCCGAAAACAGCTAAATTTCCATCTAGTACTAGTGTAGAATTCCCTCTCCTGTATTATTTTAATAGCAACTTTAACAATAGTAGTCTTAATATTGGGACAGCAATCTATACTTGTTGTTCTCTGCAACGGTCTACGTATTAATTTTCTCTGAGTTATTTCATTTATATGCCTAACCTACTTGCTATTGATACCACCACTGAAGCTTGTTCTGTGGCACTTTTATTGGGTGACGACATAAGGGAAGACTATCGTTTAGCGCCTCGACAGCATATGAAGTTGGTTTTGCCAATGGTGGACCAATTGTTGTCTGATGCAGGAATGAGTTTAAAGCAATTAGATGCCATAGTGTTTGGACAAGGCCCGGGGTCTTTTACGGGGCTGCGGGTTGTTTGTGGTGTTGTACAGGGAATCTGTTATGGCAGTGATCTTCCTGCCATTGGTGTATCAACATTGGCTGCGATGGCACAACGGGCCTATCGTTTACGCAAAGCTGAGCTTGTAATGAGTGCCATTGATGCCCGAATGGATGAAGTCTATTGGGGTGTTTATCAAAATGATCATGGTTTAATGAGACCCGTGATCGATGAGATGGTGGCGGCTCCGTCCCAAGTTATTGCCCCTCAGATGCCAGCAGGTTTGAACATGTTAGGTGTAGGTACGGGTTGGCATTTTGCTGATGACTTAACCCAAGGGTTGGGGTTTAAGGTTGCTGATTATGAGGAAGATTTTTTTCCTCAATCTCAAGATATGTTAAGGCTCGCGCAGGATCAATGGAATAAAAATGAGTTATTAAAGGCTCACGAGGTTCAGCCAGTTTATCTTCGAAATACTGTAACTTGGAAAAAACTCCCTGGCAGAGAGTAAGCTTGTTGGGTATGGAAACCTAGATAGCTAATTCCAGAATACAGATACACCGTTAAATACCGGTTACGTAAAAATAATCGCTGACTTTTTAGCAAGGACATCCAGTGGCACTATTTCACATTATCATGCTCGCTCTTATCCAAGGGCTGTCTGAATTTTTACCGATTTCCAGTTCTGCGCACTTGGTGTTGCCATCACAGCTACTCGGGTGGCCCGATCAAGGTTTAGCATTTGATGTGGCTGTACACGTAGGTACTTTAATAGCTGTGATAATTTATTTTCGCCGTGATATCTATCAGCTTATTGATGGCTGGCTAAAACAAGTTATACATAAACAAGCTTCCACTGAAGCGAATACTGCTTGGTTTATTGTGGTGGCCACGATTCCTGCTTGTGTTTTTGGGTTATTGGTAAATGATTTTGTGGAATCACATTTGAGAAGTTTACAGGTTATAGCTGCAACCACGCTGATTTTTGGTGTGGTGTTGTGGTGGGCTGATCGCTATGGAAAAAAGCTTGAAGGTCTAGCCAGTCTCTCTTGGGGGAAAGCTATTTTTATTGGTTTGGCTCAGGCTGTAGCGCTTATACCAGGGACCTCACGATCGGGTATTACCATCACTGCTGGCCTTATGCTGGGGTTAACTCGTGATGCGGCTGCACGCTTTTCCTTTTTGATGTCAATTCCTATTATTCTCGCGGCGGGCAGCCTAAAAACGCTAGATCTTATCAAGCAGGAAAGTGCTGTTGATTGGTTATCAATTGGTACTGGTGCCGTAATTTCGGGGGTGAGTGCATACCTTTGTATACATTTGTTTTTGAAATTATTAGACCGTGTGGGAATGACCCCATTTGTGCTATACCGCTTATTCTTAGGTGTTTTACTTATTGGTGTTATCTTTTATCAGTAATGGTGTTTATCAATCGTCGTTTTATCAGTGATAGCACTTATCCGTCAACATTGTGAGGAAGCCTTTCAGGTCGGCTCGGTGCTAGCCAAGCACACATAGAGTCACTATGATAAATGGAGTGAGTGTTAGTTTCCTTCAACATATAACTACTAGAATAAAGTCTGTTTATGCAAATAGGGCCGATTACGACAGGACTTGTACCTCTTAATCGTGAGTTGTCGACGACCCCTGCTCGACCAGATCTCAATTCCCCTGCTGATGAACAGCGTAAACAACAACAGGAATCACCCTCTCAAAATCAGACGATACCGGTAGCGCTTGAGCAAGCGAGCAGTCGTCGACCTGATCCAGTGCGACAAGTGGAAAGGGTGGATGTTAAGTCGGTAAATCAAACAGCAGAATTATCTGCCAAAAGTAAACAAGCTATAGACACGTTTTTGTCAGTAGATAGGGGTGCACCTAACGAAGATGGTGAGCTGGTCGGAATTGATATCTTTGTTTAGGCATGCGTTTAGTTCGTAGCTTTTCGCATTAATTAATAGGCCAAATAGTGTATTTGTTTCTTTCTTGGGGTTATGAAGATTCCTTAGCTCAGTTATGAAAAGTTGTCAGACGGGAACATGACCTAGCAATAAATCACCAACGGTTCCTTTAGATCCATCTTCTCGGGTAAACTCCCCAAGCTGTGCAATGCTATCGTAGGTGTTTAATGCCGTGTTGGTGGATCTGTAGTTTAGGTTTATTTCGCTGATACCGGCACTTGCCAAACTTTGACGAATTGTTTGGCCGCTTGCATCAATAGAGAAAAGCTCTAGCTGGCTATAGGTATCGTCCTCTCGGTTTATCACGCCATCGTGGTTATCATCTAATGCGGCTAGGGCTTCGAAACCATTACTGAAGCCGCCTTGGTCACCAAAAAGCTCCCGACCATTATCAATGGCCCCATTATTATTTCGATCGAGTGCCAAAAATGCATCTCCGCCCGTGGTAAAGCTTGTTTTGTCTAGTTTTCCATCAGCATCAATGTCAAATAATACGCCTTGTTCAATTCCGGTTGTTTCTAATCCATCGCCATCTAAGTCAAATGCTAGAGGGTCTGTTACTTGCGCTTGCGAGGAAACACTCAATGAGCGGCTTTCAATACGTAGCTCAGTAACTTCACTTATTGATGCTTCTAATTCTGCGACGCTAGCTGTCACGTTCGCTACAATATCCTCATACTCAGCTTTTAAATCGGTCTGACCTTTTTCGCTTATAGAGACCTTTTCATCACCTTGAGTGATGCCGAAGGTGCGAATTAAAAGCTGATAATCAGTTGATTGAGATAAACCGACGCTAACAGCCTCTTCGAGGTCTG
>Ga0105352_1000459_pt1 | contig 24283 bp, 18 predicted proteins | sample EN8Hudsemesocosm_FD_83507 | JGI IMG/M metagenome (GOLD analysis project Ga0105352, IMG submission 83507) | Methane-oxidizing microbial communities from mesocosms in the Hudson Canyon - EN8B Hudson Canyon | ecosystem: Environmental > Aquatic > Marine > Cold seeps | place: Hudson Canyon...
AGATATGGTGGCCCAAATGTCCTTTGGTAATCTAAGCCGATTTAATTTAATTAAGCAGTGTGGGCTGGTTGAACTCTAGTCCAGCGACATAAACCTTTTCAAATTCAGCCTTTAATAAAATATCCAATTGCACTTATATTCGAAACCGCCAAAAATTAACCAGACAATAAGCCGTCATAAAAAAAGCCGATGCAATATTACACCGGCTTTTACTAATCACATCTAGTAACAGTGGAGCTGTTAATTATTCCTGATCAACCATGTTATTGGTTAAGGTGCCGATACCCGGAGCAGTAATTTCAACCTTATCACCCGCCTCCAACTTCTTGCCTTGAAATACACCAACACCACTTGGTGAACCCGTTACAATCACATCACCCGGTGCTAACCAGGTAAACTCGGAAATAAACGCCACCAGCTCACCGAATGAAAAGATCAAATCATCCAGCTTCATACGCTGTCGGTCTTCACCATTTACCTTGGTACTCACCTCCAGGTCTTCCAATTTGATGCTATCGGTGGTTGCCATACAGGGACCAAAAGCCCCACTGCGATAACCGTTTTTACCCGCGGTCATTTGGGTGCTAGTCATCTGGTAGTGACGCCCAGAGCCATCATTAAAGCAGCTATAACCCGCTACATAATCCAAAGCTTCATCAGCACTAACATTACGACACGACTTACCAATAATCAGTGCAATTTCACCTTCGTAATCAGGGAAGCTTTCTGCCTTCGCAATTTCCATGGTGTCACCCGATGCCACCAAGGTTTTAGCACCCCGGTGAATCAGCGTAGGAAACTGCGGTTTTTCAATACCAATTTTATTCACCTCTTCCATGTGGCTAAAGGTATTCATCCCCACCACCCAGATATCTTCCGGGTTAGGAATAACCGGCAGCAATTCCACATCGGCCAATTGGTAGTCAACACCCACCGAAGCGAATTCTTCTGCCTGCTCTATACCACTGGCTAGTAAGGCTTTTAAATCAGGCGCCACATCGCCGAGGCGGCTGCCCAAATCAACAATACCGGCGTCCGTTAAAACACCATAGGATGCTTTGCCATTTACAGTAAAACTTAATAATTTCATAAGGTGCCTCGATGGTATCTATGTGGTATCGAGCACGAAAAAAAACAATTGTGCTCAAGCAGGTAGCTCTCGAAAATCGCTCAAAAATCTCGCTCTCTATGCTGATAAATCTGGCTTATATGCCATCATAGGTGAGTAATTTTCAAATCCATAGTCTCATAAAGACTTATAGCCGAAGAAGTACGGCCACGATAAACACACTGGTGAATGAATGGACGCAATGGTAAGAATGTATAGTCGCATATCTAACAGGTAGGCTTTGGATCATGTGTTTTATTACAAGAATAAGGGCTAACTCGCACGCTCCCTATCACATTGCCAAAAAGTGAAGCATCACTTCTCGAAGTTATTTGCCGCTGAACACAGAACCTAACGGCTTTGTCAGATGATATTAAACAACCACCATTGCGAAGCAAAAAAGCGTAACTATACTTCAAAAGCATTAGGTTTAGTCATCAAGTAATAGCACATGCTTTGGAGTATTAATGACAAATAGCACAGACACCTACCAAATCACAATCACACTCAATAACAGCGGCTCTGACATTAGCTTTAAAATTTACGACACAAAGAAGCCAGGGAAAGAAGACATAGCAAAGCACACACTATTTCGCCTTAATCTTGAACCTGCCTATATTCCCCCATCAAGAACAAGCTCACCATTCCTCTATCAAGATAGGCTAGAAAAATACGGATACTCCATCATATCTTGCACCCACGAAGAAGAAGTTATTTTTTAACGTCTTTTTATGCAGACTACCCTATTGGGCAAGCAAACTATTGTGGCGAGTGCCAGCTAAAAAACTCGCCACTCCGGCTTAATACTGATGATGAATCCGCACATCCAACAGCCAGTTTCGAACCGGCTTCTATTCTTAAAATGCCATAAGATAGTTTTTATTGAAAATTGAGCGCTTCCAGCATAACGCTAGGGGCAACCTTGCCGATGTCGCTGGGTATTGAAATATATGCTTTGTCTTCGGACTTTAATGTTCAACCCTGTCAAAGCACAGGAGTTCGAAAGGAGACTTTGCGGTAACGCATTGATTAAGCTTTACTAACAAGCTCCAGCAGCAGCTCACTAATCTCTTGCCGCAACTCTAGATCATCGGTTTTTTTCGCGACGTCATTAGCTTGAAAGGCTAGCTGATATGCTCGCTCGTAATTTTCTGCCGCGAAATATCGTTCAGCTAAGGCTAGTTTAATGGAGGCGATATATTCGATTTCATCGATATCTTCGGCCAAATCCAATGCCTTCTGGTAGATAGACACCGCCTTACTATTGTTTGCAGTGAAATCCCCCAGGGTTTCCCATTGGAAAGGGTGATTGTGTTCAGTGCGCTCATTGTACTCGCACAACTCTCTTAGCACCGTATAAGCTGCCCATTCTGACTTTTTATCGTGGTCAGATGACGCTTCTACTATATCGAGTGCCAGCTCGTGTACTTCATCAAATAGTCGGGCATTCATAATTTTTACACCCAATATCGAAATTGACTCAACTTATATACTATCAACTTGAAAGGATTTATTACAACCGTCATACCCACCGCTATCACATTACCACGATACCCGAGGGCAGAGTGGCTTTACTCTGACGCCATTTAAAATGTTTTGTTAAACGATCTCTCGCTTCATTTTATAACCACCAGTAATCTGAAAACCGTTCGCTCTATAGAACTCTACCGTACGATCAAAGGCAGGAATAGGTGGCGTACAGAGCTCTAATCTTTTCCAGTCCTTAGCTTTGGCAAAGTTGACTATTTCCTCGATAAGCCTTTTACCTATATCTTTTGAACGATATTCAGGAAGCACATAAAACTCTTGAACGATACCGAATGTACCTTCGGCATATAACGAGTGACTTTCACAAAGTGCACCAAACCCAACGACTAGGTCACCGTCAAAGGCCGCCAATACGCTGTACTGACCATTTTCAACAAAACGCTCGCATAGCTTTACCGCTAAAGGCACATTCACATCAAAATGCTTAACGCCTGTTCTCTCAACAATCTCATTAGTAAGGCAAACCGCTAGCTTGGCTACATCTTCTGCTTTTGACTTATCGATTAATAAAAATTCCATGCGATCTGGCTATGCCATTGCTATTTAACGACTCTATTCAATATATCGACATCTGGAGACTATTCCAAATGCGATCACATCACCAAGCAATTCCGCCCGGCTTCCTTGGCTTTGTACAGGGCCTTGTCAGCCTCTTTAATCACCTGAACCGGTTTTTGTATTTTTCCGCCCCGCTCTGCCACGCCAACACTAATAGTGACACTCACACTTTTAACCTTTTCTTTTTTACCCCTAAGCTTGGCGCCTTTTTTGCCGCGTTTAGGGCGACTCTTTTTATCTCGTATTTTTAGTTTGTAGCTGGCAATAGTTTCACGCACAGCTTCCAGGTGAGGCTTACAAGCGCTCAAGTCCTTATTGTTAAACACCACACAAAACTCTTCCCCACCATAGCGATAAGTTTTACCACCACCGCTGACTTCATCCATTTTCGCTGCCACCATGCGCAGCACGTCATCACCCACATCATGACCATGAGTATCATTAAACTTCTTAAAATGGTCTACATCCATCATTGCGATTACGTACTTACCGCCGAGACTTTCCATCTTTTCATTCAAGGCCCGACGTCCTGGTATTTTGGTGAGGTCGTCTTGATAGGCCATGTCGTGGGAGCTGCGCATTAAGCCATAAGAAAGAATCAAACCTGCGGCGGTAAATAGCACACTGGATATATAAACCGAATCAAAATATAACAGGGTTAAAAACACACAGAATAAGCAGCTAAACAATACCGCTTCGGCTTCCGTATTTCGTACACACAGCAACACTAAAAGCACTAATAAACTAACGACAAAAACCGTAATACCCGCAGCAGAAAGAACCGTACCACCTAACTGACCCACCGCTAGATAAGGATGAATAAACAAGGTAATGAAAGCATCCACACTTTCACCATAAAATAACAACGCACTTTGCAACGACAGTATGAATAATAAAACCCCGCCCCAGCGGTTCCAAATACCACGATCCTTTACGGATACCAACATCAACACATTGAGAGGTAACAACAAACTAACCACACTAAACCAGTAAAATGGTGTTATTTGTTCGAGTGGTTTCTGCAGTTCTGTTTGCACCAGAAAAAAAGTAATCCCCAACAGCAAGGCCATATAAAGATAACGCGCCTTGTTAAATACATGAGACAGCAGCAGGGCCAGCGATAGTGACAAATAAGGAAGAATAGTCAGCAATGGTTGATAACTTTGATGCAGCAGTTCTATTTGACTAAATGCTGCACCGGCAACGGTTAGCAATAAAAAGGGAATTAACAACCGGCTTACAGCCTGATAATAAAACAACATAAAACCTCTATACCAATTTTCTTACGCTGAATTAACCTACAAATATCTATTCAACGCCTATCTAATCTACGCCCACTTAATCTAAGTAAGTAAACTCAACCCGCTTAGTGATACCGGTAAACAATTCATAAGCTATAGTGTCAGCACATCGCGCCACGTCATCAGCACTGATTTGCCCCCCCCATAACTCGACCACATCCCCTACTCTTGCCGGAATATCTGCCAAATCTACCGTGATCAGATCCATGGAAACACGGCCCAACAATTGGGTTTTAACGCCATTAACCGCCACCGGGGTTCCCGTTTTGGCATGACGCGGATAACCATCTCCGTACCCCACCGAAACGACCCCAACTCGCGTTGAGCAATCTGCCGTCCAGCTTGCGCCGTACCCCACCGTCTCACCTGCCTCAATGGTCTTAATCGCATTGAGCTTAGCGTTGAAAGTCATTACAGGTTTTAATTTATGCTGTCTCGCCACTCCATTCACAAAAGGTGAAGCGCCGAACAACATAATCCCAGGGCGGATCCACTGCTGATGAGTTTCTGGCCACGCTAAGATGGCTGCTGAGTTTGCCATGGAAAAGTCAGCGTCAATATTTTCCACCGATGATAAAAAACGCTGTGTTTGTTGCCTGGTTTTTTTATTGTCGATTTCATCGGCGCAGGCAAAGTGTGTCATCACACCCTGTAATTGAATATTGTTTATGGCTTGCAGCTTTAGGTAGGCCGACTCTACTAATTCTGGAGCCAAACCGAGACGATGCATGCCCGTATCTACTTTCAGCCAAACCGATAGAGCTCCCTCTAATTCAGTTTTCAGTAGCAGCATCAACTGCTCTTCACTGTGAACCACTGAGGTTAAGTGGTACCGAATAAAGTCTTCAAGCTCTGAAGCATTAACAAAACCCTGCAACACGAGTATTGGTTTTTTAATGCCGGATTCACGTAGAGTAATCGCTTCACTTAAACAAGCCACGGCAAACATGTCGGCGTCAGTTAACGCAGAGGCGACTTCTACCATGCCATGACCATAACCATTAGCCTTGATAGCGGCGATGAGTTTACTTTGGGGAGCACTTTGACGCGCCACAGTAAGATTATGACGCAACGCAGATAGATTAATTCGAGCGATGGCCCCTCGGCTCATTCGAATTCCTCATAGCCTCCATGGGCTAGATCTTCAAACTTGGTATATTTACCCAAGAACGCTAAGCGCACCGTGCCGATAGGACCATTACGGTGTTTACCAATAATGATTTCACCCATGCCTTTATCGGGGGAGTCTTCGTTATAAACTTCGTCACGATACACGAAGGCAATAATATCGGCGTCCTGCTCGATCGCTCCAGATTCACGTAGATCCGACATAATAGGGCGTTTGTTCGGTCGTTGCTCCAAACTACGGTTAAGCTGCGACAGGGCAACGACCGGACATTCAAATTCTTTTGCCAAGGCTTTCAATGAGCGGGAAATTTCAGAAATCTCATTGGTTCTATTTTCTGAACTACCTTTAATTTGCATCAGCTGTAGGTAATCGATCATGATCAAGCCGATGTCACCATGCTCACGCACCACACGGCGTGCCCGCGTACGCATTTCACTGGGGCTGAGACCTGCGGTGTCATCAATCATTAACGACTTGTCTTTCAGCAAATTGATGGCTGACGTCAGGCGAGGCCAATCCTCATCTTCCAATTTACCGGTACGAATTCTGGTTTGATCGATGCTACCTAGAGAAGACAACATACGCGTCATCAATGAATCACCGGGCATCTCTAAACTGAACACCAATACGGCCTTGTCAGTTTTCATCACCGCATTTTCAACCAGGTTCATGGCAAAGGTGGTTTTACCCATGGACGGACGACCGGCAACGATAATTAAATCCGACTGTTGCAGGCCGTTAGTCATGTCATCCAGATCGCGAAAGCCGGTGCTGATGCCGGTCATGGCACCATCAGAATTAAACAGCTCTTCAATACGATCAACCGCTTTTGCTAACAGCGGGTTCACCCCGATAGGGCCACCTTCTTTGGGTCGATCTTCAGCAATCTTGAACACCTTGCTTTCCGCAAGATCCAGCAACTCACTGCTATCGCGCCCTTGCGGATCATAGGCCGCGTCGGCAATTTCGCTCGATACCCGCACTAACTCACGCAGTATGGCACGCTCATGCACAATACTAGCGTAGGCTTTAATATTGGAGGCACTCGGCGTGTTCTTGGCGATATTACCCAGGTAAGCCAGGCCGCCGGCATTTTCCAACTCGCCAAGATTTTCCAAGGCTTCAGACAGGGTCACCACATCAAACGGGTTACCGGTCTCAGCCTGATTAGCGATAACACGGAATATCAGCCGATGGTCTGGGCGATAGAAGTCCGCCTCAGAGACTTTCTCTGACACTGTGCCCCATTTTTGGTTGACCAGCATCAGACCACCCAAGATAGCCTGTTCTGCCTCCACCGAATGCGGTGGTACTTTTAAGACAGAGGTTTCTTTATCAAAGGCTGCTACAGGGGAATTCATCACGGTTCTGGACTCTGTATTCTTAAATTCATTAATGCGAGTGTAGGCGAAGTATTCAATGAAACACTGACGAGAGCAACCTCTCAGTGAACCTTCTTTTAGATTTAACACATACCATAAAAAAGGCACCATCGATTGTCTCGATAGTGCCTAATTTACCCAGTTATTCTCTATAGCGATATATCTAGTTATAGAGAAAACAGGGTTGCGTAATCAATGACTAGCAGCGATTACGGGATATCAGTTACTCAGCTTCAACAGTCAACTTAATAGTTGCTGTCACTTCACTGTGTACTTGGATATCGATGTCGAATTCACCAGTGTTACGTAGCGCACCTTCTGGCAAACGAACTTCACTCTTCGCTACTTCAACGCCAGCAGCTGTAATAACGTCAGCGATATCGCGAGTACCGATAGAACCGAACAACTTACCTTCATCACCAGCGTTTGCAGCGATAGTAAGAGTAAGTGCACTCAGTTGCTCAGCACGCGCTTCAGCAACAGCTTTCTTCTCTGCAGCCGCTTTTTCAAGCTCAGCACGACGTTCTTCAAACTTTGCAACGTTATCAGCAGTAGCACGTACCGCTTTACCAAAAGGTAGTAGGTAGTTACGGCTGTAACCAGCTTTAACGTTTACCTGATCACCCAAGTTGCCTAGTCTGCCAACTTTTTCTAATAGTATTACTTGCATCTTAAATTACCTCTAATCCAGTAATGAGCCAGTTAACGCGGCTTATTACTTATGTCCGTCAGTGTAAGGTAGCAGAGCCAAGTAGCGAGCACGCTTAATAGCAGTGGCTAGTTGACGCTGATACTTTGCTTTAGTACCTGTGATGCGGCTAGGTACGATCTTACCTGTTTCAGAAACATAACCTTTCAAAGTATCTAGATCTTTGTAATCGATCTCTATAGTACCTTCCGCGGTGAAACGGCAAAACTTTCTACGACGAAAAAAACGGGACATGATTGACTCCTCCGCTTAACTAAACTGGTTGATTACTCGTTATCGCTATCGGTGCTGCTGTCTTCAGCTGCATCTTTAGTTTCTGGCGCTGCTTCAGGTGCTACATCTTTAGTTTCTGGCGCTGCTGCAGGTGCTGCGGCTTCAGGAGCTGGACGCTCAGAACGTTCGAAACGTTCAGGACGCTCTTCGCTCTTAACCAAATCAGAAGCATCGGTAACAGCTTCTTTACGACGTATAACCAAGTTACGAATAACGGCATCGTTAAAACGGAAGTTGCTAGACAACTCGTCCAACGTTTCATTGTCACACTCAATATTGAACATAGTGTAGTGTGCTTTGTGGATCTTATTGATTGGGTAAGCCAACTGACGACGGCCCCAGTCTTCAACACGGTGAACTTGACCACCATTATCGGTGATAAGTTTGGAGTAGCGGTCAACCATTCCAGGTACTTGTTCGCTCTGGTCAGGATGAACCAAGAACACGATTTCGTAGTGTCGCATAAATGCTCCTTACGGTTTCTAGCCTTCTGCTGCAATGCAAGCGGTAAGGCAAGGAGTGAATAGAAATTTCAAGAACCGCGCATTCTAGTGAAGCGGGACACCGGTTGCAAGGGCTGAAAGCCTTATATTACGGGTTATTCGGCGGGACTGGCGCCAGGACGGAGCATGAGTAGAAACAAAGGAATGATAAGAAAGGAAATTCGGAGTCAGGCCCTATGGATCTGACTCCAAAAATCACAACTGCTACAAGGACTTATGAGGCTTGGCGCTGCCTAACAGCCTCAAACAAGAACACACCGGTGGCTACGGAGACATTAAGACTGCTCACTTCACCGGCCATGGGAATATTGGCCAGCTCATCACAGGTTTCACGGGTCAGCCTACGCATTCCGGGGCCTTCAGCGCCCATCACGATCGCTCTGGCACCGGTAAGATCCGCCTGATAAATAGACACTTCAGCTTCGCCTGCAGCACCGGTCAACCAAACCCCTCTCTCTTTTAACTTATCCAAGGTACGCGCTAAATTAGTGACCATCACAAATGGCGTTGTTTCTGCCGCTCCGCAGGCAACCTTTCGCGCAGTGGCATTCAAGATGGCTGATTTGTCTTTTGGCGCAATTACCGCATGAGCACCCGCCGCATCAGCGGTACGAAGGCAAGCCCCTAAATTGTGAGGATCAGTCACCCCATCTAATACCAACAGAAATGCAGCTTCTTTCAACTCATCCAACATTTCATAGAGGTCATCTTCGCTCTTCGCCTTGAACGGATCACACAACGCAAGAACACCTTGATGAACAGCGTCCTTCGACACCCAACGCTCGAATTCATTGGTTTCAACATATTGCACTTGAAGGTTCTTTTCTTTCGTCAAGGACGCTATATCTTGACTGCGACGATCATGCCGTCCCTTCTGAATCAATACCTGCTGCACCCGCTTGTACTCTTTCTGCAACAAGGTCTTTACCGCATGCATACCGTAAACAGGCTCTAACTCACTCATACTCAATTCCTAAAATTATCGGCTACGCCCTTAACTCACTACCTATATAAATAGAAAGACGAAAGCGCAGAACAATCACACTATTCTTTTATTTTACGCTTTCTCACACCGGACTTATTAGCCGGGCTTTTTGACGAGCTCGCACCGGAAGAGGAAGACTTCGCTGATGCCTGCTTACCTTTGGCGGCCACTTTTTTCGCTGGCTTAGCCGCCGTCGCTTCCACACGTTTTTTATGCTTTAGCTTTTTTGATTTTTTCGGCTTTTTCTTAATACCACCGGCGTCATTTGTTTTGTCTTTCTCGGCTACGATGCCGTCTACTGCTTTTTTCTTCGGCCGTCTTTTTTTGCCTTTTGGTGAAGACTTACTATCATCACGTTTATCACCACTGCGGGCTTGGCCACCACGAGCTCTGCTACCACGGCCGGCACCGGAACGCTTTCCTTTTTTTGATTTTGGCTTTGGTGACCCATCAGCAACTTCAAAGTCAATTTTCTTATCGTCAAGATCCACTCTAGCGACCGTAACGCGAATGCTATCACCAAGACGATAAACCGACCCTGCACGTTCACCAATCAAACAATGCTTTACCGGATCAAAATGGTAATAATCATTATTCAAACTGGTGACGTGCACCAAACCTTCCACATATACATCTTTCAATTCTACAAACAAGCCAAAACTGGTGACGGTACCAATAACACCATCAAAAGTTTCACCAACACGGTCACGTAGAAACTCGCACTTCAACCAATCAACCGCGTCGCGAGTAGCCTCATCAGCACGACGTTCAGTCATGGAGTTTTGCTCACCAAACTGAACCATCGCCGCTTCGTCATAAGGGTAAATATTTTTCTTCGCGATTACGCCCGCACCCTCTACACGCTGAACATGGGTGGTCTCTTTACGCGAACGAATAATATGACGAATAGCCCGGTGCATTAATAAATCTGGGTAACGACGAATCGGCGATGTAAAGTGGCCATAGGCCTGATAATCCAAGCCAAAATGCCCCTGATTTTCAGGGCTATAAACTGCCTGTCGCAAAGAACGCAGCATGATAGTTTGAATTAAATGGAAATCTTCACGTCCCTGAATTTGTTCAACCAAGGTCTGGTAATCACCCGGTTTGGGTTTCTCGCCACCAGACAGCGACAATCCGAGTTCACCAAGGAAGCTACGCAATTTCTCCAGCTTCTCAGCCTTTGGTCCTTCATGCACACGGTACAAACCGGGAAGCTCATGTTTTTCCAAAAACTTGGCCGCCGCAACATTCGCACACAACATGCATTCTTCAATAAGTTTGTGGGCGTCGTTACGCTGCACCGGCACTATCTGCTCGATTTTACGATTCGGACCAAAAACAATTTTGGTTTCTGTGGTTTCAAAATCAATGGCACCACGCTTATCTCTAGCGCTGCGCAAAGCTTTGTACAGCGCATGCAATTCTTTTAAATGCGGATAAACCGCTTTGTATTCTTTTTTGAGTGCTTTGCTTTGGTCTTTTTCTTCATCCGATTCAGGTGAAGCCAGCATTGCTCCAACCTTGGTATAGGTCAACCTCGCATGGGAGTGCATAACGCCTTCAAAAAACTTGTAGCGCGTTAACTTGCCCTGAGCACTAATGCTCATTTCACATACCATACAAAGGCGATCAACCTCAGGCTTTAACGAGCACAAACCGTTGGACAACACCTCTGGTAGCATGGGTATAACATGCTCGGGAAAATAAACAGAATTTCCTCGCTTTAACGCCTCTTCATCCAATGCAGAGCCAATTTCAACGTAGTGAGACACATCAGCAATCGCTACCAATAAACGCCAACCACCGGACTTTTTCTTTTCACAATAAACAGCATCATCAAAGTCTTTCGCGTCTTCACCATCTATAGTCACCAAAGGCAGGCTACGTAAATCAACGCGCTTATTCTTCACCTTATCCGGTACATCTATCGAGAAAGTATCAGACTCATCGGTAACGGCTTGCGGCCAAATATGGGGAATATCATGGGTACGTAGCGCAACATCCACTTCCATGCCCGCCGCCATTTGCTCACCCAACACCTCAATGACCTTGCCTTGGGCCTGAGCACGAAAAGATGGATATGCCGTAATTTCTACAGTGACAAACTGCTCATGACGAGCGCCGCCGTTATGTTCAACTGGCACCAATATATCGTTGGTATTTCGCTTGCTTTCAGGCGTGACAAAGGCGACACCATTATCTTCATAATATCGACCAACCACTTGCTGAGTCTTACGCTCCAACACCTCAACAATACGTCCTTCGCGTCGACGACGTCGATCAATACCGGTAACACAAGCAAGAACTCGATCACCATCAAACACTGAACGTAATTGGCGCGGCCCTAGAAAAAGGTCATCACTGGCATCATCCGGGATAAGAAAACCAAAGCCATCACGATGACCTTGCACCCGACCCGCCACTAGGTCCATTTTACTCACCAGCCCGTATTCGCGCCGACGGTTGCTCATTAACTGACCATCACGCTCCATCGCACGCAAACGACGCCTTATAGCCTCTATACCGTCTTCACTCTCCAACCCCAGCTCACCAACCAAAGTCATATGATCCGCAGGCCCACCTCGCTTATCGAGGTGCTCCATAATAAATTCACGGCTAGGGACAGGACTATCGTATTTTTGCGCTTCCCGCTTTGCATGGGGATCGGCTTTATTGCTCCAACGGGGCATCTGCGTGTTCCGGTGTTGTATTAGCACTACGCTAATAGATGATTATTAACTTCGATTACTGACTATATAGTGTAAACGATAATTGACTGAATTCAGGTCAGCTTTGAGTGAACGGCAGGGTAGCATAAAAAGGCAGCACAAATTAGCAGTGAAGACGTGGTCTAAAATACGGCGAGCGATTAGAATAGTGCGGATTCACCTTGCCCAGGTGGCGAAATTGGTAGACGCGCTAGCTTCAGGTGCTAGTGGCCGTATGGCCGTGGAAGTTCGAGTCTTCTCCTGGGCACCAATTTCTTCGATATCCCTTGCAGACAGACTCAGTCTTTTTGCTGAGTAATTTTTGGCAAAGCATCAGCTGGACACTTAACCGTTAGGCGGTTACTGCATCCCGCTTTGAACTTGCTCTATTGTTGCGACTTGTAGATATCGTTAAATCACCGATAGTCCCAGCCATAACACACGCCTCCAAATCATCCTTGGTTTCAGCATCAACTGGATGTAATAACTGCATGCGATACTGCTGCATAGATGTTTCATACGGTGTTCCCAATGATACATAGGTCAGCATGTACTTCAGGGTCTTCGCGCCTCTGGTTAACTCAACATAGGTACCTGGCATAGACTCCAACTCCACGCACTTACCTTTTTCAATATGTTCCTTCGTTTCTAAATGCTCCAATAACCGATGAGCACCACTGTCGGGAGGCAGGTTTACGACTTCCAACAGTAATATGTTCAAAAAATAATTTGAAATATCTTCCCAATTGTTCACATTAGATTTAACGGTATCGTCAAACAGCAATTCGAGTGCGTTAGCACTTTTATCAAAATGGACATCCGCTAAAAATGGCGCAGCGATTAAAACCATTGCTCTATTAAAGGCAACAATATTCCCCAAGTGATCCGTTACTAGTGCTGGATAAGGATTTTGCTGTTTTAAAATCGCTTTTGTTACTTGTAACATACTAGGAGACATGTTGTGTGCGGCATTACACTCACTACTAATATCAAATCCGGTTGATCGGGCAAAGGCGTGCGTATTTTTCTCAGATAATTTTAATGCGTCGGCCAATCTAAGTACTGCATCCTTACTTGGCTTGGATTTATTGTTCTCTAAGAAATTTAAATGGCGATAAGATATATTTGCAAGATGAGCGAGCTTAGTCTGACTCAACCCCTGACCGGTACGCCATCGACGCAATAAATGTGAAAAGTTTGAATATGTCACTTTATTTCCATGCCTTCTTATTTTTATGGCAAGTGATAGCAAGGCTATTCATGCTGGGTAACCCAAAGCATTTCTTGATCTTAGCTATTTATTTTTATTTTCGTAATTATTCTGCAACAAAAATTAAATCAATTTGTCGCGAATTACCAGTTTAATTAGACATCAAAATGATATCTCTTCAGCTGACTGCTAAATCGCACCAAAGATGAACACTCATAGTCATCAATAACCATCAACACTGTGTAGATATATGACATGTGAAAAAATAATGACTAATCCAGCGAAGAATTGTTACCTCATAGGTAACAAGATCGACATAAGCCAAATGGATATATGGTGATCATCCGTAAAATAATATCCAATAGATATCGCGCCGAAGCGCCCAAACAAGAATAAGAATAATTACTGGAGCACCCCATGCAATCTGCCATCTCGCGCCTTGCAGATAATATTCAAAAAAAACCTTTTACTTACATAAGCTTATTAATCGTATCAACGATTATTAGCTTTATTTTCATCATCGGATTAAACATTGATGGTAAACAGGTTCTACCCGGACTCAAAGTAGATAACTCGTTTGAATTATGGTTCCGTGAAGATGATCCTGGCCGGTTACAATATGACCTATTGAAAGATTACTTTGGCAGTGACGAATATATTATCGTCGCATTTAAAACAGATAATGTATTAAAGCCGAAGACGCTGCACAAAATAGAACACTTGACCCATCGTTTTAATCAATTACCTGATATTCAGGAAGTCACCTCCATCACTAATATCGATGACTTCAGAGGTATTAATGACACTCTCTATATCGAGGAACTATTCGAAGAAATACCAGAGTCACAGAAAACGGTGGATAGAGATAGACCCAGAATACTCAGCAACCCTTTATTCAATGGTGGCGTCATTTCCTCGGACGGCAACACAGCAGCACTCATACTTCGCTTAACCACCACTCCCCAAGAAAATAACTATCAACGCGTACTTACCGATCGTATTTATAATATCTGTGAAGAGGAAAGTGAAAATGGAGACTATAAATTTCACGTCAGTGGTAATGCCATTCTGATCGGCGAAGAGGACAAAGGTAGTACCGTTGACTCGAGAACAGAAAAATTACTTATGCTCGGCTTCATTATTCTTTTTCTTTACATCATATTCCGCCGTGCTGTTATGGTTTTTGCGCCATTGCTAGTAATCATTCTCGCAAACATTTGGACGCATGCGCTTTTCCCTGTATTCAATAGCAGCGTCAATATGGTTACGTCCATCATTGTCACCTTGGTTATGGTAATCGGTATTGCAGACGCCATTCATATGATCAGCGAATACAACAGTCAAGTTCGTCAAGGTAAAAGTGGAAAAGTTTCCGCACGACAAGCATTTATTGTAGTAGCCATACCGTGTTTATTCACCAGTATTACAACGGCTGCAGGATTCCTAAGCATGTCAATATCTCAGCTAATCCCTATCAGTGATTTTGGTTTCTTTGCCGCAATTTCCATGATGCTAACACTAGCTATAAATATGATTTTGATGCTATTGATACTGGGGCGAATTAAAGTAATAGCATCGACTAATATTCAAGAAATAAACCTTCAGATAGAAACTAAAAACAGCATTATATCCAAGCTGATGGAATGGATTGTAGCCATTAATAAAAAGTACGTTAAAACCAACATAGTTATAGCGCTATTGATTGCGGCCTTCTCCATTACAGGAATTTATCAGATCAAGGTAAATACCAACGAAGTTGAGTATTTTGATACTAACCATCCCTATCCAGTATCCGTACGCTTTATTGAGGAGAACCTCACAGGCACCATGACCATCGAAGTATTATTAACGGGAGATAATAACCACTTCAAAAACCCTGAGGTATTAAGCAAGATTGAAAAATTACAGCACTATATGGATAGCTATGATGAGATATTAAAAACCATCTCCATTGTTGACTACATGAAAGAAATAAACCAAGTCATGCATAATGGCAACCCTGACTTCTATACAATTCCAGCAACAAGAGAGCTGATATCTCAGTACACCCTACTTAGCGACGATAGTTTTGATGACTACCTGGACACCATCAGTATGGGGGCTGCACGCATACATGGCAGGTTGATCAATTTAGATTCGAATCGCATGGCTGAAATCATTTCAGAATTACAAGCAAAAACTAATGAGATATTTCATGGTTCAACCTCAACAGATACTTCTGCATTACAAGATACAACGACCGCGACACTAACAGGCACGATGAAGCTATATACCAATGCGGTTGATTACATTATCGAAAGCCAAATAAAGGGCTTTGGCCTAGCCCTAATAATGGTTTACGTATTAATGTCGCTACTTGTGCGCTCATTTAAGCTGGGGTTACTTGCCATGGTCCCCAACGTTATTCCAATTTTTCTAACATTTGGCATTATGGGGTGGGCTGGAATTAATCTGGATTTCGGCACGGTTATCATTGCCTCTGTCGCTTTAGGATTGGCAGTTGATGATACGATTCACTTTATTAGTCGTTTCAAAAATTTTTACTCAAAAACTGGAGACTATGACACAGCTGTTTCAGAAACCATACGGCACGTAGGACCACCTATAACAACCACTACAATTGCCTTGTTCTTTGGTTTCATTGTGCTTTTAGTCTCTACATTTAAACCCTTGGCGTTCTTCGGCTTACTGGTCGCAGTAACCATGGTGTCAGCCTGGGCTGCTGACCTTTTTGTATTACCCGCACTTATTAAAACATTTAAGCCGCTTGGCCAAGCTCGCTCCACAACCGACGAAAGTCAAAGCGCTACGGATATGACTTTTGCTGAACCTGACTCATCAACTTAGTATCGGCTCAAAATAAAGTCATAATCACTCAAATTGGAACTCCCTACATATCTCAACATAAAATGGCTTCATCTATATTGCTACCTATATTTTTCACCTACAAATAACTTCCATAGGCGTAACCATTCCACCCTCATCATTTATTAGTCCACAACAATTTACACAAACAACTTATTACACTGTAAAACCTTCTCTAAAAAATGTTATTACCTGCCAGGTAATATCAGGAAAACACCAAATATATATAATAGTTTTTCATTAGATCTATGACGTATCGCGTCATAAAAATAAGAATAAAATTTTCGAATTTTACGCACAACTATTTGCACCTTATGCCCTATTACCAAGGTCGCAATGCTCTTGCTTTGTGCAAAGCAACATATCGATTTTTTGAGCCAATGGAGTAACGCGATGAATGATATATCGGATAAGTACACGAAATTCGTAAGACCTGAATTTGGGCAACTGCTTAAGCTATTAGGTATCGACAAATCATTTCATCGCGCAGAGGGAGACTACCTTTACTACCTGGACGATGATGGCAATGAACAGCAAGTTACGGATTTTATTGGTGGTTTTGGCACCTCCTTTTTTGGCCACAATAACCCTGACTTAGTTAACACTGCCATACGAAATCTAACAGAAAAAACAACATTTAATGGTCAGGTTAGTTGCCGTGCAACATCAGCGCTACTCGCTGAAAAACTCAATGAACTGACCAACCGCTACACGGGAAAAAACTACGTTACCAGCTTTGCGAACTCAGGCGCCGAAGCGGTAGAGCTTGCTCTAAAACACTCTGCGTTTTCCCACAGTAAGAAAATAGACAAAATCAGATCATCCGCAGAGCAACAAGCCTTCATGCTTAAGACATTGCTTACGAAAACCACTAAAGCAAGCATGCTGAATAAGGCCCAGATCACAAGTGATAGCGAAAGCATTCTAAAAGACCACGGGGTTTCGCTAGCGGCAGTGTCAACAATAAACTTTGATGAATTGGTCTCCCAGGTTGCACGCATTAATAAACATAAATTCAGTACACCACCCGCTTATTTAAGTCTAAAAGGCGCTTTTCATGGAAAAACATCGGGTGCATTACAGCTCACATTCAATGAAGACTTCCGCCTTCCTTTTTCCAATATTAGCCAGTTAAACGTCACATTCATTGAGCCAGGCAACCAGCAAGCGCTAATAGAAGCCTTTAGCCTGGCCAACATAACTTACCTCACAATCAACATAACAGATGATGGCAAGGTAAGCGTTGATGAAAATAGATTCTGTAATATTGCGGCCATGTTTATCGAGCCAATTCTTGGCGAAGGTGGCATCAAAATCATTGATAAAAAGTTCTTACATAACTGCCGTAATATCACACAACAGCATGATGTACCTTTGGTGTTTGATGAGATCCAAACTGGCATGGGTAGAACAGGTACATTTTTATACGCCGAACAACTAGACATCACCGCAGACTATTACTTGCTATCAAAAAGCCTGGGAGGTGGATTAGCCAAAATATCTGCCATGCTTGTTGAGGAAGAAACATACGTTAATGAGTTTTCCCTTATCAGTAGTTCCACTTATGCCGAGGATGACCATAGCGCTGCCATTTCATTATCCGCAATTAAGTTACTCGAACACGATGAAAAACTTATTGAGAACTTACACGCAAGAAGCGAGCAGCTCATAAGCGGATTAAATACTGCAAAGGCTAAACATCCAGATCTTATCAAAGAGGTTCGAGGCAAAGGACTGCTCATTGGTCTTGAGTTCTGCAAGCACGGCGTTTCGTCAACGGTAGGCCTTCAGCGCATGTCGGAAGCTGAGGATTTAGTACCCATGATAGGTGCCTACTTATTCCATGAACACAAAATACGTGTAGCACCAACACTCTCCAATGCTTTCACCATTCGCGTTGAGCCTTCTGCATTTGTTTCAGAACAAGCATGCGAACAATTTATTAGCGCTATATACAGAGTTTGCGAAATACTGCAGAAGAACAATATTTATGAGCTGATCAAGTGCACGCTCGGATTACCAGCAACACCTATTAATGCTGAAATACCCAGCTTCCCTAACAATCGTATTATGCCAAGTAAGCACGAAGGTGCTCGCAATGTTGCATTTATTGCACATCTAGTAGATGCCACTGATATGGCCCGTCCTGAAACAGACCTTAGCCTAACTCAATTAACCGACGAGCAAATGAACCAATTTGTTCAACGGTACTATACGGTTTCGTCACCCTTTCTTTTTCAGCAAATGCCGATCAAGTCCGCCACAGGTGAAGTCGTTAATATGCATATCATTGGATTATTCTTCGACTCAAAAATTATTGGTATGCACATGGCCTTGGGTGATCCGGCGATCATTAAAGACCTTATTGATAAAGGTATTGAGCATGCAGAGTCATTAGACTGCGAAGTTATTGGCTTCGGTGGATTTAATTCCATCATCACCAAGAATTGTGAAGATTTAAAAGCGACACCAGCCGCTCTAACAACCGGCAACTCTCTCACCGTAGGTATGGGCGTAAAAGCCTTGCTCACAGAAGCAGACAAAGTAGGCATAGATTTAACCCAATCTTGCTTTGCAGCTGTTGGTGCTGGCGGCAATATTTGCAGTATATACAGCGAAATCATGGCCGAACATGTTCCAAACATTATTTTGATTGGACGTGCGGGCAAAGAAAGTCGGCTGATCAGTGTCGCTGCTGATATTTATGCATCAGCCTATCAGGAAATTTTGCAATCCATTAGCCAGCGCCAACAAGCAAGTGAAACCAGTAACACTCTAAGCACTGATTTGGAAATACACTCCCAGCTTGAAGGTGTTGCCGGAAAAATACTTAATACTCATACTGTTTCACAGTTGCTTAAGGATACATCGGTATCCCATGACCAAATCGGCCACTGGCTTTATAACACGCTAGTCGATGAACTTGGCTGTAATGCTCCTATCAAGATTTCCACAGATATTTCAGATACACAACACGCCAACTTGATTATTTCAGCCAGTAATTCCATTGAACCGGTGATTCATCCGAGCATGCTTGGAGAGGGACCTATCGTTATTTGCGATATTGCGGTACCTCTTGATGTTGCCCCTTCCGTAACCGAGACACGTAATGACGTGCATGTGATCCAGGGCGGAACTGTGTCCTTCAGTAACGAGCCCGATTTGAATGTACCTGGCTTTCGCTTAGATAAGGGACAAGTATTTGCCTGCTTTACAGAAACAGCAACGATGGGATTTGAAGGCATCACAGAAAGCTATAGCGTTGGTCGTATCAGCAAGCAGAAGGTTAAGAAGATTGTGCATATTGCAGAACGCCATGGTGTGCAATTAGGCGGTAACCGAGTCGTTAGTACTTACTAGAACCCGTTAATACTAAAAACAATAATTATTATCAGAGGTAATGATGAATTCGCCATTCCCAGGCCAACCACCGATTAAACTACCCTATCAGCTCAAACTAATTAATGCGCTCGGGCCCGCATTGAAAACGCTCGGGTTATTTAACGTATACGAAGACCCTGAGTATTATTTTCGTAAAGCCCGCAAGCAAACAAAACTTACGGATTTCGGTACCTATGACTTGGAAAAGCCCCTTAAACACCTGTTACCCATGCTTAAAAATGAAGGAGATTTATCACTTTTTGGTCGCATTACAATATACCAACTCATTCATGAAAGCCTTGTTAACAACTTATTAATGCAGGAAGATTTCGCAACGACACCAGAGCTTGGCAATGTTGATGTGGAAGATCCCATCATTGTTGTATGTACACCTAGAACCGGCAGTACCTTACTACATAACTTATTATCGCTTCATGAAGAATCTCGCTCGCCACGCATGTGGGAACTATGTCGGCCGAGCCCTCCCCCAAAACCTGAGCTGGAAACAACAGACCCTAGAATAAAGCAAAGCGATAGTGAAGTTGGCATGTACTATCGTTTGGTTCCTGAAATGAAAGCTATCCACTACTTTGGCCCAGAGGCAATAGAGGAGTGCACGCATTTATTCGCTAACATATTCTCTTGTCGGTTTAGTTTTTCCACGATGGTCAATTCAAATTCTTACATGGATTGGGTTATGCAGGACGATATGGTCGAGGCTTATCGATCCTACAAGAAGCATCTACAACTGCTTAAGTTTAATTATCGGAAAAAAATTCTGGTACTAAAAAGCCCTGCACACATCATGAGCCTTGATGCACTCAGCAAGGTTTTTCCAAAAGCCCGTATCGTTCACTTGCACCGAGACCCTGCCACTGCAGCGGCGTCTTGCTGTAGCTTGGCAGAAGCCGTTCAAATTCCCCTGAGAAAAAATATTGATCCTCACGCTATCGGTGAAATGTGGAACAAGTACTGGACGCCTGCGTTATTGGATTCCATAAAATGGCGAGAGAACACTGACTTGAACGTTATTGACATTAATTACCAGGATCTAATGCAAGACCCTGCCGGCGAAGTCAGCAAAATCTATCGCCATTTTGGCCTTGATATTCCAGAGACACTGCCCGCTAGGGTAAATCAGTATCTAGCGGATCATCCAAAAAATGAATTTGGAAAACATGAGTATTCGTTAGAACGCTATGGGTTAAACAGCGATGAGCTTTACCAACAGTACGCCGATTACATTAAGTACTTTGATGTACCGCTGGATAAGAAAAACCAAAGGCAGGATACGCTAAATAATATCGAAGAAATTCTCGCGGAGCCTACAGCGGTTTAGCAAGCAATATAAAAAACTAAAAGAATTGAGAGGTTTATCATGAGTTATGATGTCATTGTAGTCGGTAACGGCTCTATCGGTAGCGCTATTACACACGCCATCAACGAATTGGATTCAAACTTAAACATTGCGATTGTGGGAGATCCTACACGTAAAGGCGCAGCATCTGTTGCTGCTGGCGCCATGCTTGGTGCTTACGGAGAAGTCACTGCGGCAGGATTAAAAAGTGAAGCTGGCCGCGCAAAAATTCAAGAAGGTATCGATGCAGGTAAAGCGTGGGATAGCTGGATTGAGAGCATTAACGAAAAAGCTACGAGCGAAAATGCCATCAGTAAGCGCAAAGGTACCTACATTATTCTTAATTCCGCCGGCGGCGAACAAGATACCGATAACTACTATGCGATTCTCGACACACTAAAAAAGAATAACGAAGACCATGAGGAAATTGATGCACGAGAAATCGAAGGTCTCAATGCTTGGCCGATGAAACGGGCATTACGTGCTATTAATATTCCCAATGAATCATCCATGGAGTCCGATCGCCTACTTTCCGCTTACGATGATATTTTCGAGCGCGCAGCTAACATCACCTTCATTGGTGATCACGTTACCGGTCTAAAGGTAACTGGCGATAAAATCTCTGGCATCGAAACCGCAGAAAATGGATTACTCGAAGCCGATAGTGTCGTTATCGCTGCGGGGGTAGGCACACAGAATATTTTGAATACCTTGCCCGAAGTAGCCCGCCGAATTCCACGTATTTTCCCCGGTGGTGGCACGTCGCTATTGGTTAATCCTGAGTGGGTCTACGGCACGGAAACCGCTGCCGTTGTTCCTCATGTGGTGCGCACACCAAACCGTTCCTTTGCCTGTGGATTGCACATGATTCCCCGTGGCGACAAGAATGTTTACATTGGCGGCACTAACTACCTGTCCTTCGAACCGTGGTATGAACCCAACATGAGTGACCAACAATTCCTCGTTGAGTGTGCAACCGAACAACTTAACCAAGATTTCGTTTGGTCAAAAATCATTAAAACCCAAGTTGGCAATCGCCCTGTTTCTGCAGATGGATTTCCTTTAGTCGGCAAAACATCAGTAAAAGGTCTATCCATCGTCAGCGGTACCTTTAGAGACGGTTTACATATGTCTCCGGTATTCGCACAACAGATCGCTCGAGAGATCGTTCTCGATGAAGCATGCGTGAATGAATTATTCCAACCTGAACGTGAACTTATTCAAGCATTCACGCGCGAAGAATGGATTAGCGAAGTATGCAAGAATGTTGATGCTGCTTTATGGGAGCATGCCGCCGTGGGTGCGACAAAAACAGGCTTCCATGCCGCACTACCAAAAATGTTTGAAATCACCACAGCCATGATTCTGGATATGATGGGTGACGATTACATTTTACCGCCAGAATTTTACCCGCTAATCACTTTGGCACCAGAAAAGTCCATTCCTTATTTCATCGAGTACTTTAACGAGATAAAGAACGCTCACCGTTAAAAACGCTCGTAGTTGATGTCGTAGGTGCAGCGCCAAACACATCATGAAGGGCTAGTAGCTATAGCTCTTCATGATGCCTTCAACATCAATTTTCTTTAGCCCTTCATTGTATATTTTGGCTAGCTTTTCACCTTCCGCTGTTTTCTTAAAACAAATATACAGGCCCTTTTCTTCCAATAGCTTGCTATTAAACGCTAACTGCCCACTAACTGACGCGAGTGATTTCTCATTTTTTAATAAGTAAACCATTACATTCTTATCAATCACGGCTAAATCAATTCGTTTACCGCCAAGTTTTAGTAAGTTTTTATCATCACTCACCACAGGCTTCACACTCAGCTCACCCGAGATAGCCATTTGATCAAAGGCTTCCGTATTCACATAACCTGAGACCGTACCAATGGCCATATTTTTGAGGTCTTCCAACGAATTCCAGATAATTGGTTTGGATTTATTCTCTGCAAAACCCAATGGACTAATCCCCATACTCTCTGAAAAAACGAAGGCTTTTTCTGTATCTTTGGAATAGTATTCAGGAAAATAACCCATATAAGCAGAGTCCGCCTTCGCCATATTCACGGCTCGCTGCCATGGGTAAAAGCTGATTTCCAGTTTGTAGCCCATCGCAGCAAAAGCTTTTTTGGCTACAAGCGCAGACATCCCTTGTTCCGGCAATCCTGACGCTGTGTAGGGCGGCCATTCCAACGATGTTATTTTAATCAGCTTGTCATCGGCAGATGATAGATATGGCAACAGAAGGCAAACAAAAATGAAACCTCGACATAATAACGCTGAAGAAATATTCATAGCTCATACCCTTTAATAAACTAAACAGCTTAATTTAAGCGCGGCAACGTTGCGACGAAGCCCTTTTGCGTCAGGGCCTATCGTAAAACGGTATCTGATTCAGTTTAGTCGAGTATTGGGAAAAGAAGTATTAGGGACAAGAACCTGCCATCATCCCCACACACGAGGTACTACACATTAAGCGTAAGCTATTCAATGACGTCGAAAGTAAGCCCTGCATCCTTACGCAAGCGCTTGAGAAGATGATTTTCAAACATAATCGCCGTGGTCCAGAAGCCACCCGCTTTATCAGACTTGGCAATATCTTTTACGATACACACGCCTGCCTGTCCTAGAATCTTGGCGGTGGAGCCGTAACCAGGGTCTCTATCTCCAGTGACCTTTACCTTGATCGTTTTACCACTCGCCGTTTTACCAACAAAGCGTAAATCGTAAAAACCATTAAGTTGCTGTTCTGGACTTGGACCTTCACCGGGCTTCGGCAATAAAAAGCGCTCCATCAACCATCGTAACGGTGGAATAACGGCCGCCAACATAAACATGCCTATTCCTATCGTGGCTGTCCAAGCTATGGCTTTGCCTTTAAAACCAGGCCCCGTTTGCATCGCCTCGTTATAGCTAAAGTCCTTACCATAGGAATCACCCGTCAACGCATTAGTGCGCAACACCACCCTCTCATTGACGGCAGCCATCACAAAGGGTGCAATCCAACTGTTCACATTAGCATCGTACTCAGCGCCTTTTACCGTGTGCTGACGCGGACGTTGCTCATTAGAAGGCGGACAAATGTAATAGGGGTTCGCTAGCTCCTTACGTAAACTGGGATTACCAACTGCTTCTTTCACGACATTTAACATACTGGCAATAGTGCCACCAGATGCTCCGCCTTTGATAGTCTTCACCCGCATAGTCACATCTGAGCAAGGCTCACCAAAGCGCTCTACGGCTTCTTGCTGCAAAAAGAA